>Ga0134125_10000382_pt1 | contig 60184 bp, 45 predicted proteins | sample KB31751_FD_96464 | JGI IMG/M metagenome (GOLD analysis project Ga0134125, IMG submission 96464) | Terrestrial soil microbial communities with excess Nitrogen fertilizer from Kellogg Biological Station, Michigan, USA - KB3-175-1 | ecosystem: Environmental > Terrestrial > Soil > Unclassified ... | reverse complement strand
GCGGTCTATCGTCGTGGCGGGGTTCATCCCGTCGAAAACGGCCGCGATGACTCCCTACTGGCACATGAAGCAGGGGATTCGCGACATCGGTCCGGGCGAATGCATCGCCGGCGAGACGCTGGCGGGGCGGGAGCACTGGACTGTCGGATCGGCAATCCCGCTGGGCAAGACGTCCTGCGTTGTCGAAGGCATCGTCTCGACCGGTGGCGCGGAGGATGGCGAACTGCTCGCGGACTTCAGCCTCGCGGCAGCACTCTCCGGCATCCACGATGCCGCGAGCATTATCCAAATTCGCGCCCCCGGCGATCGTATCGAGACCATTCGCGCAGAGCTCGCGCGCCAGTTTCCCGCCGCCGACATCCGCACGAATCTGTCGGTTGCGGAAACAGAATCGAATGTCGTCCGCAAAATTCGCGCCTCGCTCTTTCTGCTGACGCTCATCGTGCTCGTGATCACGACGCTCTGCGTCACGAGTAATTTCAGCGAGATTGTATTGGAGCGCTCGAAGGAAATCGGAATATTGAAGGCGCTCGGCGGCGTAGAGCGCCGTATTGCCGCCTTCTTCATCTCGGAATCGGCCGCGCTGGCGCTCGTCGCCACGATCTTCGGTTATGCCATCGGTCTTCTCGCCGCCGCGATTATCGGGCGCGAAGTTTTCGGCGGCGCCGTTCACATTGAAGCCAGCGGACTCGTCTTCGCCGGCGTGGCGGGCGTTATGCTGGCCGTTGCGGCGGTCGCGACGGCAATAGCCGCGTCGCGGATTTGGGCGATCCAACCGGCGATTATTCTGAGGGGCGAGTGAGTTTCATTGAACTGGTGGATGTGAAGAAGACCTACGGGCGCGGGACATCCGCGGTCCACGCGGTCGACGGCATCAGCTTCAGGGCCGAGCGCGGCGAATGGATCGCCATCATGGGACCGTCCGGTTCCGGCAAGACCACGCTCCTCAACCTGATCGGCTGCCTCGACCAGGCGACCAGCGGCGTGCTGAAGATCGACGGGACCGACACCTCGCAGTTGCGGGCCGCCGAACTGGCGCGATTCCGCAGCGAGACCGTCGGTTTTATCTTCCAGCAGTTTCACCTCGTGCCGCATCTGACGGCAATCGAGAACGTCATGCTGGCGCAATTTTTCCACAGCATGACGGATGAAAAGAGCGCGCTCGATGCCCTCCGGCAAGTCGGCATGGAAGCGCGGGCCACTCATGTGCCGTCGCAGCTTTCCGGCGGCGAACAGCAGCGCGTGGCGATTGCGCGTGCGCTGGTGAACGATCCGAAAATCATCCTTGCGGATGAGCCCACCGGCAATCTCGACGCGGAGAATCAGCGCGCCGTCTTTCGCATCCTGAGCAATCTGCACGCGCAGGGACGCACCATCGTGTTGGTGACGCACGACGAAGATGCCGGACACCTTGCCGACCGGCGCATTAATCTCGATCACGGCCGCGTTAAAGAGACGTTGGTCTTTTCAGCCGAGGAGAATCAGGACTTCGATGAGGTGCTGGAACATTTGTGGACGCGCCGCGAATCCAGCGACCACATCGAATCGACCGACTTCACGGAAGTGCAATGGCGCAAGCTGATTGCGACCCTGACGCGCATCGGCCTCGTCAGTGTGGTCAACGGGGAAGAGCGGTTCACGCCGGCGGGCGAGGAACGCGCGCGGAACGTGATACGCCGACACCGCCTCGCCGAGCGGCTGTTTATGGACGTGCTTTCGATTCGCGATGAAATCGAAATCGAATCGAGCGCGTGCAAGTTCGAGCACATCCTGAGTCCGGATGTGACAGATCGCATTTGCACGCTGCTCGGGCACCCACTCGCGTGCCCGCATGGCAGTCCGATCCCGCCTGGCGACTGCTGCTCGGAAAAGCGCGTCCTCGACAGTTCTGAAGCCGCGAGCATACTGAGCGGCATCAAACACGTGTAAGTGCGGCGGCCAGCAACGGCGCGCGGATTATCCGTGCGTGGTTTGACACGTGCATGGTTTGATACGTGCATGGTTTGATACGCTCAAAAATTAAATTCACATGCACAAAGTTGTTATCATCGGCTCCGGGTGCGCCGGAAACACTGCCGCCATCTACACAGCGCGAGCGGGGCTCGATCCGCTCGTCATCAAAGGCCACGAAGTCGGCGGACAACTCTCTCTGACCACGGAAGTCGAGAACTTTCCCGGCTTTCCCGAAGGTATCAACGGACCCGACCTGATCGAAAACATGCGCCGCCAGGCGGAGCGCTTCGGCGCGTTTTATCGCGACGGCGAAGTCATCGAGGCGGACCTGTCGAAGCGCCCTTTCCGGCTCAATCTCGAGGGCGAATGGGTCGAGACGCGCACGTTGATCGTGGCGTCGGGCGCGAAGGCGCGTTGGCTCGACCTGCCCTCGGAGCAGCGGTTGATCGGCCACGGCGTCAGCTCGTGCGCCACGTGCGACGGATTCTTTTACCGCGAGAAAAAGATCATGGTGGTGGGCGGTGGGGATTCCGCGATGGAGGAAGCCAACTTCCTCACGCGCTTCGGCCGCGAGGTCGCGCTTGTGCACCGCCGCGAAGCGTTCCGCGCTTCGAAGATCATGCTGGAGCGGGCGCGGGCCAATCCGAAGATCGAATTCATCATGAACACCGCGGTCGACGAAGTATTCGATGTGAAGCAGAACATCGTCACGGGCGTGCGTCTGAAGAATCTGGCGACAGGCGAGACCTGGGAGCGCGAAGTCGACGGCCTCTTTGTCGCGATCGGGCACATCCCCAATACCAAAGTATTCAAAGGCCAACTCGATCTCGACCCTGACGGCTACCTCCTGTCGCATGGCGGCGCCCGCACCAATATCCGCGGCGTATTCCACGCCGGCGACGTGCAGGATCGCGTTTACCGGCAAGCCATCACGGCCGCAGGGGCGGGCTGTATGGCCGCGATCGAAGCCGAGCGCATGCTGGAAGCGGAGGGGCACTAATTGTGATCGAGAGACTTTCACCCCCGGGAATACCAGCGCCGCGCGGGCCGTATTCACCAGCCGTACGCGCCGGCGATTTCATTTTTCTGGCGGGGCAAGTGCCGGTCGACCCGGCGACAAACCAGATGTCCACCGGGGACATCCAGCATGAAACCCGGCTCGGGCTGGGGAATCTCAAGAGAATCGTCGAAGGCGCGGGGGCAACACTGGCGGATGTGGTGAAAGTCGGGGTGTTTCTCGCGGAAGCCGGCGACTTTGCGCAAATGAACGAGGTCTACGTCGAGTTCTTCGGCGAATCGAAGCCCGCCCGCACAACCGTCGTCTGCAAGTTCATGTCGGACATCAAAATCGAAGTGGACTGCGTAGTCTACAGCCCCAAATAAGTCCTCGCGGTCACCAGCGCCAATAGCGAATCAGATAAAAAGCCAGGCCGTAATATTCCTTCAACGCCGTCTCTGAGTCGCGCAGGGAAGGTCCGCCGGGAATGAACTGCTGCAAGCGGAGGCCGCGCATCCCGAACGACCGCGTGTCGGTGGGAAAGGGGATTACCGTCAAACCCTGCGCGCGGAAGAGCAGCGCAGCTCTGGACATGTGAAAAGCGCTGGTCACGAGCAGCACGGAATGAATTTTGCCAAGGCGGGAGACGGCGCGCGCTTCGTCGTCGGTAGTCAGAACTCGTGTCGTCACGAAGATGCGATCGGGCGCCACGCCGTGTGCGGCGGCAACCTCCTTCGCGATGGCTCCCTGCGACGGTCCGGCGGAATCGTCGGCGCTTGCCGCGGTGAATACCAGCAGCTTTGCTTTGCCGGCTAACGCGAGATCGGCACCGGCAAAATAGCGATTCGCGCCCTCGCCGAATTGCGCGCCCGCGGCCGTGACGCCACGGAACAAGCGGCCGCTGAGAACGACAATCGCATCGGCCTGCGGAGCCGACGCGACCGTCTGTGACGGGTGATCATTTTCAAGAGACCCGAAGAGCCGGACGGCCGTGATGGGAATGCTGAACGCGTAGAGGATCGCGACCCCCAGTATCGAGAGCCACCGCCTTCTGAGCACGATGCCGGCGAGCATCAGGACCAAAGAAAGCCCGAGCGGAAGCACTACGGTCTCCGCGAGCCTCCTCAGAAGAAAGAGCATTCCGCTATTACAGCAGCCAGTGTCGGAGGGGGGCGGCGCTATCGCGCGTTCGATAAGCTTGGTCCTTGCGCGTCTCCGACGTTTTTTCACTTCTCGCGCGGCTCGCGCTGATCGCGGCCTGTGGATACGCCGCCTGGCGCTCGGTCGCGATTGCCCGCGCGGACTGGTCCGCCAATGAAGGCACCATTCAGGGGTTTGAACGAGCGCTCCAGCTTGACCCTTCCGACCCCGATCTTGTCGCGCGGGCCGCGCTATTCCGCAACGAGAATGACGATCCGGCGCCGTCGGTGGATGACGAACTCCGGCGCGCCGCGCGCCTCAATCCGCTGAACCCGGCTGTGCGAATGACGCTCGGTTTGCGCGAAGAGCTGGCCGGCAACGACGCCAAAGCCGAGGCCGATCTCGTGCGCGCCGCTGAAGTCGACCACCAATTCAAGCCGGCGTGGACGCTGGCGAATTATTACTATCGCACCGGCCAGCCGGAGAAGAGCTGGGCGATGATCGAACGCGTGCTGCGCCTGGATCCCCTGGGTTTTGATCCCAGTCCTGTTTTCGATCTCTGCTGGAGGGAAGCCAGCCAGACGGGCAAGAGCGAAGACGCAAATGCGGCGAGGATCGCGAAACTCGTGCCCGCGGGGAATCTGTCGGTTCAGTACCTTGCATTTCTGATGCGCACGCGGCGCACCGGGGCTGCCATTGCCGCGTGGCCACGCGCGCTTGCCGCGCCCGGCGATCCGGTTCCGGGCGAACTCCGCGAATTTCCGGATTATCTGGCGAACGCGGGGCGGATAGATGACGCGGTGAAAGCATGGAACGAACTCGTGGAGCGCGGCATCATGCACTCCGGTCCACTGAATCCCACGCAAGGCTCCTCGATTGGCGATCCGGATTTCCGGTTTGGGATCCAACCCGAGGCGCACATATTCGGGTGGCGGGTCGCGGAGGTGCCCGGCGTGTTCGCCACGGCATCGCCAGGTTCTCTCAACTTTGAAATCAGTGGAGACGAAGCAACATCGTTTCAGATTCTCTCGACGAATGCCCCGTTGCGCCCGGGAACAAAATATCGGCTGGCCTGGAAAGCCGACGCGTCAGGGCTGAATGCGCCCCATGATCCCGGTTTTGCTTTTCAGGTAGTACAGCAGCCTGGGAAGGCGGAAACGGCGTGTTCGCCCTTGCTTTCAACGAGTCCTCCCGCCTGTGAATTCACCGCCGCCGGGGATTCGGGTCTGGCGAGAATCCAACTGACATACACGCGGGCACAGGGCACGGTTCGCGTGTCCGGCGCCTTGCATATTCTTTTCGTGCGGATGGAGATCGCGCGATGAGCAGCCGCTCCGGGTCACCACCGGTATGGGGAGTTTTGCTGTGGGCAGCGCTGCTGGCGGGCATCGTTGTGGCCTGGTCGCCTCGCTATTGGGCGGTAAGTTCCGCCATCGCCTCGCTCGCGATCCTGGTTGTGGGGTGGACGATTTTCTCTGTGCGCGAACCGCATTCCTGGCCTCGCCAAACACCGCTCGTGCTGCTTATCGGCGTCTGGGGATGGCTGCAAATTGTTTTCAGGACGACCGCGATCCCGGGATTTACAGCCGTGCAGTCTCTGATTTGGCTGATGAGCGCCTGCGGGTTCGTTGCCGGGGCGCAGATTCTAAGCCGCCGCGCGAACCGTCTTGCATTTCTCACAGCTCTGCTGTGGAGCGTGACGGCACTCGCCGTCGCAGCGATGATCCAGGCTCATAATCCGCCGATCCAGGTGTTTGGCATTTTTCCGGCTGGGCCGACGGTGATGGGCACATTCCTGTCGTCGAACCAGTTTGCGGCACTCATGGAACTGGGCGCTCCGGTCGCGCTTTGGTACATGCTCGGGCGGAATCCGCTGCCCGGCGGACTCTGCTTTGCGATGCTGCTGGCGGCCACTATCGCCTCGGGTTCGCGAATGGGCGTGATCCTCGTGTGCTCGGAAGCGGTGGCGTTTGTTCTTGTCGTCGTAATGACTCGCCGGCTGGAGAAAAGGAAAGTAGTGGCGATTTTTGCTGGTCTTGCAGCGCTCATCGCCGCAGCCGCTTTTATTGCCGGAACAGACCAGATCGGCAAGCATTTTGAAGACAAGAATCCGTATGCGATTCGAAAGCAATTGCTCGATTCGACGGTTCAATTGATTGCGGAACATCCCTGGAGTGGCCACGGACTGGGTACATGGAGAGCCGAATATCCCCATGCCGCGACTTTCGATGCCGCGCTGCTGGCTAACGAAGCGCACAACGATTGGGCGCAATGGGCGTCAGACGGCGGAATTCCGTTCGCGTTGCTGATCCTCGGTCTTGTTGTTTGGGTCGCGTGGCCAGGGCTGCAGTGTATCTGGGGCATGGGAATTTTGTGCGTTGCCATACATAGTTACGTCGATTATCCAATACGGGAGCCGGCGCTCTCATTCCTTTGGTTTACTCTGGCAGGAGCAGTGGCTGGGTTGATGGATCAACTGCCGAGATCAGGGAAGCGGGAACTGAATTAGCCGCGCTTATGGCCGATTTCCGGTTTGCAAAGGTGAAACGGAAACCCTTCCGGTCGCACAATCCTGCTGGAATAGTGTGCCGAATCAGCGACTTGGAAGACGCGCGGCCCGGAAAGAACGACCGGATCCATGCGCTTCCCGTGATATGATGGCGGAAAACCTCCTGAAAGATGTGTTCCTGAAACGTTTCATTCTGGAAGTCGTGTCTCCGGAGGATATTTACAGTACGGTTCCTGGAAAGTAATGTCCAACGAAAACAAATCTCTTGCTTTGCCGGTAGCCCCGGATCAGCCCTCCGGCCGCGTGGCGCGGGCTGGTTACGGATATGGCGGCTACTACAACGCAGCGTCGGTTCCGGACGAAGGGGAGAGCTCCGACGGCCAGACGCCGCTCTCGCACTATCTGTGGATTCTGCGACGCCGCAAATGGCCGCTTCTGGCCTTCGTCGTTTTCGCTGTTGCCGCGACGATCATCGTGTCATCGCGATTAACTCCCTATTACGAATCGACTGCCACACTGGACGTCGACCGGATGATCCCAACCGCGGTTATCGGCCAGGAGGCGAACACGCGAGCGGCTTCCAACAACGATTCCGACCTCTTTCTCTCGACGCAGATCAAGCTGATTCAGTCGGATTCGGTGCTGCGGCCGGTGGCGGAACAATTTCATCTGCCAATGCCCAAGGCCCGACCGGATGCGCCAGTGGCTCTGAACTACTTGACCGTGACGCGACCGAACAGGACTTATTTGATTCAGATCAGTTATCGTTCGCCGGACCCTCGCCTTGCCGCCCAGGTGGCGAATGCGATTGCGGACAGTTTTATCCGCCACAGCCGGACGATCAGATATACCTCGGCCGTTGACACGTCCAAGTTCATGTCGAAGCAGCTTGAGGAATTGCAGGCGAAGATGGAGCAATCGAGCGCCGAACTCGCCCGGTTCCAAAAAGAGCTGAACGTCATCAGCCCGGATGAGAAGACGAACATTCAGTCGGCGCGCGTGCTTCAGTTGAACACGGAATACACGAACGCGCAGGCCGAGCGGGTGAAGAAGGAAGTGGCGGCGAAGTCGGTGGCCACTGGGTCCATCGAAGCCATCGAGGGATCCGAGAAGGGCGAACAGCTTCGAAAGTTGTCTGACAAGATCGATGAGGCCAATGAAAAGTTCGCGGAGATCAAGACCCACTATGGGGTTAACCACACGGAGTACAAGAAAGCCGCGTCGAGTCTGGCGGAATTGCAGCGGCAATTCGACACTTTGAAGGCCAATATCGCGCAACGTATCGACGTGGAGTACAGGGAAGCAGCCAATCGGGAAGCCACCCTGCTCAAGGCGCGAGACGACGCCAAGGCTGAACTGGACGGGCTTGACGGCAAGGCCATCGAGTACGCGGATCTGAAGCGTAATGCGGATGCCGACCGAAAACTTTATGAAGATCTGAATCGCCGGATTTCAGAGGCCGAGATCAATGCGGGATTCCAGGACAGCTCGATTCGCCTGGCGGATTCGGCCCGGCCCGCCGTGAGGCAAGTCTTCCCACGCGTGCGCACCAATGCGCTCATTGCGTTTTTTGCTTCGGCGTTGCTGGGAATCGTGGTGGTCTTCATTTCCGACAGCATGGATCATACTCTGCGCGATCCCGAGCACATTGCGCGGCAGTTGCAGACCGAAGTCCTCGGGTCGCTGCCGGTCGTGAAATCGTGGCGCGGTCACCTGCCCGGCAAGAGTAACGACAGCATGCAGCCTCGCGAGCTTTTCGGACTGCAGAAAGGCCTTGCAAGTTCCTACGAAGAAGCGATCCGGACTCTGCGGGATTCCATTCTCCTGCCGAACGCGGAACGCCGCCCGCGCACGCTGCTGATGACCTCGGCAACACCCCGCGAGGGCAAGTCGACGACTGCGGTTCACCTTGCGGTAGTGCACAGTCAGCAGAAGCGCAAAACGCTCCTGATCGACGCCGACCTGCGGCGCCCCAGCATCTATCAATACCTGGCTATCCCGAATGACAAAGGTCTCTCCAATGTTGTCAACGGCGACATGGATTGGCACGAAGCCCTGCAGAATTCCGAAGCGCTTCCGTATCTGACTGTTCTTCCTGCCGGTCCTGCGTCGCGGCGGGCTGCCGATGGGCTTGGAACCACCCTGAAAGACCTGTTTGCGAGCGCGGTCAAGGAATACGACCTGATCGTCTGCGATGCGCCGCCGTTGCTCGGCTTCGCGGAATCTCTGCAAATCGCCAAGCTCGTGGATGGCGTCGTGGTCGTGGCGCTTGCCGGACAAACGGAGCGGAACGCGGTGTCGAGCGTCCTTACGAACCTCCGGCGCCTGAATGCGAACGTGATGGGCCTCGCGCTGAACGAAGTTCGCGCCGATATGAGCGAACGCTACTACTATTACGGCTATTACGGAAAATACTACAGCCGTTACTACAAACCTCTGAAAGATTAGAGAAACGTCAGGACGGCGCCTGCCATTCGATTCTTGTCAGGCACCTGGCTGTGGCAGGGGTTACTCCCCGCCCGGCGCTATGCGCTGCTGGATGATGTAGTAGAGAATCGCGAGGAATATGAGAGAGCTGATTGCGTAGAGCACAAGTTCCCCGCGCGTCCGTTTCCAGCGGATGCTACGTCGCAACTTCATGATTCTACGTTCTTCCGAGGTGCGCAGCCTTGCGGACTTTATTCCACCTTTATAGGCGTGGAACCGATGATGGCAATCACGGCAGCGATAAGGCTTGAAAGCCAGGAGACTCAGAAGATAGTCGGCCCATGAGCGGTGCGACCGATGGGCGCGGCTTTTGCCGCATTTCGGGCAGGTCATGACACAGACAAGGCCAACCCGGCCAGCAACATGGGTTTTGAATCACAATTTCTCAATAGTGTGCCTGCAGTGGGTATACCCACATGTTTGATGATCGTAGCATAAGGGAAATCCGGGTTCGGCGATGCCGCAACCCACAGAGCCATGCTTTTTGGTTAGCCCTGCGGGATTAAGGGACTTGACTTGGGTGCAAGGCATCTGCATGATAGTATTTTGTAAAGTTTATTACGGGAGGGAGTGTCCACGTATGGATCTCAGGAAGTCAACGGCGGTTTTCGCAGGCGCACTGTTGAGTGTGGGAATTCTCCCGGCTGCTACGCCGGGAATCGGGATCGCCATGTCGCAAGGAAACATTTTGATCAACAGCTCCCAAACGGCGGGCAACGCGACGCTCTTCGATGGAAGCGTTCTTGAGACGGTCGCGAGTTCCTCGCAGGTCCGTCTGAATGGAGGCGCGCAGTTGCGGCTCGCTTCGGATTCGCGCGGTACCGTTTATACCGATCACGTCAATCTGGAGAAGGGCAGCGCTCGCATTGCAGGGTACTCCGCCAACGCCAGCGGCTTGAGCGTGCGCGCCGACGGCAAGTCCTCGGCGACCGTTTCGATGCGTGATCAAGGTATCGTTGAGATCGCGGCACTGAGCGGCAGCGTTCATGTGTTTAACGCCGCCGGAATGAACGTGGCGAATCTTGTGCCGGGACGCGCCCTGGATCTTCGTCCGCAGGATGCTGGTGCCAGTGCTCCGTCGACCCTGACGGGTTGCGCGGCCAAAGCTGGCAACAACACCCTTTTCACTGATGAGACCTCCAACGTGACGGTGCAATTGCGTGGAAATGCGGTTCGCGCGGGCCGGCGCGTGGAGATCAACGGCACTGCGGTTCCCAATGCAACTCCTGCGAGCCCCGCGACTCAGGTCATTAACGTGACGAGCGTGAAGAATCTGAGCGGTCCCTGCAAAGCTGGAACGGCCGCCGCGGCTGCGGCCGGTGGCGCTGCAAGTGGCGCGACTGGCGGAGCTGCCGCTGGGGCGGGCGCCGGCATTAGCACCACGACCGCTGTTGTCGCCGGTGTCGCCGCTGCTGCGGCTGCCGGAACCGGTATCGGTGTTGCAGCGACGAGCGACTCGAACCCGAGCGTGAGCAGCGGGCGCCTTGGCGCATTCAACTAAACCTCTGTAATAACAACACAAAAGGGCTCCGGGAAACCGGAGCCCTTTTTGCGTGTGCCGCGCTTGAAATTAATGGTGCTGCGGAGCTACGTAATCCGGCGGCAGCGCCGCGCCTTCCCCGAAGAAATACTGCTCCATTTGCTGCAGCAGGAACTCCTGCGCTTCTGTGGTCCCCAGGTTCAACCGGTATTCGTTCATGAGCATCTTCATATGCTCGATCCACATTTTCCAGGCGTCTTTCGAAACATTCTCGTAGATTCGCTGGCCGAGTGGATGGCCTTCGAAAGGGACCTCGTCCAGCCCCTGCATCTCTCGCTGGAATTTCACACAGAAGACCTTACGCGCGCCTTCTGGAATTGAAGGTGAACTCATATGGGTCAGGATAACAGTGCTCGTGCCTTTGTTCTCAGGCTGCCACGGGCGGCCGACGCTTGTGCCAGCCGGTTCGATTCTGGAACTCCCGCCCCAGCGCCAGCAGTGTGTTCTCCGAAAAGGCCGGGCCCACCAGTTGCAGACCCAGCGGGAGATTTTCCGCGAAACCGCACGGGAGCGAGAGCGCGGGCAGACCAGCGAGATTGCCTGCCTGAATCAGGCGGCGCATTCCGGGCGACGGTGGGACAGGCACGGGAACGAAATCGGGGCCATCGAGCGGGTCTGTGATCTTTGGCGCGACGCCGTAGCGCGAAGGCGCGACGAGCACGTCCACGTCCGCGAAGAGCTCACGGAACTTCTGTTTCACGATCGAGCGGATACGCATCGCCTTCAGATACTCGGTGGCCGGGATCTCCAGGTTCGCGCGCAGCGCCGCAGCCTGGCTGGGGTCGGCGAGATCGTCCACCTTCCCGCTCGTAATCAGGGTTTCGAAAACCGAAGCTTCTTCGGCGCCGATGATTACATCCGCAAGAGGACCGTATGGAAGATCTGGCAAAGCCACATCAACCATCTGTACGCCTGTCTGTCGCACCACTTGCATCGCGGCTTCGAATGCGGGCCGGGCGCCGGCTTCCGCCCAGCCCACGTCCGACGGTGCGAAGCCCACCTTCAGGTCGCTGAGCTGCCGCGAATATTGCGGCGTATAGTAGAAGCTCTTGCCGGCCGACCCGGGATCGTCGGAATCGGACCCGGCGATCGCCTGCAGCACGATTCCGCAGTCTTCGGCACTGTGGCACATGGGCCCGATCTTATCCATGGTCCACGAGAGCGGCATCGCGCCGTGGCGGCTGACCAGTCCGTACGTCGGTCGCAGGCCGGTGATCCCGCAATACGCGGAAGGCGTGATGATGGAACCGGAGGTCTCGGAGCCGAGTGCAAACACCACAAGGCCCGCCGCGACCGCGCTGCCTGCGCCGCTCGACGATCCTCCCGACCAGAAGCTGCGATCCCACGGATTCAGTCCCGGCCCGAATAGCGAGGCCCCTGCCGTGCGGTATCCCCCGCCACCCGCAAGCTCGACCATCGACAGTTTCCCGATTAGCACGGAGCCGGTCTTATCCAGCTTCTGCAGCACAGTTGCAGTCTCGTCGAGGACTTGCCCGGCGTACGGCCTGGCGCCCCAGGTCGTCGGATGCCCTGCGAAAGCCAGCAGGTCTTTCGCGCCGAACGGAATGCCCTGCAGGGGGCCGCGAAAGCGCTCGCGCTTCAACTCGTCGTCAACTTGTTTCGCTCGTCTTACCGCCACTTCGGTCAGCGGCAGCGCCAGCGCGTTGTAACGCGGACCCAGCTTCTCCAGACGTTCCGCAAACGCCTTGACCAGTTCCAGGGTCGAGAACTCGCGCTTCTTCAGCCGGGCATTCAGGTCGGCGATTCCGGCGAAAAAAACGTCGCTGTTTTCCCCGAATGTCATGCCTTGAACGTAAAAGCAGGTTCAGTCGACATCGGCAGGTCGAACTTTCGCAGCACCTCGGAATTCTCGCGATGCGATTGCCGCGATGCCGCGAGGTAATCCGCCGCCGGCGCCAGGCTCTGTGCGCGAACCTGTGGCGGCCCGGCGAGCGAAATCACGGCGGACCCGGCGATTGCGCCCGCCAGCTCTCTGCGTGTGAATTTCATGCCTTTTGTTCAGAATACTTCGTCTCGAGCGCGTCGAGGGCGGCGTTTTCCATCGCTGCCCTCGGCGCGGTTTCACCGGTCCAGATCTCGAACTGCCGCACTGCCTGCTCGATGAACATACGCAGCCCCGGAACTACCTGCTTGCCTTGTTCCCGAGCCTTTCGGATCAGGGCCGTTTCGAGCGGGTTGTAAACGAGGTCGAAGATGATCTCCGCCGGGATCTTTCCGTTGAAGTAGCAATCGTCAACGTGCGGCCACATTCCGACAGGTGTGGCATTGATGACGACATCAAAATGACGCGACAGCACCTGATCGTGGGACATCGGTTCGCCGCCGACGAGCCGCGCGAGCGCCCGTACGCGATCGGCATTACGACCGGTCAATGCCACTTTGGATCCGGCGTCGGCCAGTGCGCATGCCGCGCTTCGCGCCGCGCCGCCGTTGCCGATAATCAGCACCGACGATTTGGGGAGCTTGATCATCCTCGACAATGGGCCGGAGATCGCCTCCGCGTCTGTATTCGCGCCGCGCCACTTCCCCGCCTTCCGCCACACTGTATTGACCGCGCCGATGCGCTTCGCCAATGGATCGATCTGGTCGAGGTAGCGCATAATGCGGCGCTTGTGCGGAATCGTGACGCTAAAGCCCGAAATCGGCAGATCGCGCGCGAGCTGGAAGAAATCGCGGAGCTGATTCGCATTCACCAGCAGCGGTACGTAGACGGCATCGATGCGCCGCGACTGAAACGCCCGGTTATGGACGTGCGGCGAGACGGATTGGCGCACCGGGTCGGCGATCACCGCGAAGATCTTTGCCGCTTTAGTGAATTTGTCGATGCGATAAAGCGAGCGCAGTTGCCGCGCATTCACCTGCCCGGCCGCGGTACCCTGCACGTGAGCGGGGGCCGCGTATGTGTAGACCGCCCCGAAGCCCGTCGAGAGAACGCGCGAGGGGAACCCGAGCTCTCCCATGGCGAGCGTCACCAGAGGAATCTTTGGGCTCATGCGGCTCGCCGCGAGAATGCGCCCCGTGTCGCTCGGTTTGCGCGCCGTGCTGACGATCTTGTAGACATCAGCCGGGACCTTTTGCATCCGCTTCAACACAGGGTCGAGCGGCGGTGTCGTCTCGAAGTGGTGCCACGATACGACGAGCTGCGCGCGTGTTCGCAGCGCGGCGCATCGGTCGGGCACGACTTCGGCGGTTTCGATTTCGATATCGATGGCGCGCGCCCCATGCTCGATCGCCTGATCGAGAATACGCAGTTGTTCCTCAATGCTCCCGTTGTACCGGCCATGATTCTGATGCCGGCGGCAGGTTGCGAGAATCGTGCAGCCCGGATATGCACGGAGAAAATCCTCAATGGCGCGCGCGCCGACCAGCGGGTCGGCCAGATAGTCCAGCCGGAATTCGAGAAAGTTCTCACCGGCCTCCGCCTCGCGTCGCGCCTGTTCGAGCAGACGCGGGACATCCGGCAGACCCAGCGCGATACAAATCTTCGGTAAAGGACGCCGCTGGGTCATATTTGGTTCATCAGAATATCAGAGCATTGGGGAATCTGAAGCCGCTCTCACCCGAATGCTTCAAAGCATATCAGGTGACCTGGCGACCGGGCTGAACAGGAAGTGAGATCAGGAGCCCCGGCAAACGTGCGGCTGGCTCATGGCTTGAAACATTCAATTTGCATACGATGGTGGAACGGGCTTTAGCCTGTTGTTTTTCAAGTTTCCGATTGGTGCGCGACACGATCAGGCACCTGCGCCACCGTTCAATCGACGCGCATGATCCGATTCCGCGGTCCCGGCGCGATCGGCGAATGTTTCGCCGCATAATCCACCAGAGCATCCACATCGATCGGACCGGTCACCGGATTCGTGCCCTCCGCGAACACACTGAATCCGCTGCCGCCCGTTACCAGGAAATCAAGCACTTCAACGCGCACGGTCTCGCCCATTCCGATCGGCCGCTCATGCAAAGCGATCGATCCCGGTACGATGTGCTCGCCTTCCGGCGCGTTCCGCCGGTAGCGATAACTGAAGCCGCTCGAAACCTGCAGGACATTGAACCTGCCGTGCGCGAATTGCTGTTCCAGCACGCGCCGGATCATATCCCCCGTCATCGAGATCACCATGAGACGGTTCCCGAACGGCTGCACGGCATACACATCCGCGTAGGAAATGGTTCGGGGACCGTTCGCGCCCGGCTGGCCCGTGAGATTGGCCCGCACACCCCCCGAGTTCTCGAAGGCGATCACAGCGCCGCCGCTCCCGGCGGACGCGGAGCCTTCGAGGTCCGCATCGGCCACGACGTCTCCCACGGCGGATTCGCCGGCAGGATTCGCGATGCGTGTCATCTCCTGCGTGATCGACCCGACCGGGCGATCGGCCAGACGCGCGGCCCCTGGCCGGTACTTATCGAGAATCGCCGTCATGGCCGGATCTTTCGGAACATCGTGCGCTACGGTTTCGTTGTTGGCCGCCACGCCGATGAGCCGGTCCGTCGCCGCGTCGATCGTCAGATTCACACGCGTGACGAGGCGTCCGAACGAGCCCGCGCTGGTGACGAGATGGCCGTCGATCTCGCACTTGAAAAAAGTATGTGTATGGGCGCTGGCCACGACTTTGATTGAGGGAGACAGTTTCTTCACGATGCCGGCGATCGGCCCGTCGAAATTCACGCAGGCGTTTGGATCGCCCAAAGGCCGAGGCTCACCATCACCCGAGGCGGCGGCCTGATTCTGCCGGCCCCCTTCGTGAATGAGCAGCACGATCGAGTGGACTCCCTGGCGCTCGAGCGCGGACGCGGCCGTATTCGCCGCTTCGCTCTCATCGAGGAACCGCATGCCTCGGGCGGCTTTCGGGCCAATCATCGAAACCATGTTGCGGAGCGTTACTCCGATGAACCCAACCTTCACGCCGCCGATGGTCCGGATGGCAGTCGCCGGGAACAGCGGCTTCCCGGAATCGGTAAGTACGTTTGCCGCCAGGTACTGATACTTCACCGGGATTGCCTTCTCGTCGTCTTTGCATCCTGAATGCAGACACCCGCCTCTGATGCGCGCCAGCAACTCGGTCGAGCCATGATCGAGCTCATGGTTGCCGAGCGCTGAGACCGCGAGGTTCATCGCATTCATCGCCTCCACTGTCGGGCTGTCGTGGAACAAGCTGGAAAGCAGCGGAGATGCGCCCATGAAGTCGCCCGCGCCCACGAAGATTGAATTGGGATTCTCCCGAATGGCATTGTGAATGTGAGTCGCGAGGTACTCGACGCCACCGGCCAGGACGTTGCCGACCAGACCGTCCGTGCCGGCTGGCGGCTCAAGATTCCCATGCAGATCGTTGATCGCGATCACCTGGACGGTGACGGTTCGCGGCCGTTGCGCGAACAGCACCCCTAAAGCCATCAGCGCCACTAAAGCCATCAGCGACCCGCGCCCAACAGCCAGTTGACTCGAAAACATCTGGTTGAATTACTGAATGGTGCTCGCGCCTTCCATCCCGAAGGCTTCCGGCATCACGTTGCGGTTCACGTGATTATCCAGATTGATCACGTATGTCTCGGGCGCTTCGGTGAGCACCGGCGAATGCGTGGCACAAACAATGCGGAAGCCGCGCTGATCGACCAGCTCATAGAGCATCTTCAGGATGCGACGCTGATTCGAAATCGAGAGCGCCATCTCGGGCTCATCGAGCAGAAGCGTCGTGCCGCGGTCGAGCGAAGGGAAGTTCTCGCGGAACATCGCCAGCATTACCTGACCGTGACTGGCGAGTTGCAGGAATTCGAGCATCTCAGGCTGGTCTTTGAAGAGATCGAGCTGCATGCGCGGATTGTGCTGCTCGGCATCGAAGAGGAAGACCTTGGCCTTCTTCACGCCACCGCGATCGAGCCGGTAAACGTAGCCCTCGGTCTTTTCGTCCCGTAACGCGTAATGAATCGAGTGCAGCAGCGTCGATTTTCCAGATCCGTTCTCGCCAGTGAGCATGACCAGCGGATGGCTCAAATCCACAATCATCGGCATGTGGAAGTTGAGGTTCTGGAAGACCGGATGCGAGAGAATCTTGAGAAACATCGCTCGTTATTCAGGATAACAAGCCCCTGCAGCCTCGAAACTCTACGCCACCAGCCCTGAGCGGATGAGCAGCGCATCCGGATCCGGATCGCGTCCCATGAACTTGCGATACAACTCCGCCGGATCCTCGCTGTCTCCCTTCGACAGGATATTCTCGCGAAATGCCGCGCCCGCTTCCGGGCTGAAGATGCCTTCATCGCGGAAGCGCGTGAACGCGTCCGCGTCGAGCACTTCCGCCCATTTGTACGAGTAGTAGCCTGCGCCGTATCCGACGGGACTCGAAAACAAGTGCGTGAAGCCGGCGATCATCGCGTAATTCTCCGGGAACTTCGCCGCCGAGAACGGCTGCATCAGTTCCCGCGCGTACTCGATCACATCGCCATCGCGAGCCGGATTGTAATCGCGATGGAGCTTGAGGTCGGCAAATCCGAATCCGAGCTGGCGCATCTGCGCGTTGGCGCTGCGATAAGTGCGCGCCCGGACCATCTTGCGGAAAAGTTCTTCCGGAATCGGCTCCCCGGTCTCGTAATGGCGCGCGAAGAGATCGAGAGCCTCGCGTTCCCAGCACCAGTTCTCCATTATTTGGCTGGGGAGCTCCACAAAATCCCAAGCGACGGATGTGCCCCCAAGGCTTCGCACCTCCACGCGGCTCAGCACGTGATGCAGCAGGTGCCCAAACTCGTGGAAGATCGTCTCGACTTCGCGATGTGTGAGAAGCGCGGGCTTGTCCCCGATGGGTGGCGTGAGATTGCCGCAGATGCAGCCCAGATGCGGCTCGAAGCGGCCTGAATCGAATTTGCCGGTGATGAAGCCTTCCATCCAGGCGCCGTCGCGTTTCGATTCGCGCGGAAACCAATCGGCATAGAACGCGCCGAGCAGCACGCCATCGCGGTCGTGGACTTCGTAATAACGGACGTCCGGATGCCACACCGGCGCGCCGGTCCGAAGCTTGACGCGGATATCGTAGAGCCGCTCGACGATCGCAAACAAGCCTTCCACGACGCGCTCGGCCGGAAAGTAAGGGCGCAGTTCTTCTTCGTCGAAGTCGTAAAGAGCGCGCCGTTCTTTCTCCGCCCAATAGCCGACATCCCACGGCTCGAGCTTGCGCCCGGCGAATGCTTCGAGTCCCGCGTTCTCGCGCGCGAAGAACGGATCGGTCTTGCGCTTCAGGTCTTCCAGAAACTTCATCGCGCGCTCGCCCTTGTGCGCCATTCGGTCGTGCAGCACGAAGTCGGCAAAATCAGCGAACCCGAGCAAGTTCGCTTTTTCTTTGCGGAGGGTGAGAATGCGCTCGATCAGTGGGCGATTGTCGCGCCCGGCCTCCGTCGCCCGCGTCGAAAAGGCCCGATACATTTTTTCGCGGACCTCGCGGTCATCGAGATATGTCATGACCGCGATGTAGCTGGGCGCCTGGAGGGTGAAGCGCCATCCGTCGATGCTCCTCGAAGCCGCGCTCTGGCGCGCAGCTGCAAGTGCGCTGGGGGGCAATCCCGCGAGCTTCGATTCATCGGTGACGATAAGCTCGAACGCGTTTGTCGAGTCGAGTACGTTCTCGGAGAATTTCGTGGTGGTCTTCGTGAGCTCGATGTCGATTTCCGCCAGCCGCTTCTTGCCCGCGGGATCCAGCTCCGCGCCATGCCTTCGAAAGGAATCAAGCGTCTTGACGAGGAAACGCTTTCGCGTGCCGCGCAGCGATTCCGCGTCCTTCGTCCCGGCATACTTCTGCAATTGGCCCCACAAGCCTTCGTTGAGGGGAATCCGGGAGTAGAAGGCGCTGGCTTCCGGCTCGACCGCGTTCCATGCGGCGCGCAGCTCGGGCGTGGTCGAGACGGATTCCAGATGCCGCACAACTGCCAGCGCGTAATCGAGGTTGTCGGTCGCATTTTCCAGCGTGAGCATCGTGTTGGCGAACGAGCGGGGCGCAGGATCGGCGACAATCTCGTCGATATGGCTTTGGGAACGCCCAATTAGTTCCCGGACGCCCGGTTCGACATGCTCGGCCCGGATCTGGTCGAAGGGGATGTGAAATTGAATCGAAGACAGAGGATTTGTAGACATTTCCGCAGGGATAGTACCAATGGTATCGTGACGCGGGCGCTTCTGACCCTGGAGTCGAAGCGCTTGCGGGCATTCTTCACACACATCGCAACGTTAGAATAGGAACGTCTCCCCCGACAGCCGCCTCTCTTCCCTGGCGAAGAGGCGGTGGACTTTCCTATGGCCGAGACCCCATTCGTACACCTTCATAACCATACCGACTACTCGCTTCTCGATGGCGCCTGCGAAATCGATCAGCTCATGGAGGTGGTCGAACAGCAGAAGATGCCCGCTGTCGCCATGACAGACCACGGCAACCTCTTTGGCGCCGTCAGTTTTTACAATTCCGCGAAGGCGAAAGGGATCCGGCCTGTCATCGGCTGTGAAGTGTATGTCTCGCAGCAGGGCTTGAAAACGCGTTCGGACTCCGATCGCTACAACCATCTCGTCCTGCTCTGCGAGAATCAGGAAGGCTACAAGAACCTCATCAAGATGGTCTCGACGGGGTTCCTCGAGGGCTTCTACTATAAGCCGCGCATCGATAAAGATCTGCTGGCCGCCCACTCGAAAGGATTGATTTGCCTTTCGGCCTGCCTGCGCGGCGACCTCAACGAAACGATCCTGGCCGACAAATATGACGAGGCCCGACGGCTCGCGTATACCTACCGCGACATCTTCGGGAAAGAAAACTTCTTCCTCGAAATTCAGGACCATGGCCTCGATCAGGATAAAAAGCTCACCCCGCAGGTGAACCGGCTCTCGATCGAAACCGGCATTCCCCTCGTCGCCACCAACGACTCGCACTATCTGCGGAAGGAAGACGCGCGCGCCCACGAAATCCTGATGTGCATTCAGACGGGGAAGACCATGTCCGACCCCAACCGCATGCACTGGGATCACCCCGACTTCTACCTGAAGACGCGTGAAGAGATGATGGCGCTGTTTGGCGAGTTGGAGGATGCCGTCAATCGTCCGTGGGAGATCGCGCAGCGCTGTGACGTCAAACTCGAAAAGGTCAAAGATCCGTTTCCGCGCTTCGATATCCCGGCCGATCAAACGACCGATTCCTATTTCGCGTACGTGGCCCGTCAGGGATTCGAAAAGCGCCGCCCGCGCCTTGAAGCCATGCGCGCCGCCGGCACGCTGAAGCACGATCTCCCCGAGTACGTGGACCGCCTGAACTTCGAGATCGCGATGATCCAACAGATGAAGTTCTCCGGCTACTTCCTCATCGTCTGGGACTTCATCCGCTTCTCGAAGTCGAAGAACATCCCCGTCGGGCCGGGACGCGGCTCCGCCGCCGGCAGCCTCGTCAGCTACGCGATGCAGATCACGGATATCGACCCGCTGCAATACGGGCTGCTGTTCGAGCGCTTCCTGAATCCCGAGCGCGTGAGCATGCCCGATATCGATATCGACTTCTGTATGAACCGGCGCGGAGAGGTGATCCAGTATGTCACCGAGAAATACGGCCGCGAGCAGGTCGCCCAGATCATCACGTTCAATACGCTGGGCGCGCGCGCCGCGATCAAAGACGTCGGACGCGTGCTCGACATGAGCTTCGCCGATGTCGACAAGATCACCAAGCTGGTGCCGAGTGTCCTGAATATCAAGCTGAAAGACGCGATCGCGAGCGAGCCGGGTTTCGATGCGCTTGGCAAGCAGGACCCGCGCGTAAAAGACGTGCTGGACGTGGCGCAGCGGCTGGAAGGCTTTGCGCGCAACTCGTCTGTGCATGCGGCGGGAGTCGTCATCTCACCTGAGCCCCTGCGCAATATCGTCCCGCTGTACCGCACCAACCGCGAGGAAATTGTCACGCAGTATGACATGAACGGCCTCGACAAGCTGGCGCTGCTCAAGATGGACTTTCTCGGTCTGACGACCCTGACGCTCATCGACGACGCGCTGAAGATGATCGAGAGACGGCACGGCGTGAAGATCGTTCCCGAAGACTTGCCGCTCGAAGATCCGAAGGCTTACGAGATCTTCAGCAAGGGCTTCACCAGCGGCGTGTTCCAGTTCGAATCGCCGGGGATGCGCGACATCCTGCGCCGTTACCAGCCGACCCGCATCGAGGATCTCACTGCGCTGAATGCGCTCTATCGGCCCGGACCGATACAGGGCGGCATGCTCGACGACTTCATCGAGCGCAAGCACGGACGCAAGGCGATTCAGTACGATCTTCCGGAGCTCAAGGATATTCTCGGCGAAACTTACGGCGTCATCCTTTACCAGGAGCAGGTGATGCAGATCTCGAGCCGCCTCGCCGGGTACTCGCTCGGCGACGCCGATCTGCTGCGCCGCGCCATGGGCAAGAAAAAGGCCGAGGAGATGGCGAAGCAGCGTGAGCGCTTCCTGAAAGGGGCCGCCGAGCGCGGGCACCCGGCGAAGAAGGCGGAGAAGATCTTCGACCTGATGGAGCAGTTCGCCGGTTACGGGTTCAACAAGTCACACTCCGCGGCCTACGCGTTCCTTGCGTTCGTCACGGCTTATCTGAAAGCGCATTATCCGGTCGATTTCATGGCCGCGCTGCTCACTTCCGAAACGGGCAACACCGCGAAGGTCGTCAAGTACATCAACGAATGCCGCGACATGAACATCCGCGTGCTGCCGCCCGAGGTGAACGCGAGCGAATACACGTTCACGCCCGTGCGCGACGAGAAAGGCGACGCCATCCGTTTCGGTCTGGGCGCGGTCAAAAACGTCGGGCAGAATGCGGTCGAGGCCATCATCAAAGCGCGCGCCGAGCTGGGATCATTCAAATCGATCTATCAATTTTGCGAACACGCGGACATGCAGGCGATCAACCGGCGCGTGATGGAGAGCCTGATCAAAGCGGGCGCGATGGATTCCCTGCAGGGCACGCGCGCGCAATTGCTGCTCGCTCTTGACGCGGCTATCGAAACCGGCAATCGCGCCGCGAAGGATCGCGACAGCGGTCAGGGGGGATTATTCGGAGGAGGCAGCTTTTCCGGAGGTAACGCGGACGAGCATCCGGAGCCTGCCCTTCCGCGCGCGAACGACTGGACGCTCAAAGAGAAATTGCAGGGCGAAAAAGAGCTCCTCGGCTTCTACGTGACCGGGCATCCACTTGATAATTACGAGGACAAAATCACGGAGCTCGCCTCGCATGATTCGAGCAAAATGGAAGGGCTCGAAAAGGGCGCCGAAGTCGCGCTTTGCGGGATGATTACGGGCATCCAGCGGCGTCGGAACCGTGAGGGCAAGCCATGGGCGTCGTTCGTCATCGAAGACCGCAGCGGCAGTATCGACGGCATGGTCTTCACGACAAGTTACGACTCTCTGCAGACGCTGCTGCAGGAGGATAACGCTGTACTCATCCGCGGCAGCGCACTGCCGGAGGAGGGGAACCCGACGAAGGTGTCCGTGAAGGAGATTGTTCCTCTCGACGTCGCCCGCGTGCCGCTGCCGAGTCTGATCAGCGTGAAGGTATTCGTGGGCCGTAACGGCATCGACCGCGCCGCCGAGCTGCGGCAATTATTCGAACGCAAGCCGGGCGACACGCAGGTGCGGCTCCGTCTTGAATCCGCGCGCGAGTTCTCGGTAATCCTGGATGTGCCGGCGAAGGTTCGTCCTGACCGCGAGTTCAAAGCGGAGCTCGCGCGTATTTGCGGTCCGGACATGATGGAAGTTCTCGGCTCGTAAACTTCCGCTCTCAAGGTCCGTGGTCGAAGTCGCCAACGTTTACGGCTCCAGGATCAACTGGTGTTAGCCCCCGGTGTTAGTTAGTTAAGTTAGTCCGCTTCTCTCACACGCGGAACGTTGACACGAATGCCGGCCCTGCGGACCGCTTGCTTATCCAAAAGCCCGCCCGCGCCACATCGGAGCGGACAATATGCCGATGGTCACTCGTGGCGCGGACGTTCTCGTCCGCAGCGCCGGCATTCCTGCCGGCGTTGGTCGGCCTTCCGAACTGGTGAGAAATGCTAGGTTAAGGCTCGAGCTCGCCAGGGAGCGGATTGGGCTTCTGGTAATAGATGCGGCGAATCGAAATCCGCGCGAAGATCAGGGTCACTTTGCCAGCGATGCTTCCGGAGGCCGCTTTTAATCCTTCCGTGCAGCGAGCTTTCGCAGTCCGTCGTCCATTGTCAGCAATTCCGCGCGGAGAGATCGGGCGAGCGCCAGATAGGCGGCATCATATGCGGTGAGATTGTGGCGCAACGCCCAAATCTCCCCGAGCAGCGGCGTGTGAGCGTAACGCCTGATTGGCAAGGCGAGGAAGGAATCGAGGGCGCGCTCCGCGGCGGCCAGGGTCATCTCCTCTCTCAAAACCCAGCGGCGGAGCCCGCTCCAGACCTCCAGGTCGATGACATGCGGCGCTTCCAGCCTTTGTCGATCAAGCGCCTCTACGAGTTCAAGCCCTATAGGCGTTTGCTTCAGCATTTCCAGAACTGCAGACGCGTCAATTACGATCATCGGCCGCGAATCGCCCTGATCGTTTCAGCGGAAGACTCTCGAGTCTTGATGGGTTTCAACTTCGCGAGCCTTCTGTGAAACTCGTCCCATGACGGCTCTGAAGCGAGGCGCTCGGCATCTTTCAGAATGTACGCGCTGAGCGACATTCCTGCGGCCGCCGCGCGCGCCTTCAGTTTCCTGTGCAATTCATCAGGCACATTGCGCAGTTGAATCATAACGGGCATGTCAGTCACATGTTAACATGTGGCGCACATGTGCATCGCGTCGGTCGGAATGATCGAATGATCCGTCAATATTAACGTTAGTAAGAGCTTCCCTCCTTACCTTTTTCAGACTTTCAAAGTCAGGCCGCCCGGTGGAATCTTGTTCATATGATGCGTGCTGCCCTCGTAACAGGCTCCTGCGGCCTGATCGGCTCGGAGGTCTGCACGTACCTGGCGCGCCGGGGTTTCGCAATCACCGGCATCGATTCGAATGAGCGCGCGGTCTTTTTCGGTCCCGAGGGCGACACGCGCTGGACCCTCGAACGCCTCAAACGAACGATCCCCTCTTATCGCCACCTGAACATTGATATTCGTAATCGCGAGGGCATTCTCAATATTGTTCGCGAGCTGCGGCCCCAGGTCATCGTACACACCGCCGCACAGCCCTCGCATGACCGCGCGGCGTCTATTCCGTTCGCCGACTTCGACACAAATGCAGTTGGAACACTGAACCTCCTCGAAGCCGCCCGGCGCACATGTCCGGAATCGCCTTTCGTCCACCTATCCACAAACAAGGTGTACGGCGATCTGCCGAATACCATTGCGCTGCGAGAACTCGAAACCCGCTGGGATTATGCCGACCCCGCTTATGGGAACGGCATCGCCGAGACGTTTTCGATCGATCAGTCGAAGCACTCCCTTTTCGGCGCTTCGAAAGTTGCCGGCGACGTGATGGTGCAGGAATACGGCCGTTACTTCGGGATGCCGACCTGCTGTCTTCGCGGAGGATGCCTCACCGGCCCCAGCCACTCGGGCGTCGAACTGCACGGCTTTCTGAGCTACCTCATCCGCTGCAATCTGCAGGAGCGTGAATACAAGGTTTTCGGATACAAGGGCAAGCAGGTGCGGGACAACATTCATTCCGAAGACGTGGCGGCGTTCATCTGTGAATTCATCGATGCTCCCCGCTGCGGCGAGGTCTATAACATCGGCGGCGGCCGGCAAAACTCCTGCTCGATTCTGGAAGCGTTCGCTCTAGTCGAATCGCTCACCGGAAACCCGCAAAAGTATATCTATGTCGATGAAAGCCGCATCGGCGACCACATTTGCTATTACAGCGATCTCCGGAAGATGCAGTCGCACTATCCGTCGTGGCGCATCACGCGTTCGCTTGAGGCGATCTTCCGCGAAATTGTCGAGTCGTGGGACCGGCGCCTTGCTCCCGCAGCCCCGCAGCCGGCACGGGTGGCGATTGCCGGATGAAAATCCTGATCACCGGTATCTGCGGCTTTACCGGCAATGCGCTGGTGAAGACGTTCCGCGAGCACATGGAAGATGTCCGGATTTTTGGACTGGACAATCTATCGCGGCCGGGTTCGGAAACCAACCGGGCCGCCCTTGTGGCGAGTGGAGTCACATTCTGCCACGGCGACCTGCGTCTGCGCAGCGATATTGACGCGCTGCCAGCGTGTGACTGGGTGATTGACGCGGCGGCCAACCCCAGCGTCCTCGCCGGAGTCGATGGCAAATCCAGCCCGCGTCAGTTGACGGAGCAGAACCTCACCGGCACGCTCAACATCATCGAATATTGTCGTGAGAGAAAGGCCGGACTGATTCTGTTGAGCAGCAGCCGTGTCTACTCCGTGCGCCATCTGTCGTCGCTGCCCGTGTTGGAACGCAATCGGGCATTCGAGCTGGACGCATCCGGCTCCCTTCCCGCCGGCGTCTCGCGGTGTGGCGTGAGCGAATCATTTCCGGTACAGCAGCCCGTCTCCCTTTACGGCGCGACGAAATTGTGCTCCGAGATCATGGCGGTCGAGTACGGCGCGGCATTCGATTTCCCCGTTTGGATTAATCGCTGCGGGGTTCTTGCGGGCGCAGGGCAGTTCGGAGTTGCCGATCAGGGCATTTTCTCTTATTGGATTCACGCGCACCTGCGGCGGGCACGCCTCCGCTATATCGGCTTCGGTGGCAACGGATTTCAGGTGCGCGATGCTTTTCATCCCGCCGACCTGGCGGCGATGATTGCTGCGCAGTTGAAGCGCAATCCGCCGCCCGACCCCATCTATAACCTTGGCGGCGGCGCGCAGAACGCCATGTCTCTCGCGCAGTTGAGCAGTTGGTGCAACGATCGCCTGGGTCCGTTCGCGCCCGAGCCCGACTCGCGGCCGAGGGCGTTCGACATCCCGTGGATGGTGATGGACTACCGCCGCGCTGCCCACGAATTCGGCTGGGCGCCGCGCCGTCCGCTTCCTGCCATTCTCGAGGAAATCGCAGCCCACGCAGAACAACATCCCGATTGGGCGGCGCTTTGCGGAGCCGCATGACGACGCCGGCGCAAAGAATCATGGCCGCGCCGCCGTGCGCCGGGGACCGCACCGCGCTGCAGTTGTTGAGCGTCGTCATCCCCGCCCGGAATGAGGAGGGGTGCATTTGCTCCACTGTCGAGCATTTGACACTCGAGCTCAGACTTCACAACATCGCGAACGAAATCATCGTGGTGGATGACGGCAGCACCGACAGCACCTGGTCGAAGCTCCAGCAGCTCGCCGAACGCTTGTCGAACCTGCGGCCCCTGCAGAACCGCGGCAGCCACGGCTTTGGACGCGCCATCGCTTTCGGCCTCGAGAACATGACCGGCGATGCCGCAGTGATCATGATGGCGGATGAATCCGACGATTGCCGCGACGTGGTCCGCTACTGGCAATTGCTCGGGGAGGGCTGGGACGCTGTGTTCGGCTCCCGCTTTATGAAAGGCGGCGGGGTTATCGATTACCCGCGCTTCAAGCTGCTGATCAATCGTCTGGCCAACTTCTTCATCCGCGTGATCTTTAACGCGCCGTTGAATGACACCACCAATGCTTTCAAGGCATACCGGCGCGAAGCCATTCAGGGATGCGCGCCGCTTCTCTCGCCACACTTCAACCTGACTGTCGAGCTGCCCCTGAAGACCATCGTGCGCGGGTACCGTTGGACGACCATGCCGATCACGTGGCGAAACCGCCGGACAGGCGAATCGAAGCTCAAGCTCAAGGAGATGGGCAGCCGCTATCTCTTCATCTGCCTGTATGTCTGGCTGGAGAAATATTTCAGCCGTGGAGACTACAAGCGGCCCGCGTGAGCCTCTTATTCCCACTGGAGACGCCGGCCCGGCGCGGCACCGCCGCCGCTCTGATCTCACCGCTTGCGGTGTGTCTGTTCGCGATCTTCCTGATCGTTTATGTTCTGCCGCCTCCGCTGCCGATATTGCCGGATCGCTACCTTCTCGACCCCTCCTGGCAGATCGAACTAACGAAGGCCTTTCTGCGTGGGGCGCAGTTCGGCCGCGACATCATCTACACTTACGGGCCGTGGGGATTCCTGGAATACCCGCGCGGAGATGCCCTCATCTACCCATGGCTTCTGAGTGGACGGCTTCTCATTGCCACGGCGTTCGTGCTCGGTCTGTCTCACGTCGCGCATCGGCACATCCGGCAAACGTTTCGCCGGATCCTGTTTGCGGTCGCAGTCGCGATGTTGGCAGACCCGGTGTATGTGCTCCCGGTCCTCTTGTTTGTCATGTTTTTTTCCGCACGCCGGAATGCGCTCGTTCACGTTCTGGCGGTCGCATCCGCGCTCACGATGTGGATCAAATTCACATCGTTTGTCACCGTTGGCGTACTGGCCGGCATCGCGGCTCTCGATGATGGGCGGAGGCGACGCTTTCCGTTGGTGGCTGCCGAAACCGCCGCGGCCACATTGGCATTGTGGGTCGCAGCGGGACAGCCGCTGTCCGGCCTCGTGCCCTTTCTGCATGGCGCGCTTTCGACCTCGATCTCCTACGGCACGGAAATGTCTCTGCAGGGCCCGGCGTGGGAAGCATGGCTTGCGCTCGTTCTGGTGATCGCGATTGCCGCACACTGCGCGCTGTATGCTGTGCCCCGCCTCGATCTGCGCCGTTTATCCGGCGCGTGCTGGTTGATCCTTTTGTTCTTCCTGCAGCTCAAGGAATCGTTCATACGCCACGATTCTTTTCACGTGTGGATGGGCATGGTGAATGGCCTGATTCCGAGCGGCCTCGTCCTGTTGTGCGCGACTGGGGCTTTTGGCACGAGTTGCTGTGCGGGCTCTCGCCGCCGTCGGAATGCACCGGCGGTCGTGGTGGTGGCCCTGTCGCTTGTTTTCGTGGCGCTTCAACTGCCGTCCCTCGCCTTCGCGGAGAGAGTGCAGTCAGTTCTGTTCAACGCGGAGGGCCTTGGACAATTGCTGTCGGGCGCGCGTCCTTCGGCGCAGTTACAAAAACAAATTACTGAGTTCAAGCGCGCCAAACCGCTGCCCGCCGTCACCGGTAACGTTGCCCTCTTTCCTGATTACCAGGCCATGCTCTATGGAAACAGTCTCGACGCCGTGCTCTCGCCAGTGCCACAGGGTTTCGCCGCGTACAACTCTTACCTTTCCGAGCTGAACGCGGATTTCTTCCGAAGTGCGCGGCGGCCCGATTATGTCTTCTTCGACGTGCTCCCGATCGATGGACGCTACCCCAGTGCGTCGGATGCGCTGAGTTGGAGGGCCTTCCTCGACTGTTACTCTCCGCAAAGCGAACAAGGCGGGTATCTGCTCCTCCGCGCGTCAGGCTGCAGGGGCTTGAAGCTCCAGCCCATCACCGAGGCAATTGGCGAACTCGGGGCGGGGGTTCCCGTGCCGCGAGTAGAACGCGGCGGCGTTTGGGTGGCGTTTGAGATCGCCGCGAATCCCACGGGAAGGCTTGCAGCCATCGTCGCAAAACCGCCGGCTCTCCAGCTCGTTGTGGAAACGGCGGCGGGCAAACACCTGTTCAGGACTACCGCCGAAACAGGGAGAACCGGGTTTCTCCTGTCGCCCTTCATCGCGGACAGGCATGCCTTCGCCGGACTTTATGCAGACGGTCAACACACTGTTGTCGATCGGCTGACCATCGTGAATCCGGACACCGCGCCAGGCAGCGCCTGGACGCGAATTGCGATCCGGTACTACAGACTCGAGCTCCCGCGCAATGCCGCGAACCCATAACCGAGAAAGCGGAATGCTTCGTCCAGCAGTTCGTCTTTGCGCGCCCAATCGAGCGCCGGCGCGAGCGTTTGTTTGCTGAGCTTCTCGCCCTTCTCGTTCATGACGATCGGAACGTGCTCGTAGCGCGGCGTCGACAGCCCAAGCAGCTTCTGCAGATGGATTTGCCGCGGTGTGGAATCGAGCAGGTCTGCGCCGCGCACGACTTCCGTCACCTGCTGGAAGGCGTCGTCCACCACGACCGCGAGCTGGTACGCGTAGATGCCATCGGCGCGCAGGACGGTGAAGTCATCGCCCGGATAACGCACACGCCAGCGATTTCCGCTCGTACACGTGCAAGGCGCGGTCGTCGCTCGCGTGCAGGAGCAGGGATACGCATGGCCACCGCGTCGAAGCTGATCCAGTGCAGTGCGGTATGCATCGAGCCGCGTGCTTTGGTAGAGCACCGGTCCGTCCCATTCAAAGCCGAAGTGTTCGAGGGTCCGCAGGATATCCGCATCGGCGCCGCTGACGTTGCGCGGAGTGTCGAGGTCTTCCATGCGCACCAGCCACCGTCCGCCTTTGGATCGTGCGTCAACGTAGCTCGCGACGGCCGTGACAAGCGATCCGAAATGGAGAGGCCCGGTTGGCGACGGTGCGAATCGCCCTGTCATGCGATGAGCGCGGGGAGCACCTCGGCCGCCCTGCCGCGAATCGAGAACATGACGTCGCCCGAGAAGTCCGTCGGTTCCGGGTTGATCTCGATCGCGGCTTTCGCGAGCGGAATCAAACCCGCGGCGGGATAGACCTGAGCTGACGTGCCAACAACCAACAGGATGTCCGCCGCCTGAACCGCCGCGGTAGCCTGCTCAATCGCGCCCTGCGGGAGCATCTCGCCGAACCACACCACGCCCGGTCGCAGCATCCCGCCGCAGCCGCAGTAAGGCGGAAGTTCGTTGAGCTCGCTGCGGTCTGTCTTCTCTTCGCCACATTGCAGGCAGCGCAAGGTCCAGATGTCGCCGTGCAGCTTGATCGTATTCCTCGAGCCCGCAAGGTCGTGCAGCCCGTCGACATTCTGCGTGATCAGCGTAAAGACCGGCTTTTGTCTTTCCAACGCCGCGAGCGCGCAATGGCCGGCATTCGGCTTCGCCTGAGCAATCCCGCGGCGGCGCTCTTCATACCATGTCCAGACGAACTTCGGATCACGCGCGAATGCCTGCGGGGTTGCCAGATCTTCAAAGCGATGCTGCTGCCAGTAACCGTTGCCGTTTTTGTCGGAAGATCCGCGGAATGTTGGGATGCCACTCTCGGCTGAAACGCCCGCGCCCGTCAGAACCGCGAGGTTAGCGGCGGACTTCAACAGCCTGATTGCTTCCTGCATGAGTTTCCGTCAGGCGCATCAGATCAAGGCGCAGAGCATCGACCAGCGCGTTCCAGCTCGCTTCGATCACGTCGTCCGACACACCCACCGTAGACCAGCTCTTCTGGTGGTCGGACCACTCGACCAGCACACGCACCTTCGCAGCCGTGCCCTTCTTGGAATCGAGCACGCGCACCTTATAGTCGGTAAGCCGCACGTCGCCGATCTGCGGATAGAGCGCGGAAATACACGTGCGCAGCGCGACGTCGAGCGCATTCATCGGTCCGCTGCCCGTGGCTGTTGCGGTCTCGATTCCTTCGCTGGTCTTCACCCGCACCGTCGCGGTCGCGTGGCCGGACTTGATGACCGCCTCATAGTCCTCAACTTCGAAGAACGTGAGATCGGGCTGCATCGTCTGGCGCACCAGCAGCTCGAACGTCCCATCGCCGGCTTCGAGGTCGTAGCCCTGATACTCCATCTCCTTGACGGTCTCGACCAGCCTGACGCGCGCTTCCGGAGTGATGCGGTCCGCGAGCCCCTGCTGCTGGAGCTGATACAGAACATTGCTGCGTCCGGAAAGATCGCTGACGAGCACGCGCTGGATATTGCCGACGACTGCGGGCGAGACATGCTCATACGTGGCGGAATCCTTCATCACCGCGCTGACGTGGACGCCGCCTTTGTGCGCGAACGCGCTCTGACCGACATATGCCGCGTCTTTTCGCAGCGGAAGGTTCGCCAGCTCCGCGATGTAGCGGCACGTCGATGTGAGCGCCTGCAGCCTTTCCGGCCCGATCGTCGTGTGCCCGAGCTTCAGCTCGAGATCCCCGATTACCGACGCCAGATTCACATTGCCGCAGCGCTCGCCGTAACCGTTCAAGCACCCTTGCACGTGCCCCGCGCCTTTCTCGACGGCCGCCAGCGCATTGGCAACGGCGACTTCCGAATCGTTATGCGGATGGATTCCGATCACGCCATCAAAACGCGCACGGACATCTGCAACGATCTGCCCGAGGAAATTCGGCAGCGTTCCGCCGTTGGTGTCGCAGAGGCAAAGGACATCCGCGCCGGCCATCTTCGCGGCTTCGAGCGTGCGCAGCGCAAAATCGCGGTTGTTGATGTAGCCGTCGAAGAAATGCTCGGCGTCGTAAACGACTTCTTTGCCATGCGCCTTCAAATAGCGCACAGTCTCACCGATGATGAGAAGGTTCTCATTCTCGGAGATGCCCAGCGCGCGGGAAACATGAAAGTCCCACGACTTTCCGAAGATCGTGACGCACGGCGTGCCGGCGTCAATCAGTTCCCGGACGTTCCGATCTTCCTCGACAGAATTCTTCGCAAAGCGCGTCGATCCGAAAGCCGTCAGCTTCGCATGCTTCAACTTCAGACCGCGCGCTTGCTCGAAAAAGTCTTTGTCTTTGGGATTGGAACCCGGCCATCCGCCCTCAATGTAGTCAATACCCAGCTCATCCAGCTTCCGCGCAATGAGGATTTTGTCATCGACGGAAAAGGAAATGGCCTCGCCCTGCGTGCCATCGCGAAGAGTGGTATCGAACGTTTGAATGCGCATGGTGGGTGTCTTTTCTTCAGGCGGCAATAGTGCCGCCGCTGCGGGCAGGAGTGCCCACGCTACGGCTTACTGTGCCGTCGGGATTCCGACCTCCTTGTTGCGTTTGAGGAATGTCATCATCTTGCGAAGCTCGCGACCGACGTTTTCGATCGGCTGATCCGCCTGCTTCGCCCGCATGTCGAGGAACTTCTGGCGGCCGGCCTTGTTCTCGCCGATCCATTGCTTCGCGAATTCGCCCGCCTGGATTTCGGAGAGAATCTTCTTCATCTCCTTCCGGGTCTCGGCGGTGATGATGCGCGGTCCGCGCGTGTAGTCGCCGTACTCGGCGGTGTCGGAGACGGAAAAGCGCATGTATCCGAGGCCGCCCTCATAAATCAGATCGACGATCAGCTTGAGCTCATGAAGGCACTCGAAATAAGCGATCTCAGGCGCATAGCCGGCCTCCACCAGCGTTTCGAATCCCGCGCGGATCAGTTCGGAGGCGCCACCGCAAAGTACTGCCTGCTCCCCGAAGAGATCGCTCTCCGTCTCTTCGCGGAAGCTGGTTTCGATCACGCCGGCGCGCAGCGAGCCGAGCGCGGCGGCATAAGCGAGAGCATTCTCGAGAGCTTTGCCGCTCGCATCCTGCTGGATGGCGACTAGCGCCGGGACACCGGAACCCTCGGTGAAGACCTCGCGAACGCGGTGCCCGGGAGCCTTCGGAGCGATCATCGAGACATCAACATCCGCCGGGGGCTTGATGAAGCCGAAGTGGATATTGAAGCCGTGCGCGAACATCAGCGTCTTGCCCTTGCTCAGATGAGGCGCGATGTCGGAGGCGTAGAGATCCGCCTGAATGTGATCCGGAACGAGAATCATCATCACGTCCGCAGCCTTCGCGGCTTCGGCCGGCGTGAGCACTGTAAGTCCGGCGGCTGTCGCCTTCGCGCGCGACTTGCTGTCGGCGGGCAATCCGACGACTACGTCGAGTCCGGAGTCGCGCAGGTTCAACGCGTGTGCGTGGCCCTGCGAACCGTATCCGATGATCGCGATCTTCTTGCCTTTCAAGGCGTCAATGTTTCCGTCTTTTTCGTAGAAGCGTCTTGGCATTCTTTGTCCTTGTGGAAATTAAACTTGAGCGGCGGCCGGCGTCGGCACTGGCGGCTGCAATCGCAGCTTGCGCGCTTCGAGCGACATCGCGATAGACCCCGAGCGGGCCACATCGATCTCGCCATAGCTGCGCATGACTTCGATGAATTCGTCGAGCTTCTCCGGATCGCCTGTGGCTTCGATCGCGAATCCCTCGGTGGAAGAATCGACCACGCGCGCCTGGAAAATTTCGGCCTCCTTGAGCACGGTGGTCCGGCTGTCCTGCGCGCAGCGCACGCGGACCAGCACCATCTCGCGAATTACCGCCGGCGTCTCGGTCATGTCCGTCGCCTGCAGCACGTTGATCAGCTTGTTGATCTGTTTGACGACCTGCGTGCGGATCCGGTCTTCCACGTCGACCACGATCGTCATCCGCGAGAGCAGCGGGTCCAGTGTTTTCGCGACGGTCAGGCTTTCGATGTTATAGCCGCGCGCCGAGAGCACACCGGTCACGCGCAACAGCGCGCCGGGCTTGTTTTCGAGCAGAATGGAAATTGTCTGGAGCATATTCTTTCTCTAACCAGGATCACCGGCGGCTTCGACCGCCGGCCGCTACACCGCCACCGGTTGCGGCGGCCCTAACACCATCTCGTGGATCGCGCCGCCCGCCGGCACCATCGGATACACGTTCTCGTCCCGGGTAACCTTCACGTTCAGCAGATACGGACCCGGCTCCTTAACCGCCTCTTCCAGCGCCTGCGCCAATTGCCAGGGTTTGTCGATGGTGCGGCCTTTGAATCCGTAGGCGCCGGCGAGCTTTTCCGCATCCGGGAAGCAATCCAAATCCACCGAACTGAGCCGGTTGTTATAGAACAATGTCTGCCATTGCCGGACCATCCCCAGATACCCGTTGTTCATCACGATGATCTTGATCGGCAACGCATGTGCAGCGATCGTCGCCAGCTCCGGGATGGCCATCTGGAATCCGCCATCGCCGCAGATCGCAAACACCAGCTTGTCGGGACGCGCCATCTGCGCGCCGAGAGCCGATGGGAGTCCAAAGCCCATGGCGCCAAGTCCGCCCGAGTTGATCCAGAGATGGGGTTCATTGAAGCGGATTAACTGCGCCGCCCACATCTGGTGCTGCCCGACGTCAGAGGTGACAATAGCCTGGCCGCCGGAGAGCCGATCGATTTCGTCCATCAAATGCTGCGGCTTGATCTCATTTTCCGCACGCGAGCGATCATACGGATGCTCGGCTTGCCATTCGCGGATGCGGCTCCACCACGCGGCCCGCGCCTCGGTTTTCTTCGATCCGAATTCGGGCTTGAGCTCCTCAAGGGCTTTGTTTAACTTCTGCAGGACGCGTTTCACATCGCCCACGATCGGAATATCCGGCACGCGGTTCTTTCCGACCTCAGCCGGATCGATATCCACATGGATGACACGCGCGTGGCGTGCGAAAGCGGAGAGCTGGCCGGTGACGCGGTCGTCGAAGCGGGTACCGAGCGCGATGAGCAGATCGCACTCCGTCATTCCCATGTTGGCCGCGTAGCTGCCGTGCATGCCCGGCATCGAGATGTAGTTCTTGTGCCCGGAGGACAGGCTCCCCAGCGCCATCAGCGTGCAGACGGCGGGAAGATCCGCGAGATTGATTAGCTCGGTGAGTTCCTCCGATGCCTTGCCAAGCACCGTGCCGCCTCCGGCATAAACGAACGGACGCTCCGCTTCCCAGATCAACTGCGCCGCGCGGCGGATTTGCCCCGCATGCCCTTCCGTGAAAACCTTGTAGCCTGGCAGGTGGATCGAATCCACGGGATTGTAATGACCGCGCGCCTGAAAAACGTCTTTCGGAATGTCGACGAGCACCGGACCCGGCCGTCCGCTGGCTGCGATGTAGAAAGCTTCGTGAACGATCTGCGGCAGCTCGGCGATCGACTTCACCATGAAGTTGTGCTTTGTCGCGGAGCGCGTGATACCGAATGTGTCGGCTTCCTGAAACGCATCGCTGCCGATCAGCTTCGAGTGGACCTGCCCCGTGATCGCCACGATTGGGATCGAATCCATCATGGCGTCAACGAGTCCCGTGACCAGGTTAGTGGCGCCGGGCCCCGACGTCGCACAGCATACGCCGACCCTTCCGGTCGCCCGCGCATATCCCTCGGCGGCAAAGCAGGCATTCTCTTCGTGACGCACAAGAATGTGCCGGATATGGCTCTCATAGAGTGCGTCATAAAAAGGGAGCGTGACGCCGCCCGGATAGCCGAAGAAGCAATCGACGCCTTCGCGCGCCAGACATTCGAGCAGGATTTCAGCGCCGTTCATGAGTTTGCCGGATTCGGTCATATCTAATAGGGTCCTTTTCTACTCGCTACACACGACAAAACAAAAAAGGCCATCGGCTGGGGTTCTTCCCCCCGCTGATGGCCTTCGGATCTTGTTACAGCTCCCGGAAAGCCTCAGACGGGGACGGATACAACGACCCCAATAATTACGACTACTACAGGGACGGTCGTTGTAATTCGGCCTGTGAAGCTGGAGAGCATTACCGGAAGTTTCAGTTTATCGCAAAGTTCGGGAAATGCAAGCGGCGAAAGCCATAAAAATCATTTATGAATGTCCGCATGACTCAGGGGCCCGGCGCGGACCCCGGTTTTACCGGAGCGGTACAGCAGTCGCGAGGGAGCCAGTTGCATTCACCGGCGCTTCAGTCGCCGGACTTGCTTGCGCGCAGATGCTGCCTGCTTCATTCAACCGCGATTGGCTGCGGATAAAATTCTTCCGCGGTATCTGAAAAAGATTCGAGCAGATCAACGTTTGAGACGCGACGTGTAATACTTGTTCGCAAGAATGCGCTTCATCTTTGCGCTGAGAACCGGTGTCGCGCTGAGAACCGGTGTCGCGACGATCTGTCTGTTTTCCGGTACCTTATGCCTGACGGCGCAGAAAGCCCCGCAAAGCTCCGAGCCGCAAGCCGGCGAGCCCCAAGTCAAAGGACCGCAGGGCATCCCGGCCAGAGCGACGCCCGCCGACTATGAAGCAAGGGCACAGGCTGGAACGCTGGCAGTTGCAGCCGAATTCCTCGGTCATTCCGTCGCCACTCCGGAGGCGGTCTTTACGACCGAAGACTACCTGGTCATCGAAGCGGGCCTGTTCGGTCCGGCCGGCCAGCGGATGACGCTTTCCGCGGATGCATTTTCACTACGCGTCAATGGCAAAAAGACAGCCTTGCCCAGTCAGCCTTACGCAGTGGTTTTCAAGTCGCTCAAAGATCCAGAATGGGAAGCATCGCAAGCGCCCGCGTCCGCCCCGAAATCAAAAGGTGGACTCACGGGAGGCGGTGGACAGAGCGATCCAAATGCTCCTCCACCAGCCCCGGTTCCCATGCCTATCCAACTGCAGCGCACGATGGAGCAACGCGTTGCGAAGGCGTCGTTCCCTTCAGGAGACCGCGCGCTTCCCCAGGCTGGACTGATCTTTTTCCAATATGGAGGTGCATTGAAAGGCGTCCATTCACTCGAACTCATCTATGCTGGCGAATCGGGCAAAGCCACTCTGACTCTTCATCCTTAAGCCTTACCCGCCGTGGCACCCACCTTTTCGTTCCGTGAAGGCCGCCCCAAAAGCACTCGACGAGATCTAAAACGCGTACTTCAACGACAACTGCATAATCCGCGGATCGCCCGCCGCGCTGCCCGGAGCCGTCACGTCGCTCGTAATGCGCCCGAAGTTCGTCGCATTCAGCGTTGTCACCGGAATGTTGAAGTTCACCCGATTCTCGATATTGAACACATCCGCCCGGAACTCGAGTGAGTGGCTTTCATGCAGAATGAACTTCCGCGACAGGCTCATGTCGATCTGGAAGTAAGCCGGACCCAGCAGGCTGTTTGCCCCCGAGCTCCCGAATGTCCCTGCCACCGGAGGCCCGAACGCCGCCGGATTTACCCAGCAGTTCACGCTCTTCGTCGCACAATAGGGGTCGTTCGCAAGTTGATTGGGCCGCTGCGCGCCAATATTGTTCAGCGCATTGTCCACTCCAGTGGTGATCGTGAACGGATTCCCGCTGTGCAGAGCCATGATCGGCGCCAGTTGCCAGTTTCCGGCGATCATCTGCACCGCGCGGTTCTTGAACTTCGGCGACTGCACGACTCCCGACAAGTTGAACAAGTGCCGGATATCGATGCCTCCGCAATTTCCCCGATCGAACCGCCTGTCGTTCGGATTCGTGTACGATCCGCCGAGCAGCGTTGTCACGGGGTCCGCAATGCAATGGGCCCAGGTGTAATTTGCCGCGATCGTGAAATTCCTCGCCAGCCGGTGCTGCACTGAGAAGAGGAATGCGTTGTAGCTCGCCGTCGCGCCGTCATCCATGTTGGTGACGTTGTTGATGAAGGCTCCCTGCGTGGGATTGAGCAGCGTCAGAGCCTTTCTCGCATTGGTGTTGGTGAGCGACGAACAGGGGCCGGCCGTTGTCAGCCCATACTGTCCAACCGCGCAGTTTCCGGGAATGTAGACCGCCGGATCTTCCGACACCGCGGCCCACATGTGAATCGTGTTGTTCCCGAGATAGCTCGCCGAAGCCAGCCAGTTTGCGCCGAACTGCCTCTGCACCGAGACGTTCCACTGCTCCAGGTATGTCGTGTGCAGGTTCAGAGGCACCGTCAGGTAGTTGCCCGATTGTGGGAACGGCACGTTCTTGTTCAGCGTGATCGGGAACGGATTACCGCCCGGATACCCCTGCCACGGATTGGCGAACCCGCCCGCCGGGGTTGGAATCGTAACCGACGGCCCCCACGGCGGAACCCCGCCATAGGCGTCATAGAACAGCGTGTGCGGGAAATCGTAGAACATTCCCCACGATGCCCGGATCGTCATCTTTCCGTCATTGTGCGGGTCGTAAATGAGACCGACGCGCGGCGCGAAGTTGTTCCACCGGATGTAATTCGGCCGGTTGTTGGTATCGAAACCGGCATCGCCTGGATACAGCACACCCGAGGGCGCGTTGGGATAGACCGTGGAATGAACGTTCGCGGCAAAAAGACCCTGATCGAAATGCGAAACGTGCCCATAGTTCAACGAGGCTGCAATGTAAGGCTCCCAGCGCAGCCCGTAATTGATTTTCAGCTTCGGAGTGATGCGCCAGCTGTCCTGCGCGTAAAGCGCGATGTACTGATGGCGTTCGGAATCGATCGTGACGCTCGACTGGCCGAAGGTCGCGGGTTGGCCTAGCAGAAAATCCGCCATCGGCAATCCGGTGAACTGCCCGGTGAAGTTGAAGCTGCCGCCCGAAGTGCCGAGGAATGTCGCGTTCTGTACCTGCCGGATCCAGTTCACGCCGAACTGCATCTGATGCGCGCCGCGCAGCAGGCTGAAATCGTTCGCCACTTGGTAGCTTTGTGTCGGGATGGCCGCCGCGAACGAGTTGGCGCCCGCACTGTAGAGCGCGCCGGTTACCGTGACGTAGATATTATCCGGAATCGGCGGCGGCGTGATATTGATCCCCAGATCCTGGGCCGTGATCACCGTCACCTCAGGTTTGTTGATCGCCGCGCGATCGAACGTCAGCCGGAGATTGTTGATCGTCGAGGGGTTGATCACCCACGTATCGCCGATCACGACCGAATTGATGAGATCGTCCGGCGCGGCATTCAGAATCGAAAGCGGCGTCCCGGTGTAGCTGGCCGGCTGGAAAGCATGGCTCACCAGATAGCGGCCGAAGATCGTGTGTTTGTCGTTGGCCTGGTAGTCGATTCGGGCGATGCCGAATTGTTCGGAGAAGTTGTTGAGCGTCGTGTAATAGACCTGTCCGCATTCGTTCACCGGCTGCGGATAGAAGGTCATCATCTTCTGCGCGACCGGGCTGATCAGCGACTGTGGAATCTGATTGTCCACGAACGGGGGCTTGAGCGTGACGGCCCGATTGGAATTACATGCCGGAGACGCCGCGATGCTGAAGTCGCCGGCGAGCATCCGGGGCGTCGGCTCGAAGGTGAATCCGCTCGACGCATCCTGCTTCTGGATTGTCCCTTGATAACCCGCGAAGAAGAACAATTTGTTCTTCATAATGGGGCCGCCGAGCGTGCCGCCGAACTGATTACGCCGCAGTGTGTCGCGGGTGGGCGCAAAGAAGTCACGCGCGTTGAAATCGCGATTACGCAGGAAGTCGAAGGCATCGCCGTGGAAGGCATTGCTCCCGGATTTGGTGATCACGTTTACGGCGCCGCCCGCGTGCTGCCCATACTGCGCTTGCAGTGCGCTGGTCTCGACTTTGAATTCCTGCAGGGCGTCCGGGAATGGTAGTGGCAGGCCGGCATTATTGACCGGGTCGTTGTGCGAACCGCCGTCGAGAGTGTATGTGAGTCCGTTGGACGGTCCTCCTGCCACGCTGATCGAAACTTCGTTGGGATAGTTTTTTTGCGAGATCAGTTGGCCTGAGTTGGCGATCGGCACCACCACCGCCGCGCCTGAGAGCGTAATGAGTTGCGTAGGCAGCCGCCCGTTGAGTGGCAGGTCGACCACGCGCTGCTGTTCGACGACTTGCCCCACGCCGCTGCTGTTGGTCTCGACCATAGCTGCGTTGGCCTCGACGTTTACCTCCTGGCTGACCGCGCCAATCTGCATGGTGACGTCGATCGTCGGGCTGCTGCCGACCTGCAGCACGATCCCCGACTGGTTGTACGTACTGAAGCCTTCTTTTTTGACCTCAAGCTTGTACGGGCCGACCGGCAAACTCGGGAGCAGATATACGCCGTTCGTGCCGCTCGGAGCGGTTCTGGTGAGTCCCGTGTCGGTCTGGGTTACGGTCACTTGGGCGGCGGGGACGACCGATCCCGTGGCGTCCCGCACCGTACCGCTGATCTGAGAAAGGGAAACGTTCTGTGCGAAGACGGTTGCTGCGCAGAACAAAGACGTGATGAGAAAAGGTATCCGGAAAACCATCAGAATGTTTAAGCCTCAAAGCGAGAGTTGACCGGAGGTTAGCATGCGGCGGCGTTGCGGCGCTGTGCTGTGGCGTACAATCTTGCCGCTGGCGGCCTACTCAACCAAAAAGGATCGCGGCCACGCTTAGCGCTCTGCCGGGTTCGGCAGGGCGGCATTACGATGGCGCTTGGCGTGAAATCACTGATCCCGGATTCAGCGGCTACACAACCGTGCCACTTCCGTTCATCAGCCCTGTAACTCTGGTCTTGGTTTTCTGGCCCTTTGGGGTCTCTAAAAGTTACCACCCTGGGCGAGGTTGCCACTCATTGCCATGCTTTGGCGCCCGGAATTCGTGGACCGGAGCATCGGAACGTTCCAGAACAACAACAAAGGGATAGAAGTGAACTGACGCAATCGCAGATTGAAGCGGGGTGGCCTCGCATATAAGCTTTCGTTCTGGATTATCGCTGCCGCTAATAGACTCACTCTCGTTCAAATCACAGGCGATGCGCTGAGCAAACGAGACAAATGCGCGAGCGCTCCCATGTAAGTCCTCGCACAAATAAATCCCGCCCGGCCGGAGATGGCCGAGCATCTCTTCGAAGGAAATCCGCTGCTGATCGTATTTGTGGCCCCCGTCGTCGATTATGACATCCAACAAAGGGACCTCTTGCCTGACGCGCCCCCAAAAGCCGCGATCCGCCTGATCGCCGATCAGTATCTTGATACCCTCGCGCTCATAGCTGCGACATGCAGGCTCGATGTCAACCCCATAGATGTGCGCACCGGACCCAAAATAGTCCTGCCACATATCGAGGCTGCCACCGCTGTAAATCCCGATCTCCATAACGTGGACATTTTTATTTCTGAACTTTTCAAAGTGGCGGTGGTAAATGTCGAAATAATGAACCCACTTCCAGATGCCGCGGCCACTGCTGTGACTTTCGAAGTACTCACGAAGTGGGTTGGAGTGCTCGGAAGGTGCATCTGATGGCGGCTCGGATGATACGGGAAATTTCGTTCGCCATCTCCTGTGGTCAAGAGAGACTCTCAGGTGTTTCACAGGAGGCGCAATCAAGCTGCTTAGCGGGCGCATAGTGCCTTTCAGAACGGAAATAGTTGTGTTCTAAAACTCGGGTATATATAGAACATCGCCCCCGATAACACCCGATTCGTGCCGCAATAGTTTCCCGGCACCCAGCAGTATTGCATAGACATGGATCAACAGAAACATTGGCTGCCGGCGAATGCGGATAATCCCGCACAAGCTGGTTCTGTTGAGAAAGAGAGACGTTCCAGTCGACGCTGCCGGTTGCCCGGCTGAGGTTTCAGGGAGTCGTACTGACGGCCCATGGTTTTTCTCGAGGCTGACCCGGACATGAATCAAGAGAACGTTTCAAAGCGGCGGCAAAGGCGGCTATGTGCGGCTCCTGACACATTGTGTTGTGATTGCCTGCCAACAAGTGCACTTCAAGACCGCCCTGGGCCACTCTGCTCCAGTAAAGGCGACGATCGACAAAGCCGCGGTGGCGCGAACTCTCGGCCGCGAACAAGACCAGCCGGCCCGGGACCGGATTCGGCTCCTCTGAAAATATCGATTCCAGTTCCGTCTTCATTGCGGCCTCGGCACGTTCCGAGAGTGATCTGCCGCCGCGCCACCGCCGCCATCCACGCCTCGTTGCTCTGACTGACAACTCCATGAGGTGCTGTGGCCATGACGAGCGTGGAAGGATCGCGAGGTCCCCCATCACGAACTCCAGATACCGCAGGGGCGCAGGCAACGAACGATGTGAAAGGATGCCGGGATAATGCGTGTCGAGCAGGCCCGTGAAGCCACCCGGTTCTCCGTTCGGAGCAAGAGATCGGGCGATTTCGCAAGCGAGCGCGCCGCCAATGGACCGGCCAATGAGCGCATAGGGGCCGCGCGGTTGCACGCTTCTGATCGCATCGATGCACTCGCCGACGATTTCGCGACGCGACAGACCGTGGTGTGCCGCACCCGGCCGGGCATCGGGAATCACCGCATAAACGGGTTGTTCGGTGCCCAGATAGCGGCTCAGCCTTTCCGCCTCGGGTATGTACCATCCGGGCAGGATGTAAAAGAGCGGGAGCCGGCGGCCCGATTTCGATATCGGGAACAACAGCGGGGACTTTTTGACGCGCCCTTCCAGAATGAGTTTCGCGAGTGCGGAAATTGTCGGGCGATTCCAGAATTCCGCCGGCGGAAGACTCCTGCCGAATCTCGCTTCCACTTCCGCCAGCATTTCGACGGCAGACAGAGAGTCACCGCCCAGTTCGGTGAATTTGTCATGAATGCCGATGCCATGCGCTCTGAGTAACCGGGACCATATCGCAGCCAGAGTTTCTTCGAGAAAGGTTCGCGGCGGCGAAGGGTTCGATTCCCGGCTGGCGAGAACGATTTGCCCGGCGATTTGATCGGCGAACACCTCCGCCAGCCTTCTCCGCTGGAGTTTTCCTGCAGCCGATAGCGGGATTTCCCGAACGTTCAGAATCACGCGCGGAACTTTAAAGGGCGCGAGCTTTGAAGCTGCGAAAAGCCGAACGTCTCTGACATGTGATGCCGGGCCAGTATCGATGCCCAGGTCCCTCAGTGTTATCAGAGCGGCGACATCCTGCCCGAGTAACCGATGAGCGATGGGGAAGACCGCGGCGTTCTGCACGGCCGGGTGCTGCCGCAGAACCGCCTCCACTTCTTCAGGCGAAATTTTTTCCCCGCCGCGGTTGATCTGTTCCCCCAGCCGCCCCGTCAGAAATAAATATCCATCAGAGTCCTGGAAGCCCAGATCGCCGGTGCGGTACCAGTTTTTCTCATGATCCGCGTAGACACCCGGGCCTCGGACGCAAATCTCGCCGGCGGTGTCTGGCTGGTGCGGGCGGCCGTCCTCGTCGAGAATGGCGACCTCGAGACCGGTGCTTACGCCGACCGATCCGGCCTTTCGCTTGCCCGGCGGCAAGGGGTTCGCCGAGATCCCGCCGCACTCGCTGGCCCCGTATGCGTTCTGCAAGGGCAAGCCGAAGCGGGTTTCAAACCGGCTCACGGTTTCGTGCGAGATCGCGGCGCCCGTCGTAAAAAATGCGCGCAACGCGGAGGGGAATACACAGCCCTGCTCCATAAGCAGCTCGACGAAAGGGGGCGGCAGAGCGCACCACGTCGCTTTCGCAGTGGCGATGACGCCGGTGAGGTCCGGGACGGCTGGCGCGCCCCCGTGCAATCTGCAGCCTCCCGAGACGAGAGTGCCGAGCACCGGAACCAGGATCGCGGCGCCGTGAAACGAGGGCAGCAGGTCCAGACAGCGGTCCTCCGCGGTCATATCGACGATTCGCCTGGCCCGAAGAGCACGGTGGCAAATCATGTTCTGGGTGAGCGGAATCGTATTGGGCTTTCCGGTACTTCCCGACGACATAAAGATGGCGGCGAGTTCAGCATCGCCGGAGAAGCCGGCGGCCGGTTTTCTGGAGGCGCCCCTTCCTCGCAGAATGAACGCACCTGCGCCGCGCTCGGGGGCCGGCTCGACTTCGAACACCGGAATTCCCGCCGCTCTCGTCCGCTCAGGCGCGGCGATAACGGCAGAGATTTCCGCGTTCCTGATCGCGGCGTCGAATTCGCTCGAGGACAAAGCCGGATTCAGAGGAACACAGACACACCCGGCCATGACGGAAGCCAAAGCCACCGGCCACTCGGGCCCCGGCGGCAACGCCAGCGCGACCCGGTCGCCACGGCCAAAGCCGAAACCATTGAGGCTGTCGACAGTGTGCTCGATCTGGTGAAGAAGGGCGGCGTACGAGAGAGCTTTCCCGTTCAACGACTCTACAGCCGGAGCCTCCGGCGCTTCAGCGGCCCGCTGCGAGAGCAGCGCGTAAATCGACAGAGACTTGTGCGCACTCGAGTGAGTATTCATCTGACCCAACTGGCTTGCTTGGTCCAACTCTCGAGCAGAGGTTCGAGAGAGACTGTTTCGATTCCGCTGAGCCGGGAAAGGTTAGTGAGAATCCAGTCGCCGCAGGTGTTGCCTTCGAGGATCACTGGACCCTCCGGCGTGACGACGACATCCCAGTTCACGATGGAGACCGGCGGCATCACCTCCGCTGCTTGAAGTACCAGTTCCACAGCTTGTTCGAAGCAGGGCATGCGAATACCCTCCACTTGCGCGCCATTCCAGAAGAGGCGCTGGTAGCGCTTGTCCGGGCGCGCGAACCAGATGCCAGCGGTCAACAGACCATCAGCGGTGACAGGCGCCCGGAGCCGCCCTCGAATAAACTCGCGCGGGGATTCGCCTGGCACACCAATCTCCAGAAGTGCGCTGTGAAAGAACGCGGGGCAGCCAAAATACCGGGCCGTTGTTATGCGAAGCACCGGCGGCAAGCCCGCGCTGGAGAACTCGGATAGTTGGCCGTGAGGTTCCAGGCAGTCCTGCACGATCGTTTCCTCTCGGTCGATGACCACGATGCCGCGGGAAGCCGACCCAAATCTCGGCTTCACGATCGAACGCCTTGAACTTGACGAACGAGGCACAGGAAGCCCGGCCCTGCTCAGTTCCGCCGCCGTGTAGAGCTTGTCGGCGAAAGCGCGATGCGCCGATGGCTCGCCCAGCCGGGATAACAGGACACCCGCGGCGCGGCCTGGAAGGGGATGACGTTCTTCCGGGCTGAAGAAGCGGCGCCATATCCACGCCTCCCCGGGTGTGGCGCCGCTCAGAAGACAATCGGAGCGCAGGGGTCGCGCGTAAAGAATCCGCAGGAGCCAGGAAAATCGCGCCAGTGGGATGAGTACGGCATGACTCCACCGCGGCGCCCGGCTCCAAAAGGCCGCCGCCGACTGCCGCCGCAGCCGATTGAGAACGAGGTTCTTACCGGGCGCGAGCAGCCCCTGTCCGTCGAATGGCAGCGATGACCAGAATTTACTCAGTGAGCGCATTTCTCACTCGCTGGGGTTCATTCTTCCGACATATTCGGCGAGCACGAGCGCACGCAGAGCGTGCATCGCCATTCGCAACGGCCGCCGTGGAACAGTCTGGCCCTCCGGCGTTCGAGTCACTGCCTCAGCCTCTGTTATGCGGGCAGCGGTCGAAAGGCACGTTCGAATCGCATCGATATCGAACATCTCGCGGGCCGCCGGACAACGCCGAACCGCATCGACTCTCGGAAGGACGAGCGGCGCGGCGGTCATGATGTTCGCGGCGAGATCCGGGAATGGCACGAACTTGGTGCGCCGCCATCGAATGGATTCGGGCAGTATCCCCTCCATGGCATTCCGGAAAGGCTGACGTGAGTAGCCACGGTCGACGAGGCGCTCAATGGGCAGCGACAGAATGAAATCGAGAATGCGGCGATCGGCAAGAGGATAGGAATAGGCGATGCCATGCCGGGCGCCGATGATGGACCACTGCCAGCCCCGGTCCGCCACCTCGCCTGCGTCGAGCATTTCGATTCGGCCTGCGGGATCGCTCCGCGGTTGGGCCTGCGGGAGGGAGTCCATTACCTGCGCCGCCAGTGAAGGCTGCAGAAAAGAAACCGCGTGGCGCTGGCGGTCACCGGGTTTGGATAATCCGCTTCTTTGCCTTCGCCATGCCCCAAGCCAGGCAGGCGCCAGCGGCGCCGCGAACTCGCTGAGAGCAGTGCGAACCAGGCTTCTGCCGGCGTGTCTGGCGTTCCCGTTCATTTGGGTCCACCACGCGTTCCAGCGGTGTTTCCGTAACAATTCCGCCTGTATTCCATAGCCGTGATAAGTTGCGCATGTGTCGCCTCCCGTTCCGGACAAGACAATGCCAATGCCCGCGGTTCGCGCGCTGGCGCAGATCTCCTGGTCAGGCTGATCCAGCACCGGCGCGAGAGGAAAATCCGGTTCGAAAATACCTTCGCGATGAAGTGGCGAGAGGTGGACCGGAGTCCAGCGGATGCCTGCATTCCGGCGCAGGACGTCATCGACAAACGGCCGTTCATCCATGAGGCTGCCCGCCGAGGGACTCGGCAGCAGCGAATATGCGTGAAGATCGCCGCGCCGGCCGTTGAGTATTCGCGCCGCAATGGCGGCGATCGCGGATGAGTCCAGCCCTCCGCTGAGGTGTGCCGCCACTGGTCCGGATGCCGGTAACCGGCAATCGACGGCATCCTCAATCAGGCCTCGCAGCGTACGGGCCGCATCGTCCGGTGAGCCGCGCCATCGGCCGACGTCGCTCGGCTGGGGCCGCCACGCGCGATGAATGCGAAGCCCTTCCGGGGTCAGCACCAGACTGTGACCGGCGGCCAATGTTTTGATATTCGAAAACCCCGTCGACCCATTGCGGAAACAGAGGTCCACGATCAACCGGCCCATCGCAAGTGGATCGGGGCGCGGGTCAGCCAGACCCGCCGCATGGAGACCACGCGGAAGAGAGGAGAAAGCGAGAAGGCGACCGGGCTGCCATGTATAACAAAGCGGGCGAACGCCCATGGCGTCCCGCGCGCAGATCAGGCGTCGCCGGCGCGAGTCCCATGCGGCAAGCGCGAAATCGCCATCGACACGGTCGGGAACCTCTTGTCCCCACCGCGAGACGGCGGCGAGCGCGAGCGCGTCGTTCGATGCCGTGGCCGGCAGTCCCAGCGCCGCGGCGAGTTCGCGCGGGCGGTCGAGCCGTATGTCCGCGGTAACTTGAAGGCCGCCGGACATATCGGGTGGTTTCGTGGCGCCCAACATCCCGCAACCGTTGTATGCGGCTGAGAAGTCCAACAGGCCCAGCGCTGCCGGGCCATGAATCGAGGTGGCGGAGATCGGTTGCAGACCTGGCGAGACCAGGGCGTCAACCATCGCGTCAAGCGTCTCCTTCCGGGCTGGGGCACCGTCCAGCCGGACGAACCCGAAAATCAGGCGCACACTTCGATGACCAGCTCAAGTTCCCGCAGTTTCGCCAGGAACCTCGAGACCTGCTCGGCGCAAACGTCGGGCGCGACATCGTATTCCTCACAGAGTCTGTGCGACACAATGTCGGGCGTTGCCGGCTGCTCCAGCATCTCCCAGATTCGCGCCGCTACGGAATTCAGGCTGAAATACTGGCCGCGTTCGATGCTCATCATCAACAGCGCCTCGCCGATGGACGCGGACGGCGTATCGGCCGATCTTTGAATCATTGCTTCTCGTTCCATGTCTCTGAACCAAGCCAATGGCTGAACAGCGCCGATATTGTCTCTTCCATTCCCGCGAGACCCCAGGGTCGCCAGAGCCGATAAACCGCGGCATGGTTGAGGATCGAGGCCGTGATTTCAACCTGCCTGCTCCCGCGAGCCATGGCCATCGCGATCGGGGGTCGATAGTTTTCGTTCAACAGCAACTGGGCGGCATCTGGCATCGAAGTGTCCTGGATGACAGGGTGTCCCGATTCAGCCTTTTCCTGCAGAATGTAAACCGCCGCGAGGGGCACCGAATCCGGCGACGGCGGACTGGCGGGGCTTACATAGTACTTGCCAATTCCGTTTTGGACGACTCCGCTGCGCTGCGCGGCCAGTGAAAGATGGGCGATGCTCTCGTCATGCAGTTTCAGTTGCCGTCCGTCGGGCCAAATCACCGGCTTGCCTCCCCGATCCGTTTCCACGCTGCAGACGTCGTCGTTAACGAAGCTGCAGCCGGCGTTGCAAAGAGCCGCCGCGAGCGTCGATTTGCCGGCGCCGCTTCGACCGCAGAACATATAGCCGCGCCCTCGCCAGGTAACGGCGGAGGCATGCAAAACGAGTCCGCCGCGTTGCAAAATCAGGGCGCTGAATGCGGTGCCCAGCAGGAAGGGAATGGTGGCCTGGATGTTTGCTTCCGGCGCGGGATCCACATCAAGGTCGCTGCCGCCGCACGCCAGGAACCGGCCGATCCCGGGAAGACTCAGGAGAAAGCTTCCTTCGTTCACTTCCCAGACCTGACCATAATCGATTGCTTGTTCAAGCCTCTCGGCCACCGGCCGGCGTCGGATGCGAACGTCCGCGGTTGCGGCGGTTATCCCCTCCCCTCCCGCACCAGGAAGAAGTTTGCCTGCGGGCAGAAGGCCAGGCAACTCAATCTCGGATTTGACGGTCAGCCCCGAAATCCGGTAATGAAACATACGTCGGTACGCAATGGTTGCCGGGGGCAATCGGCGGTGTGAACCTGCCGGTTCGGCGCAAGACCACTCGGCCGAACCCGCAAATGTTTTAGCCGAATCATTTGGATGTGCAGTGCTACGTCGCGACACTTTTTCTCTAAAAATCTGAGACTATTTACCGGAATCCGCACTTTATGTTTGGGCTGAAATGACAACCAACCAAATCCCGGGATCAGAACTGCGTGCGAACCCTGGCGCCGCGTATGTGAGCAAGACTGCCGTGCTTCCGCGCAAGAGATGGGAAGAACCGCAAATCGAAGCATCGTCCATCCCGCGGGTCACCGGGAAAGGCTTCGAAAGTGGGCCGGAATGCGCGCCCTGCTGTACCAAAAGCGCATCATAGAGGCGCCCAGTCCGGAAGTGCCGCTACGTCGTTCGAGGCGCTGCACATCCTGAACGTGCAATACCTCGAGTACATCGGCGACGCATCTAAATCCTCGGGTGAATGGGAACGCCGGCACATCCTTATTGGCGCTCGATCATTTGCACCGGAAACAGCCGAGTTCCGAAAACTCAGGACCTACCGGATATCCCGTGATCCCGATTCCCGCTGCTTCCAGCCAGGCGTGCGCCTGCAGCTTGCGTTCCGTTGCAAGGGCCACCCCGAAGTGCATCAGGCTGGATACACGCCTTCGCCGCAACAGCATTTGCGCCGCGATTGCCTGGGGCAGACACACGATATCGAACGGCAGATGGCGAGCGGCCGACGCAATGGCCCATTGAATTTCGCGGGCCACAGCCGCATCTTCTTTGGCGCTGCCAGCCGCGCGGCCGGAAGGGGATTCAAACGATCCCAACCCGCGGCGCAGCAATCGAAATGGGCACAGGGCAAGCGCCATCCGTGAAGCCAGCAACAAGAGTCCCGCCTCCAGCAGCAGGAAGCGCCGTTCCCGGCTGAGGCTCACGAACCGGCGTACTTGTCTTCCCATCGAGTTAAAATATTTCCCGACTTCGCATCGATGAAAACGGCTATTGCTCTGAGCACTACCGGCTAATAGCATCGATTTCCGCTGAATTCAGAATACTCTCAGGCAGGCACAATCCCGATTACCCTCTCCCCACTGGAGGGGAAGAATGTGCCGCCGGCGTTCCGCTGTTCCGTGCGAAAGAGTGCCCGTGCTGGAACGCGTCTTGCCGCAGTGCAACCACGGCTTCGCATTTTCACGTTTGCCCAGTCAAGTCCAGCGCAGCCTTTGTTTTCAGCCACGCCCGTCTGCCGGCAGCGCCACCCCAGTTGTGCTCAAGAGGGTTTATTCCACCCACAATATTTCTTTCCACGCCCGCAGCGGTAATGTTCATCACCGCGCCCGCTTAACTGAACGTAACAATCTTGATCAGCAGGAATTCAATTGGAGAGAAATGAAAAGGAGAGTCAACATGTGGATGGATTCAGCCGGCGCATGTCTCAGCACAGTTCGGGGCCGCCGAGAGGCATCTTCCCAACACCCGGAGGAATTTTCAGTTCGTCCGGCGGCGCGTCGCGGCGGGCGCGCTCTCCAACGGATGACGTCCCAGAACGTGTCGAGAGTTCTGCTGAAGACGCTCCTGCCATTCTCTTTTTTGTGTGCCGCGGCAGCGTGGGCTGCGCCCCCCTATGCCTATGTCACAAACAACAACGGTGTGCCCGCCGAAAACAGCATCAGTGTTTTCGATTGGACCACGGCCAGCCTCGTGACCACCATCCCCATTTCGCCCGGCCCCACGGGCATCGCGATCACTCCTAATGGCGCTTTCGTTTATGTCGTGAGCAGTTCCGGCACTGTCTCGGTGCTCGCGACATCCACCAACAGCGTGGTGGCCACAATCCCGGTTGTTCTCGCGAATGGCTTTCTATCGGAGTACAGTCTGGCAATTTCCCCGGACGGCGCGTTCGTCTACCTGGCAGCCGGCAATCTCATCGTGATTTCGACCGCGACGAACACGGTGGTAGCGACGGTCCCTGTCACGAATGCCTTCAGCGTAGCGATCACGCCGGATGGACGATTTGCGTATGTCACACAATATGGTTCAAATTCTCTGGCGGTGGTCGCGACAGCGACCAACACGGTACAGGCAACGGTTCCGATTCCGGGTCCGGGAACTGCGTGGGCCGTCGCCATAACGCCGGATGGGGCGACCGCCTATGTAACCAATCCAGGCTCAAGCACGATCTCAGTGGTGGCGACAGCGAACAATACCCTATTGGCCACGATTCAGGCCGGGATTAACCCGCTCGGTCTGGCAATCACACCCAACGGAGCTTCGATCTACGTTGCCAACGCCGGCGGCGGTGTTGTCACCGTCATCTCAACGCTCACCAAAACCGTTTCGAACACGATTTCGGTTGGCGGCATCGGCAGGGCAGTGGCGATTGCTCCCGACGGGACGGTCGCTTATGTGCCCCGCACAACACCACCCAGCGGTGGGGTGGGAATAATCAACACAGCCACGAATACCGTGCTCGGCACGAGCCCGGCCGGGCAGTTTGGCGATGCCGTAGCGTTCGTACCGATGCGGCCGCCTTCACTCCCCAACACCCCGATGCAACTGATTGTCAAGAGTACCGGGATGTGTCTGGATGTTCAACATTATTCCTACGACCCGGTTACACCCACGATTCAATACTGGTGCGAAGGTGGCCTAAACCAGCGCTGGCTTCCGGCTCCCGTGGGTGACAGTTCATTCATCCTCACCGTGCAACATAGCGGCGAGGTGCTCGACGTGACCGGCGGATCGACCGCTGCCGGCGCCCAGCCTATTCAATATCCGTATTGGGGTGGGCGAAACCAGCATTGGTATTTCGAACCCACCCTCGACGGCGCGTACCATGTGGTCTCGCAGAATAGTGGCCTGTGCCTGGATATCGTCACGAATGCGCAGACAGTCGCCCTGACACAACAGAACACCTGCGGCGCATCCGGCAGCCAGAAATGGCAATTGGTCCCCTGGCCGTAGAAGACCCTGGCTGCCCGGGCCGCAACCAAAGCAGCGGCGAAGCGTCTCATATATCAGGAGTTCCAGTTCCATGGCCACGTCGTTCGGCGATCCCTGCTCCGGAATCTTGTAACTCGCGGTACAATAAGAGTTTTCGATTTCAGCAGGAGAATCCCCGTCATGTTTGATCTGTTTCGCAGCCGTGACAAGGCTGTGCGTATTACCCTAACCGTGCTGCTCGGCCTGGTCGGCCTGTCGATGGTCACCTATCTGATCCCGACCACCGGGACCGATACCGGCAGCACCGCCGACACCAGCGTGGTCGCTTCCATCGGGAAAGTCGATCTCACCTCACAGGACGTCACGAAGTCGATCCAGGCTTTGACGAGGAACCGGCAGATTCCGCCGGAGCTTCTTTCGATCTACGCCAACCAGATGGTGCAGCAGATGATCAACGACCGCGCCATGGCCTATGAGGCGAACCGGCTTGGCTTGCGCGTCACGTCGGACGAGACGGACAACGCGATCATCGACAGCCTCCCAGCGGAAGCCACCAAGGGTGGAAAGGTTGACAGCGCCATGATGTCGGCCGTGCTGCAGCAGCAAGGCCTGACAATGGCGGATCTCAAGGACGATACCGCGCGCCAGATTCTGATCTCGCGGCTGCGTCAGATCGTCGCCGAGGGCGTCGTGGTATCGCCGCGCGAGATCGCAGACGAATTCCACAAGAAGAACGACAAGGTCAAACTCGACTACGTTCTCGTTGCGCCGGCGAAGTTCCAGGCCGAAGCGGAGCCGACCGAAGCGGAAGTCAAGGCGTACTTCGACGCCCACAAGGCTTCGTTTCAGATCCCCGAGAAGCATAGCCTCGCGATCGTGCTGATCGATCCGGCGAAGATTCCGATTCCACAGCAGATTTCGGATGCCGTTCTCCAGAAAGAATATGCGGCTAATCAGGACCAGTACAAGACGCCGGAACGCGTGCAGGCGCGGCACATCCTGATCAAGTCCGACGCGAGTAACGACGCGGAAAAGAAAGCCAAGGCCGAGGGAATCCTGAAGCAGCTCAAGGGGGGCGCGGACTTCGCCAAACTGGCGAAGGAAAATTCCGACGACCCGGGCTCTGCCGCAATGGGCGGGGAGTTGGGATTCATCGTTCGGGGCCAGACCGTGCCCGAGTTTGAAAAGGCCGCGTTCACACTGCAGCCCGGCCAAACCAGCGGACTGGTCAAGACGACCTACGGCTATCACATCATCCAGGTCGAGAAGCACGAAGCGGCGCACACACAGCCGTTTGAAGAGGTGCGCGGCAAACTTTTCCAGGAATATGTGCAACGCACCCAGCAGGCGCAGCTCGAACAACTCGCCGACAAGGCGCTCGCGGATCTGCGAAAGGATCCAACCCATCCGGAAAAGGCTGCGGAAGCGGTCGGGGGGACGGTGATTCGCGCGGAAAATATTCAGACCGGCGATCCGATCCCGGAAATCGGCGTGTCGAAGGAAATCAGCGATGCGGCTGCGCCTCTTCGGAAAGGTGAGGTTGCCGCGGGTCCGGTGGTCCTTCCCGGGAACAAAGTGGCGATTGTCTCGGTCACGGATTATCAGGCGGCTCGCCCGGCGACTCTCGAGGAAGTGAAGAACGACGTGCGCAACAAAGCCAGCCAGGACAAGCTGCAGGACATCGTCGCGAAGAAGGCGACGGAACTGTTCACCAAAGCGCAGGGGGGCGATCTGGCCAAAGCCGCGAAGGAAATGGGCTTCGAAGTGAAGACTTCGGCGGACGTCAATCGCACGGCCGCAATCGAGGGCATCGGCACGGCCAGCAGCATTCCCGATGCGTTCACGAAGCCAGTGGGCGCGATAGTCGGCCCCGTCGCCGTTCCGGGCGGACGTGTGGTTGCGAAGATCGTGTCGAAGACGCCCGCCGATGTTTCCGAGCTGCCCGCGCAGACGGCGACAATCCGCGATGAGCTTCGCCAGTCGAAGACGCGGGATCGCAACACGATGTTCGAAGAAGGCGTGAAGAAGCGGCTGCAGGACGAAGGCAAGCTCAGGATCCATCAGGATGTGATTGCGCGCCTGCTCGCGAGCTTCAACCAGCGCGGTTAGGAATGCACGAAATCCTCGATTTCCTGAGGTCGCTCTACAATGCCGAGCGTCTCCTGGAACTCGCTCGGACTCTGCTGAGCAGCCCGCTTGGCATCACAGGGTTGCTCGGCATCGTTTTCGCCGAGACGGGTTTGCTGGTGGGGTTCTTCCTTCCGGGCGATTCGCTTTTGTTCTCGGTAGGCTTCGCCAGCGGCGCGGCGGGCGTCAACGTCTATATTCTCGCGGCGACCCTCATGGTTGCGGCGATCGTGGGCGATAACGTCGGATACTTTCTCGGACGCAAGTCGGGGCCCCACATTTTCAACCGGCCGAAGTCGCGCTTTTTTCACCCGGACCATTTGAAGCGCACGAAAGCCTTCTACGAAAAGTACGGGGCGCGCGCCATCGTCTATGCGCGTTTCATTCCGATTATCCGGACCTGCACGCCATTTATTTCCGGTGTCGCGGAGATGCCGTATTCGCGTTTTCTGCTCTTCAGCCTGCTTGGCGGAACGCTCTGGATCGGGTTCATGATCATGATCGGCTATCAGCTCGGCCAGATCGAACTCGTGCGGCGGAACTTCGAAAAGGTGATTCTCGGCATAATTTTCGTCTCGTTGGCGCCGATGTTCATCGAGGCCTTCAGGGCCTGGAGACGAAAATCATCGGCAGTCGCGGCGGCTTGAATCTCCGCGCCGCGGCTTCATCCCGCTGTGACACCATTGTGGGCAATGCGTCCGCTGCGACAGATGCTTTTCCTGCTTCGCCGCGCGCTTTTCGCGTCGTTTGACGATGGCTTGTTCACGATCGCCAAGGGTGCCGCATATTCCGCGCTGCTCTCTTTCTTTCCCGTGTTGACGACAGCGGCGACCGTCCTTGTGCAAACGCGCGCCGATTTCGTGCAGCGCCGTCTTATGTCGTTCCTGTCGGAAGTGCTGCCGCCCGGCACCCAGGACGTCGTGATGCAGCAATTCCATTTCCGCGGCGCCCGACCCATCGCTTTGCTGGTGGTCGCGGTGGTTCTGTCGCTCTGGGCCGGGTCGAGCGTGATCAAGAGCCTGATCGACGGCTTCAACGCCGCGTATCACGTGCCGAGGAATCGCTCGATGCTTGCGCACCAGGGCGTGGGAATGATGCTCGCGGTACTCTCGCTTGCGCCGCTGCTCGGGGCGACGTCGCTGATCCTTTTTGGCAGCGCGGTCGAGGCTTTTGTCCTCCGCGCGATCAAGGTGGACCCGGTCCTGAACCCCTTCGCGGGAGACTGGGAGCTTCTCTCTCGCGTCATGCAGTACGTAGTGGCGTTCGCGGCGACATCAAGCCTGACGGCGATTCTGTATTTTTACGGCCCGTACCGGAAGCAGCGCTGGCGCCGCGTGTGGCCGGGAGCGATTCTGGCGACTATCCTGTGGCTGCTGGCGACGGTTGTGTTCGGTTGGTACGTCCGCAACATCACCAACTACAACGTGCTATATGGGAGTGTCGGGACGAGCATGGCGTTACTGATCTGGATGTACCTGCTGGCGGCGATTGCCCTCTTCGGATGCGAGTTCAATGCGGAGCATGAGCGGCTTACGATGAACGGGCGAGCGGACAAAGTCGGCCAAATCTCTTCTGGGTGAAATGCGCGGTCCCTGAGGAAGGCTCGTCGCAGTCGGCGTTGGTTGGGAAGGGACGCCCGACCGGCGGCGAACTGGATTCATTGTCAAGCACGACGGGAGCTCGCTCAAACGCGCTGTGCGGCGCTGGCGGCCCGGTCGAGTTCACAAATTTATCCAGGGGATTTATTTGCGGCCGGTTTCGATCGGCGCTTCCGGAGGGCTTTCAGTTGAATGCGGGCCGTGGTAACACGAACGCAGACGACGAAACGATACGTCTGCCTCGCCCGTTGGCCTACCGGAGGATCTTATACAAATTGCTGTAGTCGTCGGTCCAGGTGCGCAGGCCCGCGATCGGCTTTATCTGTTCGCTGGCATTCTTGATCTCCGGCTGCTCGAAGAAACCGTCGCGCGAACTGACCAGCACCCAGTCCGAAGCCGCGATTTCCTTCTCATCATCGGCTTCGAGGCTCACCATCAGGGCCTGTTTGCCATCTTCCGCGGCGGCGAGCGCGACCACAGGCCCGAGATCCAAATATTTGTTCGAGACGTGCACGGCCAGCACGCCATTCGGTTTGAGATGCCGCCAGTAAAGCGCAAAAGCCTGCCGGGTGAGCAAGTGCACCGGAATTGCATCGCCGGAGAACGCGTCGACAGCCAGCACGTCGAACTGCTTCGATTGCTCCTTCTCGAGCTGCAGCCGCGCGTCACCGAGCACTACTTCATTTGCCGCCGTGCAGTTGCGCAGGTACCGGAACTGCGTCCGCGCAATGTGCAGGACCAGCGGGTTGATGTCGTAAAACGTGTAGTGGTCGATGGGACGGCCATATGCGGCAATGGTTCCCGAGCCGAGCCCGATGACGCCGACGTTGATTCCGCCGCTCTGCTGGAGGCTTTGGATGGCGAGTCCGATGCCTGACTTCCTCGCGTAGTACGTGGTCGGGAAGTTCTCGTACTGCGGGAGCAGAAACTCTTCGCCGTGATCGATGGTGCCATGACGAAGGGTGCGCACCGGGCCCATTGAGCCGCCACCTCCGTCGTCGTCGTAGACCCGGAGCGCGCCGTAGAAGTTGCGTGCCAGCACCCGCGAGTTGCGAACGTTGTTGAATGTGTCGCGAGCGAGGAATCCGGCGATGCCGACGGCGAGTCCGGCGGCGATGACGAAGGTGACGAAGCCATCGTTCAGGGACTTACTATCCCGGCTTTTCAGGTCAAGCCCTCCCTGGCCACGCCAGAGGACATAAGCGGCGATCAATCCTGCAATACCGAGCAGCACGGGGGAGTCGTACGGCGCATTGAGAAATGGCGTCTTGAAGAACACTGGCCAGCTGGCCTTCGCGGCGGCAATCCGGAGCACAATGTACAGAACGAGCGAAAGTGAGAGAACGGCGATGACGATTTTGTCGTACGCCTCGCCCAGGAACTCCGTTTTTTCCAGCGCCTCGCTGCTCGGCTTCCCACGCTCACGCCACAGCAAATAAACGAGCATGAATGCAGTCAGAGAAACCACGATGGGCAGATCGTACAGGCCGTTCAGCAGATAAGGCGCGGCGAAACCGACCAGCAGGCCGCCAATGGCGCCGCCGGCCGAAACCATCAGATAGAACGAAGTCAGGTACTGAGGCGCCGGGCGACTGCGCGCAACCTCGCCATGGCAAATCATGAACAGGATGAAGAGCGCCGCGCAGAAGAATCCGACGGCGATCTTGAGATTGCCGATATCGCTCTCGGTTGAAATCGCGTAAGCCACGGACGGGATGGTCACCGCGCCAAGACGTATGAACAGCCAGCGCCAGTACCAGCGGTCACTGTCGAAGCACAGGATGAAACTCAGCAGGTACAAGCTGAGCGGCAGCACCCAAAGAAACGGAATCGCAGCGACGTTCTGTGTCAGGTGGTTGGTGACGGCCAGCAAAAGCGCGGAAGCGCAGGCCGCCAGGCCCATCCACACGAATCGATCGGACCACGTGGGCGGCGCGGCCGGTGCAGACGCCGTCGCCGCGACCGGCGCGTGCGTATCGCGCGCCATCCAGGCCGCGCTGACGCAGACCAGCACGAATACGGCGTAAGAGATCGACCACATCCATGCCTGCTGCCCGCTGGTCATGTAGGGTTCGACGAAGATCGGATATGTCAGGAGGCCGAGCATGGAACCGGCATTCGACAGGGCGAAGAAGCGGTACGGCATCGCGCCGCCGTTCGAGCGCGAATACCACGATTGCAGCAGAGGGCTGGTGGACGCCAGCAGGAAATAAGGCAACCCGACCGTTGCCGCTAGCAGCCCGAGAATGCGGAGGAGCGGGTCCTCCACGCCCTGCGGCTTCCACCATGCTGAAGGCAGAATCGGCAGCGAAAGAAAACTCAAGGCGAGGAGGCCCACATGGATGAATGTCTGGCTGCGACCGGCGCGGCCGTTGACCCAGTGCGCGTAGGCGTAGCCGCCGAGAAGCGCCACCTGGAAAAAGAGCATACAGGTGGTCCAGACGGCGGCCGACCCGCCGAACCATGGCAGGATCAGCTTGGCGATCAGGGGCTGCACCTGGAAGAGAAGGAACGCGCTCAGCAGAATGGTGAGCGCGAAAAGCGGGGCAGGGACCTTCGAATTCGTTACTTGTCCGCGCACAACGGCCTCGCGGCCTGTGTGCTCATTATTTGTAAGCTGCAATGCCTGTTACCCGTTCCCCAATCACCAGCGCGTGGATGTGATCTGTCCCTTCATACGTCTTGACCGTTTCGAGGTTGCACAAATGTCGCATTATAGGATACTCGTCGGTGATCCCGTTGGCGCCCATCAAGTCACGGCTGATGCGGGCGCATTCCAGAGCCATCGCCGCGTTGTTGCGCTTCAGCATCGAGATGTGGGCGGGCTCGAGTTTGCCGGCGTCTTTCAATCGCCCGCACTGCAAGGCGAGCAGTTGCGCTTTGGTGATTTCGGTGATCATCCAGGCGAGTTTTTCCTGCACCATTTGATGACTGGCAAGCGGACGATTCTCGAATTGCTTGCGCACGGTAGCGTATGAGCGCGCGGTCTCGTAACAATCCATTGCCGCGCCGAGCACTCCCCAGCCGATTCCGTGGCGGGCCTGGGAGAGGCACGACAGCGGCGCTTTCAACCCCTTCGCGGCCGGAAGCATCGCGGAATCGGAAAGCGCGCAATCGGTGAAGGCGAGGCTGGAGGTGACCGAGGCGCGCATTGACCACTTGCCGTGGATGTCCGACGTCGAGAATCCCTTCGTGCCGCGCTCTACGAGAAATCCCCGCACGCCTTCGTCCTCGACACGAGCCCAGACAACGGCCAGATCGGCGATCGATCCGTTGGTGATCCATGTCTTCTCCCCGTTCAGCACCCAGCCGCCGTTTTTGCGAATGGCGCTTGTGGCCATGCCGGCCGGGTTCGACCCGAAACCAGGCTCGGTGAGTCCGAAGCAGCCAATGGCTTTTCCTGATTGAAGGCGTGGCAGCCAAAGGGCCTTCTGTTCTTCCGAACCGTACTCATGGATCGGGTACATCACGAGCGCGCCCTGCACGGAAACGAAACTGCGCAGCCCGGAATCGCCGCGCTCGAGCTCCTGCATGATGAGCCCGTACTCGACATTGCTCATCCCCGCGCAGCCGTAGCCGTGGAGGTTCGCGCCGAGCAACCCGAGCTCCGCTATTTCGGGGATCAACTCCCGCGGAAAGCGGCCGTCGCGGAAACAGTCGCGAATCAGAGGGATAACGCGCTCATCCACGTACCGGCGCGCGGTTTGGCGGACCAGCAGCTCCTGCTCGGAAAACTGCGAATCAATCAGGAGGTAGTCCACGCCGCGAAAAGCCACCTGACCAGTGTATTGCTGCTGCCATTGAGGGCGCACAACGGATTGGGGCGGATTGCCGCCCGGCGCGCCAGTGGGCGTGAAGATTTTTGACGGATCGGCCGATATGGAGTCTATGTTCTCGACGATCACCACGCGATTGAAAGAATTGGCGAGTTGGCTGGCGGCGCCCCCTCCGGGTCCGGAGGATTCGGAAGTAGCGGACTGGTTCGCAGGCATGAGCGTCGATGCCGACAGCTTCACGCGCGATCTCTGCGAATTACGGGAGGCGCTCGGGGTTGCCCCGGCAGTCACCGGCTCAGGGAAACCCGCTCGCCCAACTGCTCGCTGATGACGTCTTCGATTAGCCGGACCAGGGGGCGGCCGTCCGGCAAGATAAACGCCGCGGAATCTGCATTCCACTCCAGCTTGAAGCTTTGCACACGCGCCGAGACCCAGATTTGGCGGACGGGCGAGTTCGGGCTGATAACAAATTTGGCGGGCGGATCTTCGAATTCGATCGTCAAGGCGCCCTGATGGCGATCGACCTCGAAGTCGTAGTGGTCGGAAGCTTTTTCGAGTGCGCGCTGGAGCGTTGTGAGCGCATCATCCGCACGTTTGCGGAACTCGTTGTCGTCCATAGTTGTCATCGCGAATTAGAAATCGTTATTGAGGATTCCGGATTGTGATGCCCGTGAGCGCGAGCGTCATCCCGATTACGATCACTACTGTAGTCCACGCCACCACGCTGTGAGCGCGCGGATTCACCCATTCCTTCATAAGACCCCACCCGCGAATTCCGGCATGAAGTTGGCCGGATTGAAGAGCACCAGCAGGATCTCACGAAATACGTGCGCCGAGCCCGAACTCCTCCCGGATCAGGTCAGGAGGCCGTTACCGTCACCGCGCCCATCCGGGCGCGTGGACTAACGCTGCCTCAGGACTGAAATCACGTCGTCGGCGGTGATTACGCCCGCGAGCGACCCGTCGTCCTCCAGAACCGGAAGCGCCAGCAGGTTGTATTTGTCGAAAAGCTCCGTAACGCGATTCTCCTTTTCGTCCGCTTTCGTCGAGATGAGCGGATCGCTGGCGAGCTCCCGCAGGCTCGCGGCGCCATGCGCCAGAAACAACCGCGCGAGGGGGACCGCCGCTGTGATCCTGCCCGCCGCATCCGCGAGGAAAAGCACATGCGTGTTCTCGAGCAGGTTCTCGTGCTCGCGCAGACTGACAATGGCCGCGGCCAGCGTGGTCTCTTCGGGCAGCACGATCGCTTCGGTATTCATCATGCCTCCGGCCGTGCCTTCGTCGTATTCGAGAAGCTCCTTCACGTCAGAAAGGGGCTCGGTTTCCATTTCCTCGAGGATGTCCGCGGTGGTCTGCTCTTCGAGCTCGGAAAGGGCGTGGGCTGCCTCGTCGGGCGACATTTCCTCCACGATGTCGGCCGCGACTTCGGGTTCGAGCGCTTCGAGGATACTGGCCTGCATTTTCGGGTCGATCTCGGACAGTGCCTCGGCCGCCACTTCGCTGTCCATGGTCTCGAAAATCGCTTCGCGTTCGGCGGGCCCGAGTTCTTCAACGATGTCGGCCAGATCGGCGGGGTGCAGACGCTCGAGTTTGTCGTTTGAAATGTTGAGGCGCAGACGCCGCAGGGGATCGGCCTCGACGATATTGCAGAATTCCCAGCGGATGGAGTTCGGCGAGATCGGCCTCTGGATTTTCCGCACCCAGCGAGGCGGGACGAGGCCCTGGCACAGGCGGCGCAGGATGCTGCGCATTCCTACGTCCACTTCCAGAATCATCAGGGATTCGTGCTCGTCCTGATTCTTCTCGAGGCTGACGTCGGTCACCCGCACGACCTTGCGGCCGTTGACGTCGATGATCTGCTGGTCGAGAAGGTCGCGCGAGATCCGCAGCATGTACTCGTCGGAGTGGTAGGGATAGAGCTTTTCGTTGCTGAGCTGGATGCCGTCGAGGGAGATTCGGGCGATCTGATCGTAGCGGACCGAGAGCCAGGAGGCCCCCGCGCCGACAAGATAACGGTCGATGCGGGCGGGATGGATCAGCGGAACGAGAGCGGCGTCACGAACGCGTCCGATCCGGCGATGCTTCAGGTCGTAAACGGGAAGGCCTACGAGGTCCGTGAAGTAGAAGAAATTCTCCGCCGCCATGGGTTCGTCCCGTTCGATCTGTTGCGTCTTGCATATTGCCAACGGCCGAACGTGAGCCCCGCCGGATATGTGGCGAAGCTTTTCTTACCCGCGGAAAAGGGCAATTCCACTGCGGTCTACATCGGTTCGGACGTTCTGATTTCAATATGCCCCACGGGCGCGTTCGGAGGCAAGCTGCAAAGCCCGATTTCTCCCAGGAGCGCG
>Ga0134125_10000381_pt1 | contig 60279 bp, 46 predicted proteins | sample KB31751_FD_96464 | JGI IMG/M metagenome (GOLD analysis project Ga0134125, IMG submission 96464) | Terrestrial soil microbial communities with excess Nitrogen fertilizer from Kellogg Biological Station, Michigan, USA - KB3-175-1 | ecosystem: Environmental > Terrestrial > Soil > Unclassified ... | reverse complement strand
GTTGGTGATCTTCCATTTATTATCCGGAGGATTCGTCGATCCCAACACCAGCGCCGCCGTCGTGTCGGTAATGGGGGGGTCATTGGTCAACGGACGATAATAGTCTGCCCCCCAGTTGCCGGTGGAAGTCGGGATCTTAAATTCGCCGGCAGCCAGGACCTCGTTATAATGGAAGATATAGGCATCGAACGGATCGACCACCATTACATTGGGAGTATTTATATTCCATCCGTTCGGTGTCGCGTCGCCCACGATCCATAATTTGGAAAAGAGCGGCAGCGCAGCCGGTGCGTAGGAAATCGAGAGCGAGATCAGGTTCACCGAGATCGTATATACGCTCGCGCTGGAAATGACAAATTGGTTATCCGGATCACCGGCGGACTGACGCAGGACCAGTTTTGTGCTGTCTGCCCCCTCGCTATAGGAAGGTAGCACCGAATCCAGTGTTGTTATGAACTCGAAATGACCTGGAGTCAATGTGCCCTGGTAGTGAAACAGGCCTGGCACCGCGGGGTCTGGCGTTAGGCTGGCGGCCGTAGCGGGATCCGTTCCATTGACCGTCGCGTCACCAAGAATATAAAGGGTTGAAGACACTGGCTTATACGGCGTGACGGAAAGATACACGACGGCGGAAGTGTCGCTTTTCACATTGGTTGCGGAAATCGAATCGATGATCCGCGCCTGCAGCTGGACAGCTGTATCCGGGGCTGCATTCCAATAAGTGGACAGCAGGGTATTTAACGTCCCCGTAGTATAGTTCAACGTAAAGACAGCCTTTCCGAGGCTGGTCTTAAGGGCGTGGGAGAAATTTCCCCCCTTCCTGTCAATCTCCAGCGTATACGAAATAGAAGCACCTGTGCCATAATTGCTTCCTGTCGTCCAATTGAGCGTCAGTGCGGTATTATATTTATTCGCCTCCTTGAGCACGATCGCCGAATCGGAAGAAGCGGATAGCGCCAAAATGGTATTGACCTTACCCGGCGCGAAGTTCTCTGTTTTTTTACACGATACAGAAGCCACGGCCATCGACAACGTGACCAGTGCCCATTTACCCAGGTCTTTCAGCAGGTGCGTATAGTTTATGGTAGACATAACATGATTTTTATAAATGTTGAGCATTCCCAGGACACTCAGTAGCCGGGGTTTTGGGCAAGATTGGGATTGGCTTGCATTTCCGCCAGCGGAATGGGCAATAGGAGATTTTCCGCTGTCGCATTGGTGTGGCCGATGGAATGCAGAAAATCCAATCCATACTGGCCTTTATTTATCCGGATCAGGTCGAACCATCTCTGCCCCTCAAAGGCAAGCTCCATCCGCCTTTCATGCAACACCACAGTCCTGAAATCATCTTGCGAAAGGCCTCCGGCGATATCCGGCAGACCCGCCCGCTCGCGCACCAGGTTCAGCGGAGCGGCGGCTTGCGCAGTCTGGCCTACCTCATTCAGGGCCTCCGCTTCCATCAGCAGCACGTCTGCATATCGCAGAGCCGGAAAATCTTCCGCGCTCGTATTGTACTGAGGAGATACAGACGTCGGAACGAGGAATTTCCGGACATTGTAGCCCGTGGTAGAATAAGTGCTATCATAGACATTCCCGTTAAAAGCAGGACACCCGGGGTAGAGTATTGTTACGTCCTTGCGAAGATCGCCCGGTTCATAGCTATTGACAAATTCCCGCGTCGGCTGATTCCATCCATAGGCGCCCCCGACAAAATTCGTATTCCTCGGTCCCATGTACGGGCTCGTCCAGGACGCCTGGTTCAAGTCGTCAAAAAATCCATATAAAGTGCTGCCGCTGTACTGTATCTCAAAGATGGATTCCGGCGAATTCTTCGTAGCAGTACTGAAATTGTCGGCATAATTGGCGTCGAGTTTGTACCCCAGGGCGGTCACTTGCTGACACAACGGTATCACGTCCGCATAGTCGCCGAGCGTCAGATCGACTTTGGCCAGCGTGGCGATGGCAGCCCCCTTGGATGCGCGACCGACATCCGAACCGGTATAGCTTTCTCTCGGTGGTAAAAGCCCGATCGCGTCATTCAAATCCTGTTTGATCTGCTGATAGATGGCCGGGACCGCCGTTCTTTTGGGATAGTAGTCCGCCGAAGAAGGAGACTGGGGCTCCAGGATCAATGGGACAGCTCCAAAATAGCGGACCAGGATGAAGTAATAATTGGCCCTCAAAAATTTAGCCTCTCCGATGATCCTGTCGCGCAATACGGTATCCATATCGATACCCGGCACATTTTTCAGCACGAGGTTGCAGTATAATATGCCCGGATAGGGTCCCCGATAGAGATCCAGGACGCCCGCGTTGCTGGCATCGGTCGTAAAATTCGCTTCCTCCACCGTCTCGATCCCGTCGGTACCTCCGCCCGCACCGGTGACACTGTTCCCGGCAAAAATATCGGATGTCCACATCCGAAGATTATACAGCTTGGGTCGTTGCATCGGTTGATAACAGGCATTGATGGCATTAATCGCATCTTGCGACGTCTGGAAGAAATTGGAGGAATTGACCGTATCCAATGGCGCCTTGTCCAGGTATTTTTTGCACCCTGCCGCAACGAGCAGCATGGCCGATAAACATATAAAAACGACGACTTTCATAGCAAGTAATTGTTGTAATTAAAGATTGAGATTTATTCCGGCGCTTAGTATCCTCGTGACAGGATATACGCTGTAATCCACGCCGTTTACTCCCACTTCCGGGTCAAATCCGCTGTAATGCGTGAACGTGTAGACATTGCTGCAGGAGACATACACCCGGATGCTGGAAAACCGCATCGACTGCGCCAGCCTCCCAGGAAAGGTGTAGCCCAACGTCACGTTCTTGATGCGCAGGTAAGACCCGTCCTCAATGTACCTGGTCGAGATCCTCGAGTTTTGATTCGGATCGCCATAAACGGCCCTGGGCATGAAATTGCCGGTTCCCGCTCCCTCCCACCGTCTTAACGTTCTGACGGTCTCATTCTCGCCCGTGGACATGCTCTCCTGGTAAATATTGTTGGCATTGAAGATCTTATTGCCATCGACCCCCTGCAGGAAAATATTCAGGTCCGCCCCCTTATAGGTAAAACTGTTGCCCATCCCGAAGACGAATTTCGGATTGGGGTTTCCAATGTAGGTCATGTCGCCGGAATTGATCAACCCGTCGTTGTTGAGATCTTTAAACCGGATATCCCCCGGAGAAGTGCTGTTCGAAGATTTCGTACCCACCTGCTGAACTGCATGCGCCGCTACGTCCTCCTGCGTTTGGAAGAGGCCATCCGCGACATATCCATAAAATTCGTTGGCGGGATGTCCTTTCTGATCAACTCCGAAATTTGCATTCAGCCCGTAGTTGTCCACGTAGAGCGGCGTACTGTCATTCAAACTGGTGATCCTATTGGCATTGAAGGATATATTGAAGTCCGTATTCCGGGTAAATGCGCCGACAAGGTTCCTCGACCCGATCGTCAGTTCAATGCCCTTATTCTGCATGGTCGCCGCATTGACCGAAGGCACCGTGGTGCTCGAATACCCGGTAGTCACCGGCACCACCGCTGGAACCAGCATCTTCGACGTATTTTTTATATAGGCGTCTACCGTAACGGTCAGCCGGCTCCGGAAGAGTGCGGCATCGACCCCTATATTGCCTTGCTCGACCTGCTCCCATTGTACATCGGGATTCGGCAGGACCAGCGGGTACACGATGGAAACGATGTTGTTGTTGAAATTATATTGGGCAATATTCAGATTCGAGGCAAAAGAGTAATTCCCGATATTTTGATTGCCCGTAACCCCATACCCCGCCCGGAGTTTCAGGTCATTGATGAAAGACACATGTTTAAAGAAGGACTCTCTCGAAATCCTCCAGGCCACAGATGCAGACGGGAAGGTACCATACTTGTTGTCGGGGCCGAAACGGGAAGACCTGTCCCGCCTCACCGTTGCCGTAACCAGGTACTTGTCCTTGTACGAATAATTGACCCTCCCCATAAAAGACAGCAAAGCCCATTCTGACCCGTCGCCGCCGACATTGGCTGCGCCTGTTCCGCTATTCAGTTGTTGTGTGACGCTACTTGGAAAATTGACGATATTGCCGCTGATATAATTGTACCGATTATTCTGTGCGCTGGTTCCAGCCAGGACTGTCAGGTGATGATCCGATCCGAATAGATGATCATATGTCAGGTAGTTGTCCCACAAATACGTCAGATCCGTATTGCTTTGCTGAGACAGGTACGATTGCGTTTGTGGATTGGGCTCGAAGTTGTAAACCGGCGCCCAGCTGCGGTTATTGTAAAATTGTGCTTGCAGCCCGCCAGTCGTTTTAAAAGTCAAACCCGGCACTAGCGTCACCTCGGCATATAGACTCCCCAGGACGTCATAGCTCTTCGTATCGTTCTGATTGATGTGCGCCGTGCCGATCTGGTTGGTAATATCTCCGTACCATAACGGGTTTCCCAAAACATTGGAATAAGACCCGTCCTTGTTATAAATGGGCTGAATCGGGTTTGATGCCAGGGTATTTCTGATATCGTAGGAGGTGGCTCCATTTGCGCCCATGCCGGGCTTGTCATCCGCAGTCAGGGCCAGGTTATTCCCGAATTTCAGCCAGGGCAGCACCCTGGCTTCGTTATTGAACTGTATCGTATAACGTTTGTAGGCAGTGTTCTGAACGATGCCCTGCTGGTCGAACATAGAAGCAGATACATAGTAATCATCCTTTGCCGTTCCGCCCGAATAAGACACCGTATATTTTTGCATCGGGGCGGTCCGGAACAGGGCGCCGATCCAGTCCGTTCCCACGCCTAAGGTGTCCGGATTCCCGAACGCCGGATTAACTGCCTGATCCCCATTGCTCAACATCTCGTTGTTTAAAGCAGCGAACTGCGCGGCATCGAGCATCTTGACGACCTTCGCTGCCTGTTGCCGCCCGGACATCAAATTCAACGCCAGCCGCCCCTGCCCGGCATGACCGCGTTTGGTGGTGATCAGGATCACCCCATTGGCTCCTCTCGACCCATAGATCGCCGACGCGGATGCATCCTTCAGCACATCAAAACTGGCAATGTCGTCCGGATTGATATTGTTCAACGGTGCATCGGCAGGAACTCCATCCACGACGATCAGCGGATCGGCATCATTGATCGTCCCGGTTCCCCTGACACGGAATGTCACGTTGTTTCCGGGAGGTCCCGAGGCGATTACCTGGACGCCCGCTGCTTTGCCTTCCACGGCCTGCCCGGCGTCGGGAGCCGGAAGAGAAGCAAAGTCCCTGGTACCCACCGAAGCCACCGCACCGGTAATATCCCTTTTCCGCTGCGTCCCATATCCAACGACAACGACGTCCTGTAACGCGTCGATCAACCGGCCGATCCTGATGATTACGGTGTTTGCCCTGCCCGGCGCATATTCCAACGTCCCGAACCCGGTCGAGCTTACAATAAGCGTCGAACCCAGCCGGGCCCGGATGGAAAAATCGCCGTTGGAATCAGAGGTAACACCGACATTGCTATTCTTTACCTGGATCGACACGCCCGAAACGGGCATGTTATTGTCTTTGTCCAGCACCTTGCCGGACACGACCCTGTCCTGGCCTAAACCGGCGAGATAGAAAAAAGAAAGGGTCGCAAGAAAGATCAGTTTTCTAAAGCAGAGTTTATTAAATGGCATAACAATCGGATTGAAACTTTAGTTTGCGTTGTACGGCCGCAAAGGAATCGTAATTTCAGCAATGGGCGAGATCGATGAGCATCAATATTTGATCAAACGTTCTCATTTTGATCATCCGGCCGCTACGACCCATTTAATCTCTCTGAAAAGTTATAAATTGCCCGGGTTAATAAATATGGACGCGGAATAGTGAAACGATTATTCATACTTACGATTGTCGCAGCGTTTGCGAATGCGCATGGACAGGCCCAATCCCTTTATTTCAAAAGCTACCAGGTTAACAGCGGCCTTTCCAGTAACACCATCACGTGCAGCATCCAGGACCACAATGGGTTCATGTGGTTCGGGAGCCGCAACGGGCTCAATCGGTTTGACGGGAACGCCTTCAGGATCTTCCGAAACCGGATCGGCGATACCACCAGCATCGGCAGCAACTCCATCCTGAGCTTATACGAGACAAAAGGCGGCCTGTTGTGGGTAGGCACGACAAAAGGTATTTACATTTACGACCCTTCCAAAGAAACCTTCCATTCCTTCACCCGGGTACCCCAGAGAGAGGTTCGGTACGTAGACGAAGACCGGCAGGGGAATATTTGGATCGTCTCCAATTTCAACCTTTACCGATACGACCCCGCCCGCCGGACGGTCCGGCTTTTTGCAACACCAAACGATGAGACGGTCTGTATCACTATCTCCAAAACCGGCCGGGTTTGGGCCGCCACCGGCAGCGGTATAATCAAAGAATATGATGCCCAAAAAGGGGACTTCATATCTTACAACCTGGTTCCGCTCGCCAGGGAGGGAAAGCTTTCCCGCATCCAGACACTCTTTTCTATCAATGACTCGCTGATCCTGTTTGGCACCCTGAACCATGCCTATCTCCTGAACATCCCGACCCTATCCCTCCGGAACATCTATAAGGGACAGCCGGCCCTGAACGATGTACAGATCCACACGATCATGCAACAGTCCGACACGGAACTGTGGCTTGGAACCGAAAGAGGCCTGTACGTCTACGACCTGCAGACCGGAAAGACAAGTCTCATCCAAAAGAAATATGAGGACCCCTATTCCATCACAGACAATGTCATCTTCTCCTTCTGCAAGGACCGCGAAGGCAATACCTGGATCGGCACTTTCTTCGGCGGTATCGATTACTTCTCGAAAGAGTTCAATCAATTCAGGAAGTACTTTCCCATACCCGACGCCAATACCCTCAGCGGCAACCTCGTCCATGAAATATGCCGCGACAAATACGGCGACCTGTTTGTCGGTACGGAAGACGATGGCCTGAATAAATTGAACCTGAAAACAGGAAAATGGCAGCACTACCTCCCTGGCAAATCGAAAGAAGACATCTCCTATACCAATATCCATGGGCTGGTCGCCGACGACGACCGGTTGTGGATCGGCACGTACGAACACGGTCTCGATGTCATGGACATCCGCACCGGGAAGGTCATCCGGCATTACAATGCGGGTAAAGAATCCACCTCCCTCAACAGTAATTTCATAGTCACCCTTTATAAGACCAGGAACAATGATATTCTGATCGGCACGTGGGAAGGAATGTTCAAATACAATAGGGAAAAAGATAATTTCATTCGTTTGCCCTTTTTCAACACCCAGGTCCAGGCCATCCATGAGGACGAGCAGGGCGTGATCTGGGCGAGCACCTATGGCAACGGCGTTTACTACTTCAATCCTGCGACGGGACGGGGAGGCCGGTTAAAGCATGATCCCGGAAACCCGAACAGCCTGATCAACGACTATGTCAACGGCCTTTTTGAGGACCGCGACCACAACTATTGGTTCAGCACGGAAGGCGGCATCTCCAAATGGGATAAGAACGGCCGATTCACCAACATGACCATTGAATCCGGCCTGCCCGACAATCAAACCTTTCGCGTACTTCAGGATGACTCCGGCCGGCTATGGATCTCCACATCCAAAGGCCTGGTCCGGCTGGATCCTGCCCACAATACCCTTAAATTGTATAAAACCTCCAATGGCCTGCTCACTGACCAGTTCAATTACAATTCCGCATTCAAGAATACAGACGGCACCCTTTACTTTGGGACGGTCAAAGGTTTGATCAGCTTCAAACCGGAGGATTTTATCGAAAATGAAATCGTGCCACCGGTTTACATTACGGGCGTCCAGGTAAACAATGCCATTCTTCCTATAGGCGGCAACCACGCAGCATTGACAAAGGCGATCACCTATGCCGGCGAGGTCCGCCTTGCGCATGATAGCGCCGACATCAGCTTCGACGTCGCAGCCTTAAGCTATACCAACCCCGAAATGAATGCCTACCAGTATAAGATGGAAGGATTCGATAAGGTATGGACCTCGCTAAAGACCAATCGCAGGATCTATTATACCCGGCTCCCCCCGGGTCAATACACCTTCCGTGTCAGAGGGTCCAATGGCGACGGCATCTGGAATGGCAAGCCTACCGGCTTACGGGTCGTCATCCTGTCCCCTCTCTGGGCCACCACCTGGGCCTATATCGGTTACATCGTCCTGGGCGGCTTGCTCCTGTTTACCATCTTGTGGTACTATTTTAAAGCCCTCCGGGCCCGGAATAAGCGGAAAATCGATATATTCGAGCGGGAAAAAGAGCGGGAAATTTACAATTCCAAGATCGAATTCTTCACCAATATCGCGCATGAAATAAGGACACCGTTGACCTTGATAAAAATGCCGCTGGATAAATTGCTCGACCAGGAAAGCATGAGCTACTCCAATACGGAGTGTCTGCATATGATCAAAAAAAATACCAGTCGTCTTATCGACCTGACCAATCAGTTGCTCGACTTCCGAAAAGCGGAAGCCAACAACTTTAGTCTCAATTTTACAAAGACAAGTATCAATTGTCTTTTAGAGGAAATGTACGGCCTGTTTTTGTCCGCAGCCGAGAACAAAAAGATCCGGCTCACACTCGATTTGCCCAGCATCGACCTCAATGCCTTTGTAGATGAAGAAGCGCTAAAAAAAATAGTGGCAAATCTGCTAAACAATGCCATCAAATACGGCGAGACTCAAGTAACCGTCAGGCTATTGCCCTTTAGCAGTGAAGACAGGTTTTTTCGCATCGAATTCAGGAACGACGGGCACACCATTCCGTCTGCACTGCACCAGAAGATCTTCGAACCCTTCTATCGCATCAAAGAAACGGCTAAAGAAGCCGGGACCGGTATCGGCCTACCCCTTGCCCGCTCTCTCGCGGAATTGCACAGCGGTACGCTCGAATGGAAAGAATCCCCCGATAAGACAAACCTATTCTTGTTGTCCCTCCCCTTCCATCAGAAAAGGGAAATGAACCTGAAAGGCGAAGACACGCCCGAACTTCTTTCAATGGAGACGCCGGAAGGGCCCGGTAGCGCATACGATTCCGATAAACCGGCGCTATTGTTCGTGGAGGATAACAAAGATATCCTGGCCTTTGTCCAAAAAGAATTGAGCCTATTCTATAATATTATCAAAGCCTTCAATGGCCTGGAAGCCCTGGAAGTGCTGAAAAAGGAAGTCATACAGCTCGTGATCAGCGATATTATGATGCCGGTCATGGACGGCATCGAATTAAGCAAAAAAATGAAATCCGACATCCAGTTCAGTCATATCCCTATTATTCTTTTGACCGCAAGATCGTCCGTCCAATCCAGGATAGAAGGACTCGAAGTCGGCGCCGACGCCTATATAGAAAAGCCCTTCGCCATCGGACACCTCCACGCGCAGATCAACAATCTTCTTCAGAACCGTAATATCATAAAAGATTATTTTGCCCGCACCCCGCTGGCGCATATCAAGAGCATCGCTATCTCCGCCGCCGACAAGCATTTCATTGAAGAACTGAATAAGGTGATCCATGATAATATAGCGGACATGGATCTGAATGTCGAGCACCTATCGAAAATGATGAATATGAGCAAGGCGACCCTGTATAGAAAGATCAATGCATTGTCGGACATGACACCCAATGAATTGATCAATCTCTCCCGGTTAAAGAGGGCGGCCGAACTGTTATCTGAAGGCAACCACAAGATCAGCGAAATTTCATGCCTGGTCGGCTATACTCTCCAAACAAACTTTACCCGGGACTTCAGCAAACAATTCGGAGTGACGCCCTCCAATTATATCCTCCGGCTGAAAAACGAACAACTCAAAGCTTAGAACTTCGGGGACGCTACTGCCCGATCCGGAATACCTGGCCGGGGGCTCCTCAACCTTTACGACGCTGATAAGCGGATGCTGCGGTTTTTGCTGCCGGCTGCGGGTTTGGGTTCGCATAAGCGGCAGCAAATTCGTTGGCAAATTCGGTCATTTTCACTTTTCCCAGGACCTGCCGGTGATATGGCCTAACGAGCCAGTAAGAACGAGCTTCATTGTTTTGCGATTTTGGTAGAGCAAAAATCGGCACCTTTTGGAACAGGGATGTAGCCGGATCTACGAATGTTGTAGCCGATTGTGAGATTCTATCAGTGGAAGACCCACCCACCAAAAAAAGCCGCTGAAATCAGCGGCTTCAAGATCGTGGAGCTGAGGGGAGTCGAACCCCTGTCCAAACATAATCGCCAAAGGCTTTCTACATGTTTATTCCGGCATTGCTTGTCGGGAGGCGGCCGGGGCCGGACAAACCAACCTACTCCTTAGCTGAATGGTCTTAAGCGACAGGCACAGCCTTCTGTCGCAGCATCCTGTGTTTATTTTGAGTCGGCAGCGCAGCTTGGTAACAGGCGAACCTGCCAGCGCAGCCCAAATGACTATCTAATCACTGATTAGGCAGCCATGGCATACTGAGTATTGCCATTTGAAGTTTGAATATTCAGATTAACGTGCTAATTATCCAACGCACGACATGCTTGCACCTTCAAAGATCTATGCTGTCAAAACCGGGCAGCCCCGACCTGCAAATATACGACTTTTTTTTCTCCCGGCGGCTTTTTAACGCCTCGCCAAATGATCGTCCGACATGATCCTAACCGGCACGCCGGGCTGACCGGCCACCGCGCAAATCACCATCCACAACGCCAACCGCCGGCCGGGCAAATCCAGCTTGTCGCCAAAATCGTGCCCCACCTTGAGCGAAAATCGGAAAATGACCAGGTCTCTCCTCCCCCTCCTCGCGCTATCTATCTCCGCGGCATCCTTACGCGCCCAGCAAACCGGCAATTACCATATCAGCACTACTTTCCATATTCAAAGCGGCGGCGGGTATGACTACACCACAGTCGATCCTTCATCCAACCGGTTATATGTCTCGCACGGGACGCAGGTGAATGTCGTGGACAAAGCGACGGGCGACTCGATCGGCGTCATCAAAACCGACCACGACGTGCATGGTATCGCGCTGGTGCACACGCTGGGAAAGGGATACATCACCAACGGCTCGGCCAACAGCGTGGTGGTATTCGACCTGAAGAGCTTCAAAGTCCTTGGCCATGTGCCGACCGGCCCGTTCGCCGATGGTATCCTGTATGACGACTTTTCCGGCAAGGTGATCACCTGCAACGGCAGGGGAAAGAATATGACCGTCATCGACCCGGAGACAGACAAGGTTGTCGCCACGATCCAGCTGACCGGCTGGCCCGAAACCGCCCAGTCGGACGGAAAAGGGCATATCTATGTGAACAATGCCGCGAAAAGCCAGATGGATGTCATCGACGCCAGGACCTTCCGGGTCATTCACAGTTGGCCGATCGCCCCCGGTAAGAGTGCCTCCGGCCTTGCGATAGATCGGGCTACGATGCGTCTGTTTGCCGGATGTGATAACAAACTGCTGGTCGTCATGGATGCCACGAACGGCAAGGTCGTCCAGACCCTTCCGATCGGCGACGGTTGTGACGCGGTGGGCTTCGACAAGACCCTCAGCACCGTCTACTCGTCCAATGGCGAAGGAACCCTCACCATCATCAAGGAGCAGAACCCCACCCGATTCGTGGTGGAAGAAAACCTAAAGACCAAAGCGGGCGCGCGGACTAACGCGGTAGATCCGGTAAGTCATTCCGTTTATCTTCCAACCGGTGAATTCGAGCCCAGGAAAGCAGGGGAGTTCCGGCCATCGATCAAACCGGGAACATTCCAGGTGCTCGTGGTGAAACCATAAAAGCCTTTCAACAGTTCGCCCCACCGCATTCCACATTGGCCCTGGCACGGAATTTATATGGCGATAGACTAAAAACAATCCAAATGCCCTGGTCTAACGGATACTTCCCGCCCGCCTATCGGAACCAACCGGTCAGGTTACGCCAAAAGGCGGTACAAATCGCAAATAACTTACTGATGAACGGCGTGGACGAAGAGACGGCCATCAACGAAGGCCTGCGCAAGGCTTCCGAATTCTTCCTGACGAAGGCGTCGCTGATCGACGACAAACTACCTGCCTTCCCATAGCGCCACCGCGGATCCGCGAAGCAACGCTTCAGGTCAAGCCGAGATATCGTTCCTTAATGATTTGGAAATGCCGCAACTCATGACCGGCGATATGGTAGGCCATTGCCCGGACCGTACGGCGGTTGACATTGCCTGTCTGCGCGCCGGACCTGGTGAGGGCCTCTTCCGGAAAGCTGTCAAACATCGAAATCGTGGCGTTTCGGACCGCCTCATATTCGCGGAAGATGCTATCCAGGCTTCGTTCATCCGCTCCGGAATACCGAACGTATTCGTCCTGCTCGAAACCGGGCAATTCGGTGTGATCGTTGCGGGCGTAGCAAAGCGCCCGATAGGCGAAGATCCGCTCATCGTCCACGAGGTGGACGAGTATTTCTTTGATCGACCACTTCCCTTCCGCATACCGGTAGAACAGCTGCTCTTCCGGCAATCGGGACAGAAAAGCCCTGAGCTCGGTAAAATTATCCCGCAAATACTCCAGGACCCGCCCGTCGTCCGGTACCAGCTCCATATACATTTCGGAGTACTCCGGGTACTCGCCTTGGGCGGGCTTGGGGATCAGTCTAAGCTTTTTCATACTAAACGTTTCCTGTTAAGCAGCCTCGCGCAGGGCGGTTCCCTCCGGCCCTACTTCAGGCGCAACGCGTACGCCAGTTTCCTGAACTCGACGACATTCTTGTCGATCTGACTTTTGGCGACGCCGTTGAAGACGACGACGATTGCGCCCTTTGAGACGGCGAAATAGTACAACCGGCCTTTACCGCCGCCGACCGTCACGTCGAATTCCGCCTCATAGGCATCGAGCCCATTGTATTTCCGGTTCGATTCCCGGTGGAGGCTCGGGTTGCTGAGTCCGTTGCGGACCTCTTGCTGCAGGATTTGGCCGACGACTGATTTTGGCGATAAGGCCCCCTGGGTTGGTACCTGGGTAATGAGGACGACCGGCGCATTGGCATCACGGGAACGGTCAGCGCCGCCGACGGAATAGATGAACATATTGCCATTCGACCGAAAGAATTTAAAGACCGACGTATTGCTGCCCACCGAGAAATGAGCCAGTTCGAAAGGGTCGGTTTTTACCTTCTTGTCATACACGATGGAGTTGAGCGAGCCTATCAGCGCGGCCCCGGTAGCGTCGTCCCCTGCCTTGTTGGAAGCAGTGACCATCGCCGCAAATGTCGGATCGCCAAAGACGAGTTCGAACACCTTTGACGCCCCCGGCCCCTTTACCTCAGCAAATCTGGCAGGAAAGCCGTTGATCGTCAGGTCCCGGAAATCCAGCACTTTTACACCTCTGCTTTCCAGTTCGGCTTTTGTGAAACTTCCGGCGCTGGCGGCGTAACTGCCGCCCGGCTGATCGATCACGACGATCGCCGCGACCTCTTTCTTTTCAAACCCGCTGTACCAACTGGATAGGGTAAAATGTGGAGGTGGGATCAGAAACAGCCTGGTGCCGGGAACACGGACATGAGCAGCGGTCTTATTATTGTCAATATGTGGTTTGATGGTCGCAGCGCCGCCCTGTCCGCGGGCCGCGAAGTAGACGAGACAATAAAGTAGAAATATACTGCGCATAGGCTTCCTGACTACCTGAACAACCGGAAGATATCCAGGCCCATTGCGTAGGCCATGAGGCCAAAGAGCAGGATCATGCCCGCCAGTTGGGAATATTCCATGAACTTGTCGCTTGGCTTCCGCCCGCTGATCATCTCGAACAGCGTGAACAGCGCATGACCGCCATCCAGCGCCGGAATGGGCAGGACGTTCATAAAGGCCAGCAGAATGCTGAAGATGGCAGTGAGCGACCAAAAGCTCTCCCAATCCCATTCAGAGGGAAACACGCTGGCGATGCTCACCACACTTCCCAGGTTGTCCTGCACTTTGAGCTCTTTGGACGTGAACAGTAGCCGAAGGTTCTGGATATACTTGCCGAGGGTCGTCATACTTTTACGGATCCCCGCCGGGATCGCCTCCAGCAGCGTATAGTTGATCTGCGTCACTCCAAGGATTTGCTCCGGGTCTTTAAAACGGATACCGGTTCCCCCTTTTTCCTTTCTCGCCAGCAGCGTCCTGATCGTGTCGTTGCCCCGCTTGTAGACCTCTGTCTCCGTCTTCGTGTGCATCAGGTAATTATAGGTGGTATCCCTGTAGAGATCGGAGGCATACCGGATATAATGCTGATCCACGCCGATCAGCGTATCGCCTTTTTGCACCGATCCACTCAGGATCCTGACATCCGACGGCACCGAGTCTACGATCTGCGGATACTGGATCCCGAAAAAGCCTTCCAGCCGGTTCTTGCTGAGCTGCGAAATGAAACCGGGCGGGACGGTCAGGTTCATCTTTTGCCCGTCGCGCAGGATGGTCACCGTTTTGGCCTCGTTCATGATAATATCGGTACCGATCGTGTTGGTCCGGATCTCGGGCTTTCCACCTACCGCAATGATATTGTCCCCGTCGCGAAGGCCCATTTTTTGGCCCAGCGTATCGGCATACAGGCCGTACTTCAGGTCCTTGACCGGAATATACCTGTCGCCCCAGATCCACATGATCATGATAAAGATCGTGAAGGCGAGCAGGACGTTCACCGTCACACCGCCGAGCATGATGATCAGCCGCTGCCAGGCCGGTTTGCTCCGGAACTCCCAGGGTTGAGCCGGTTTGGACAGTTGTTCCTTGTCCATGCTTTCGTCGATCATCCCGGATATCTTCACATATCCCCCGAACGGCACCCAGCCAATTCCATACTCAGTCTCGCCGATCTTCTTCTTAAAAACGGAGAACCAGGGATTAAAAAAGAGATAGAACTTCTCTACCCGGCATTTGAACCACCTTGCCGGCAAAAAATGCCCCAGCTCATGCAGGATGACGAGGATCGAGAACGATAAAATGAATTGGACGACTTTGATTCCAACGGAAGACCAATCGATTACTAATAGTGTCATATTGTCTTTATAGCTTGATCAGGGACGCGGCAAAATTACGGGCCTCCCCATCGCTTTCAAAATATTCCTCAAGCGTAGGTCTTTCGATAAACGGCATTTCCTGCATCGTGCGCTCAACCAGGTCCGTCATATCCAGGAAACCTATCCTGTTCCGGAGAAAAGCGAATACCGCGATCTCATTCGCCGCATTCAGGATACAGGGCAGGTTGCCGCCCTTGTGCAATGCTTCCGTAGCCAGGGACAAATTGCGGAAAGTCTTGGTATCCGGTTCTTCGAAGGTCAGGCTGGCGGGCTTCCGGAAGTCATACCGGGGGAAATTGCTGGCCAGCCGCTGCGGGAAGCTGATCGCATACTGGATCGGCAGCTTCATGTCGGGCAGGCCCATCTGGGACTTGATGCTGCCGTCCTCGAATTGGATCATGGAATGGATAATGCTCTGGGGATGGACCACTACCCGGACCTGGTCGGGACGGAGCCCGAACAACCACTTAGCCTCGATCATTTCCAGGCCTTTGTTCATCAGCGTGGCCGAATCTATGGTCACCTTGGCGCCCATATTCCAGTTAGGATGCTGTAAGGCGTGATCCCGCTTCACATTGACCAGATAGTTCGGTTTTTTTCCCAAAAACGGACCACCCGAGGCAGTAAGGATGATCTTTTCGATCCGGTTGCGCGTCTCGCCGACAAGGCATTGAAAAATGGCCGAATGTTCCGAATCCACGGGAATGATCGGCGCCCGCCGCTCCAGCGCCCGTTTCATCACGATGTCCCCCGCCACTACGAGGGTCTCCTTATTGGCCAACGCCACTGCCTTACCGCTTTCGATGGCGCGCAAGGTCGGCCGGAGTCCTGCAAACCCCACGATGGCGGCCAGCATCATATCATAGGCATCCAAACAGGCCACTTCCTCCAACGCTTTTTCCCCTGTAAAGACCTTGATTGGCCGGGATGCCAGCGCTTCTTTTACCCGGGCATATTTTCTCTCCTCGCCTATAACGACAATATTGGGGTGGAATTGTAAGGCCTGCCTGATCAGCAGATCGTCGTTCGTCTGCGCAGTCAGCACCTCGACGCTAAATACGCCGGGATTGGCTTCAATGACCTCCAGCGCCTGACGTCCGATCGAACCGGTGGAACCGAATATCGCGATCCTCTTTTTGGGTCCGTTTGACATAGTTAGCTTTTATTCAACATACTTTTCCAGTTCGGTCACGAGCTTCCGGTCGTTGCTAAGCCGCGGAACCTTATTCTGTCCCCCCAGCTTGCCTACCGACTTCATATAATCGATAAACCCATTCTTTTTGACCGCCCGGATCTGCAACGGTTGTAGGATATGACCGGTAATCAGGTCATCATAATAAATATTCCTTTCGCGAAGGTTATTGTCCACCCTGACCGCAAAATCCGCCAGGTTCGCCGGTTTGTCGCCAAATTCCACGAACCACTCGTGATACGATTTCCCCTTTTCCTGCTGGATCATGGGGGCGACCGTGAATTCGGTGATATGCAACCCCGCCTCCGACGCCGCCTTCATCAGGCTGAACTCGACTTCTTCTCCGATCACATGCTCGCCGAACGCGGAGATAAAGTGCTTGGTCCGCCCCGTCACCACCAGCCGGTAAGGGTTGATGGACGTGAACCGGATCATATCCCCGATGCTATATCCCCACAGGCCTGCATTATTGTTGACGACAATCGCGTAATTCTCTCCTGTGACCACTTCTTTAAGGGAAAGCCGGACCGGCGACGCTTTGCCGATCTCCGCCGCCGGGATGAACTCGAAGAATATCCCGCTGTTGGTGTTGAGCAGAAGGCCTTCCTGGTCCCGCGAATCCTGGAAAGCAAAGAAACCCTCTGACGCCGGGTAGGTCTCGATCGTATCGATGGCCTTTCCGATGCTGTCGAACAATCTTCTTTTGTAGGGTTCGAAATTTACCCCCCCATGCACCAGCACCGAGAAGTCGGGAAAAATGTCCTTCACCGGCATCCCCTTCAGCGCCGTCAGCCGGTCAAAATACATTTGCACCCAAGGTGGAATGCCGCTGATCAGGGCCATATTCTGCCCGACCGTTTCTTCCACGATCTTGTCCAGCTTGGTTTCCCAATCTTCGATACAATTCGTTTCATAGGAAGGCAGTTGGTTGGTCCGCAAGTACCCCGGGATGTGATGATTCACGATCCCGCTCAGCCGGCCGGTCGGGATGCCGCCGATCCGCTCCAGCTCCGGCGAACCCGATAAAAAGATCATTTTGCCATCGGAAAAAGAGCTGTTGCCGGTAATCGCCATGTAGCACAACAACGCATTCCGCGCAGTATGGATGTGATTGGAAATAGAATCTTTGGTGATCGGGATATACTTAATTCCGCTGGTGGTTCCGGACGTCTTGGCAAAATAGATCGGCAGACCTTTCCATAATACATTATGGCGTCCCTCCTTGATCCGGCTGATATAGGGGGAGAACTGTTCGTAATCCCTCACCGGCACCGCCTCCCGGAACTCCCCGTAGGTCCTTACCTCAGCCAGCCGGTGCTCCGATCCGAATTCCGTCTTGCCCCCCACCGCCAGCAACCCCTTTAGTACCGCCTCCTGGTCCGCCACTGCCGAAGTCATTCCTTTCTGAATGGCCTTATGGACATAGGATGCGAACGGTCGGGCCAAAAAGGATTTGATCTTCATATTCATGCGGGCAAACCTACAAGAAAAACCCCAATGGACAATGGGAGCAAAATCCTTAAAAATCACCCCCTCATGGCCGATCTTCTCCCCAAATACCACCAGCCGCACCCATTTTCCTGATTTTGCCGGGAGGGTCCCTTTTTTGCCCTCGCTCTTCTTTTTTTCCCCAATTTCCCTTACCTTTGCAGCCCTAATAATGACGGTCCCCGGACCGTCGACAAAACAGATTTTTTATGTTAGCAGTAGTGAAAATAGCCGGCCAGCAATTCAAGGTCCAAAAAGACCAGACTTTATACGTCCCCCGGATCGCCGGAAACGCAGGTGATAAAGTGGAGTTCGGTGAAGTCCTTCTCTCGCACGGCGACGACAAGTTGGCCGTTGGCAAGGATGTGAAGGCTGTTATCAAAGCGGAGATCGTAGATCAGGTACAGGGCGACAAGGTAATTTCATTCAAGATGAAAAGACGGAAAGGCTTCCGTAAGAAGCATGGTCATCGCACGCACTATACCAAGATCCGTATCAGCGAAATTTCCTGATCGGGTAGCAGCCTGCCTCGGGCGACCCTGATTAAAGACAATTCAATAACGAAGTCTAAACACTCTAGTATATGGCTCATAAAAAAGGTGAAGGTAGTGTAAAGAACGGCCGCGACTCGCACAGCAAACGGCTCGGCGTAAAGATCTTCGGTGGTCAGCCGGCGATCGCTGGCAATATCATCGTCCGTCAGCGCGGTACCGAGTACCACCCCGGAACGAATGTTGGCGTAGGAAAAGATTTTACTTTGTTCGCCCTTGCTGACGGACTGGTGGAATTCAAAAAAGGAAAAGGCGACAGGACATTCGTCTCCGTCAACGCATCCGACGCGGTTGCTTAGAAAAAATATTGGAATTTTTCAAAAAAATTTTTTGGATGTTCCAAAGAAGTTTCTATTTTTATGATTGTAATTGATTTACTAACCAATTAAATTCAAAAAAAATGGCAACTGCAAAGAAAGCCGCTAAGAAAAAAGCCGCTCCCAAAAAGAAAGCTGCTCCTAAAAAGAAAGCCGCTAAGAAAGCTGCAAAAAAGAAATAGTCAATATTTCTTAATTAAAGCAGAACATATGAAAGTCCTGGACGAAAGTCTGGGACTTTTTCTTTTCTCCCTCCGCAAACCCGCGCCGGGCCTGCATTCCACCGGCTCAGCCGGCCGGCCGCACCCATTTCAGCGCCTTTCCGTAACTTGCTGTTATGACCATCGACAACGACTATATCGCCGAACAATTCAGCCTCCTCGGCAAGCTGATGGACATCCACGGCGAGAACTCCTTCAAGACAAAATCCTATTCCGTCGCCGCCTTTACGCTTGAAAAACTGCCCACCCCCATCCAGGACATTCCGGCCGAAAAGATCACCTCGATCAAGGGGATCGGGGAGGCGATCGGCAAAAAGATCCGGGAAATCCTCGAAACGGGCGAATTAAAGCTGTTGCGGGAATATGTTGCCAATACCCCGCCCGGCATCCTCGAGATGCTCCGCATAAAAGGCCTTGGCCCAAAGAAGATCGCTACCATATGGAAGGAGATGGAGATCGAATCGGTCGGCGAACTGCTCTACGCCTGCCAGGAGAACCGCCTTCTCCTCTACAAAGGGTTTGGCGAAAAGACGCAGCTCAACGTGCGGGAAGCGATTGAGTTCCGCCTGCGCCATATCGGCAGCCATCTGTATGCGGACATCGAAGGATATGCACGTCAGCTCGAGCGCAGGCTGAAAGAAGCATTTCCCACATCGGAATGGGCGATAACCGGAGAGTTCCGGCGCCAGCTCGAGACCATCACGAAACTGGAATTTGTGACGACGGCAAGCCCCGACGCAACCGACGGCTGGCTTGCCGCCAATCCTCCCGAGGAAGGCGTCGCCATCGAATTCCTTCACACCACATCCGGAGAATTTGGTCAAACCCTTTTCGAGTCCAGTTGCAGCGGCGAATTCCTCGAAGCTTTTCGCGGAAGACTCGCCAAGTCTCAAGCCGCCGCCGCCTCAAATCCCGCCTCCTCCTCAGGCTCCGCCGCGACCGACCCCCTTGGTTCCGCTGCCGAGCAAACCCTCTTCGCCGCCGCCCGCCTCCCCTATATCCCTCCCTTCCTTCGCGAACAGCGGATCGTGCTCGACCGGCCGGTCCCGCCCACGATCCAATCGAACGACATCCGGGCCATCATCCACAGTCACAGCAAATGGAGCGACGGGTCCTATACCTTGCCCGAGATGGCCGCCGCGTGTATCGAGAAAGGGTTCCAATACCTGGTCATCAGCGACCACAGCAAAACTGCCTTTTATGCCAACGGCCTGAAGGAGGAACGGATCCGGGAACAGCACGCCGAGATCGAAGCCCTCAACCAGCGGCTGGCGCCCTTCGTCATCTTCAAAAGCATCGAAAGCGATATCCTCAACGACGGCGCCCTCGATTACCCGAGCGACGTCCTTTCCAGCTTTGACCTCGTCATCGCCTCGGTCCACTCCAATCTCAAGATGTCCGAGGAAAAAGCCATGTCCCGGCTGATCCGCGCCATCGAAGACCCTTACACCACTATACTCGGGCACCTGACAGGCCGCCTGCTGCTGAGCCGCCCCGGATATCCCGTCGACCACAAAAAGATCATCGACGCCTGCGTTGCCAACGAGGTTGCCATCGAGCTCAATGCCCACCCCCGCCGCCTCGACATGGACTGGCGCTGGATCGGCTACGCCCTCGATAAAGGTGCATATATCTCCATCGACCCCGACGCCCACTACATCAGCGGCTTCGACGACATCCGCTATGGTGTGCTCGTCGCGCAAAAAGCCGGTCTCACGCCGGAGCGCAACCTGAGTAGCTTCCGCTTGGCGGAGTTTAAACAGTATTTGGAAAAAAGGAAAAACTCCCGTGGCATCTGACTTCTTATACGCCAAGCCGCACCTACACTGCTGCTAATTTGCCTTTCCAGCCTTGCCTCCGGCTAACAACTGTTTGGCTGTTGAAAGACCAGGGCGGACTCCCTGAGATGGCATTCTGCAATACGCTATGCTGGGCACCTTCAATATTTTTGGGTACTTAGGGGAACGTTGGGAAAGCCTCAATTACGATACAAACGTGGATAAGCCAATCTGCCAGTTCATCATGAAAATAGAAAAGGAATTAATCTCATCCGGTTACTTTTAATTGCGACATAGGGCAAGCCGCTGAACTGAAATTATCCTAACCTTCGCTTAATCAACACATAGCTTCGTTTGCTCCATATTGTCCAAATTCCCACTCCGCCAACCGGCAAAACATATAACACAGAGCAAACAACACCATCAGAAAAAATCTCGATATACATACACCCCTCGGCCTGCCGCAATACCACCCGCGAAGCCCCCATCCCGCCACAAAACCGCGTGGGGCCAGGCCACGCCAAAAAAAATCCATACCCGCGCCAAGCGAATCCACGCCGAACCGACACCCTAGCCCGTCGCCTGCGTCGCGCGAAGGACCGGCAACTCGACATAGAAGGTCGTCCCCTCGCCTTCGACGGTCTCGAACCAGATCTTGCCCTTCGCCTGCTCGACGATGGTCTTGCTCATGGCGAGGCCCAGCCCAGTTCCCGATGATTTGGTCGTAAAATTGGGGATAAAGATCTTCGACTGCATTTCCAGCGGGATGCCCTCACCGTTGTCCGTCACTTTCACGATGATCGACTCATCCCCCATTTCCTCGCTCACACTGATCACCCGGCGGCTGTTGCTGTCACAGGCTTCGAGCGCGTTCTGCAGTAAATTGGTAAAAAGCCTGTTCAGCTGGGTCTTATCCGCATAGACCATGATCCGCTGATGCACCGGCACCCATTTGAACAGGAGGTTTTCCGTTGTCTCGTACAGCGACGTGAGCGAATAGAGCATCTCATGCAAATCGAACACCTCCTTTTTTGGATTTCCGATGTTGGCGAACTGCGAGAAATCCGACGCGATCTTCGATAAATGGTCGATCTGCTCGACCAGGGTCTTGGCCACGTTGCTGGCCATTTCCTTAACGTTCGGCGAATTGTTGTCGATCGCCTTTTGCAAGTACTGAATGCTCAGCTTCATCGGTGTAAGCGGGTTCTTGATCTCATGCGCCACCTGCCGCGCCATCTCCCGCCAGGCGCCTTCCCGCTCGCTCTTGGCCAGGGCTGCGGCGCTTTCCTCGAGTTTGTTCACCATCTTGTTGTATTCCTTGACCAGGCCGCCGATCTCGTCGTTGCGTTTCCATTCTATCTCTTCGTTGGTCTTGCCGAGATTTACCTCCTGCATCTTTTGGGATATGAGCAGGAAGGAAGACGTAATCCGGTTGGTCAGGAACAGCGCGATGGTGCCTGCTATCAGGAAGATGAAAGCGTTCAGGTTGATGATCGTCACCAGGAAGTTGGAGATCTCCTCTTTCAACTCGTCCTGGGTAGTAAAGGAGGGAATGTTCAGGTAGGCAAACGCATTCCCGTTGTCGTCCCGCAGCGGCCGGTAAATACTGACATAGGAAAGTCCCCCGATCTGCTCGTAATGCGAGAACGTGATCGTATTTAGCCGGTGCAGGTTATAATAGGCGACGGCATTCATCTTCTTGCTCAGAATACCTTTGTTATAGACAAAAAGATTCGACGAAACCTGCAGGTTGCCGTCCAGGTCATAGATATTGATATCCGTTCCATGCACCTGGGCGATCTCCTCGATCAGCCCCTGCAACTCCGCCCTGGACCCCTGGTAATACAGCCGGGGATCGAGACTATAGCCGCCCGGCGCCGATAGCTTGCTTTGCACCTCGCTGACCATTACCTGCATGGCTTTGCTCAGCCGGGCCTGGTCGTTCCGGTTATACCGGTTGATAAAGAAGATGATGGTGGCGACCCCGATGACCACGAATGAAAAGAGACTGATAAAGATGATCGTGGTGTGGATCTGGGACCTGATATTCATTTGCCAGTACGTCCGCAGCTGGCTCCAGTGCAACCGGGACCAAATGAGCAGCGCTGTCCCGCGGAAAAGCGCGATCAGGAACAGGAAGGCGCTGAACAGGTACGCGAACAGCGTGATATCCTCGATAGCCGAGTTGTCCGGTTTCACCACCACCACGAAATTGTCGTCCGAGACCCGGTGCCACAGCTCGTCGTAGCCTTCCTTTTTGATATGTACGTATTCGCCCTTGGGGATCTGGTCAGGGGTCAGGTGGGTGGAAAAGGGGTAGTCACCTACCGGCGTCACCAATTCCCTTTTGTTGTAAATGGCATAGTATTCGGGAAGGTCGGTGCTCCGCTGATGGAACAGCTCCGGCACCAGGGCATCTCCGCTTTTCTGACTTTTGGGCTCCGAAAGGATAAAGAGGTAACCGGCTATCTTGCCCGTGCTGTCCACCCGGACCGTCTTTTTGTAGATATAAGCGAATTTGTCAAAGGAGCGCACGACATACCGCAGGTCCGGGATATCGGTGCTTTTACCTTGTCCCGTGAAGGTCGTATTGAGCGTGTCGTACGAGATCGGCGGCTCATTAAAGAGCGGCTTTTCCTCCCCGTCGAAAGTGTACAGCCGGGTATCGAAATTGTCCTGGTAGGCCGGAAAATATTTATTCGCGATACTGTCCTTGATGAACTGGTTGGAATAGGCATCCCTGAACCGGGAAAAGTTCTGGTTCAAAAAATCGTTATCGATATAGCTGAAATAGATGCTCAGCATCGATTCGCTGGACGGGTCCGACTGCTTCCCGAGCCTGTCGGCCATTTCCTGGCGGGTGGCTTCCTCGATCTTTCGGTTCTCAAACAATATAATCGCAGAGATAGAGATCGAAAAAATAAAAAGCCAGAAGAGGACCTCGGAGACGTTAAGCCGGAACCTTAAATCAAAGAACACCCGCCGCTGCATCAGCCATACATAGCCAAGCAGCCAGACCAGCACGAAAATGTCCAGCTCCACGGTCTCGGTCCTGGGAATAAAAGTGAGCACCATAAGCCCCATCGCCGCCGTGATGATGTACAGCACGATCGACAGCGACCGGATCAGGTAGCCGATCAGCTGGAACAACAGCTGCGAGAGGAAAAAATATCCGAGGGCCAGCGCTGCCAGGGCGATAAAGCCCACAAAACTGTAGTTCTGCAACAGGCTAAAAAAGTTCGTCACGTTGAACGATATCTTAGCATCCGTCACCAGCGACTGCACGATATTGGCGAACAGGAAAGTCGTGATGACGAGCAGGAAGAGTCCTACTCCCATCCAGACCCAGTTCTTCCATTTCTCCTCCGACTGAGGGATCGTGTAATCGCCCAGCTCGCGCCGGATATACATGATGATCCAGCAGAACAGGAAGGAGTTGATGACCAGGTCGCCGAGCGAATTAAGGATGACGCTCGAGCTGTAGATCGTCGGATCGAAGAGATCGAACTGCCGCAGGTTGAGCAGCCCGGGCGAAAGATACACGATGGCGCGCAACAGGACGATCGTGCAAATGAGGAAGCCGATCCCCCAGGCCGTGCCCCAATACTCCCGGACGGTATGCGCTATATTGTGGATGACGATCAGCAGCAGCAGCAGTCCCAGCAGGATAGCGAGCGGGATCGGCCAGAAATGCGCCGGCGCCTGGAAACCCGGTTTTTTGGTCAGGTAGAACAAGGCGTTCCCGCGCGAGCTCAGGACCGGCAGTTCCGTCGGCGTCCGGACGATCTCGAGCCGCTTCTCCGCGGACGGCACACCGGTGAATTCCGGGGCCAGGTTGGAGACGGTGATATAATACTGATACCGGATGGGGATCAGCGCGATGACCAGACGCTGTTGCCGGTCCGCTCCCGTCACCGTCCTTTTCATGTATTCGTACTGGCCATTACTGAGCTGGATAAAGCCCGCGGTGTCAGGACCATTGATCAGCGCCGTCGTGGGGAGGGACCGCTGGTCGTTCCAGAACTGGAGGAAAAGCCCGGTTCCCACGGAATCGGGACCATATATGAACAACCCGTATTTCTTCTCGACGATATAGTCCAGCTCTTTCTTCGTGTATTGCTTTTCCGCCAGGCGGGTGAGCAGCGCCGTGTCCCGGGACAGGGAGGCGAAATCTTTTTCTCTGTCCTGCAAAAAAGATTGGATCGAGTTGCGCAGTCCGCGAACGGAGCTGTCGCTGCTGTAGTAGATGTTGATAAAGTATCCGGTGAGGAACAGCCCAAACGCCGTCAGCAGGATATAGATGTTCCTGCGGAAAATATCGATGATGAACGACTTCAATCCGTTTGCTTTTGCTGTTTGATGGTGTTCCAGAGATCATCCATTTCCTGCAGGGACATATCCGCCAGCGACCGGCCCGCGGCCCGGGCATCCTCTTCCATTCGGGTAAACCGGTGGATGAACTTCCGGTTCGTCCGCTCCAGCGCGTTCTCCGCGTCAATCCGCAAAAATCGTGCGTAATTTATCAGGGAAAATGTCAGATCGCCGAACTCCTCCTCGATTTTGCGTTGATCCCCGAGGGCGACGGCCTCCTGCAGTTCGTCCATTTCTTCCCGGACCTTCTCCCAGACCTGAGCGGTCTCGTCCCACTCGAATCCGACCTTTCCGGCTTTTTCCTGCAGACGGGTCGCCTTGACCGTAGCCGGCAGTGACACCGGCACGCCTCCGAGGATGGATTTCTTGCCTTCTTTGAGCTTCAGCTGTTCCCAGTTGCGTTTGACGTCCTCTTCATTCCTGACCTCTACGAGCCCTTCCTGCCCCGCCGTGGTCGCGTAAATATGCGGATGCCGCGACACCAGCTTATCACAAATCCCGTTGATCACGTCGTCCAAAGTAAATTGTCCCTGCTCCCGCCCGATCCGGGCATAAAATACAATATGCAGCAACAAATCTCCCAATTCTTCCCGGATACCCTTCCAGTCGGCGCCGGTAATGGCGTCGGCCAGCTCGTAGGTTTCCTCGATCGTCAGCGGGCGAAGCGTTTCGATCGTTTGTTTGCGGTCCCAGGGGCATTGCTCCCTCAATTCGTCCATGATCTTCACCAGTCGCCCGAAAGCGCTATGCGTTTCACTCATACGTTAATTATCGAAAGAAGTAAGAATATAATGAATAACACCAAATTTATGACAAATGAAAGGGAGCAGACGATAAAATATTTGACGATGGTCTTGGCGCGTCCCTGCCTGTAGAAGCCACGCATCGCCTTATAGAGGTAGATGAAGTTGTAGATGGTCACAACGACGATCAGGATATCGAATATCGCATGGAACCACCCGGCGTCGGCGACATTCTTCAGTTGAGACAGGAAGATGACGATCAGCATGAGGAGGAACGTGGCGATATACAGGTGGATCGCAAAGATGCCGTGGTCGACATAATAGAACTGTTTCTTTCGACGGAAATATAAGATGTTCAGGATCAAGGCAAAAAACGGCAGGGACCAAAACAATATCTTCGGGAACGAGTGGTACAGGTTCTCCAGCATCTTCTCCTTTGCCCGTTCCGGGTCGAGCCTGAATTCCGACTCGACGTTGACCAGCTTTTTCATCATCGTCCGTTTCATCCATCCGTCCCTGAGACTGTCCGGAAGGGCGCGCTGGGCCGAATCGTATTCCCCGACGGAGTTAAACCTGCCCTGATCGAGCCCGAACATATTGCTCCCGAGGAAAGGGTGAGTGGCGCGGTACCGCATATCCGCCAAGTTGGTCTTCGCCGCAGGCAACACGCCCGATTGCCGCAAACTGTCCGCCACGGCCGCCAGTACAAGGTTGTTCAGTTCCTGGTCGGTGAACTTCAGCCGGGTCGTATCCCCATACACTCTCCTGATCTCCCAAATCTCCATCTGCAGCGTTCCGATGCCCTGTCGCAGCTCCTCGCGGTCATCCGCATCCAGGTTCTTGTCGGTCCGCAGCTTTTCCTGCCGGTCCGCCAGCCTTTGCACCAACTCCGTCAGGTTCCGGGTCCGCTGCGTGGTATTGACCTTAAAGACGGATTCGGGCCTGCTGATAGCGAACAGAATGATGAAAAAGATGGCCGAGGTGAAGACATACATCCTGATCGGGTTCAGATAGCTGGCGCGTCTCCCCGCGACATATTCGGCCGACAGGAAGCCGGGCCGCCGAAGCAGCAGCTTTACCGTGGCGAAGAACTTGCCGTCAAAATGCGTGATGTCATTGAAAAAATGCTGGATGAGATGCCAAACAGTCTCCTTGGGCTCCAGGTTCTCCTGTCCGCATACATGGCAATAACGGCCATACAAAGTCGCCTTGCAGTTCAGGCAAATCTTTTCCTTTCTTTCCTTTAAGTGCGACACAGGTTTAAATTTTTACTAAATATATGCGGGAAATGCCCTACTGGGGCAAAATAGTGCATTTCCCTCAATCCTTCTTATGTCTGGCCTGCGGCCCAGACGGCCTTCTGCCGTCTAAAATAGTCATTTGAACCCCTTCCCATGTATTAAACGGGCGTTTTTTTCGTTGTGAATATGCCCGTTAGGGGCTCCGGCCGTTTTACCGGGAATTCTTAAATTTGAATAATGAAATTTCTCATCGGATCGCTGTCAATCGTCCTGCTTTCCGCGAACGCCAACGCGCAATACTATTACAAGGATATCGTTTCTACCCGGCAGAATATGGCCCGGTGGCAGGCGATTAAAGCTGCCGGGGTCCGGTCCATCCGGCTCAACAGTGCTGAAGGCGACGGCCGTCCGACCGAGGGGTTTGACGTCGAACAAACGGTCAATCCCGACTTTTCCGGTATGACCACCCATTCCAAAACGAGCGGAAGCACCGAGACCTGGACCTTCAGCACCTATTCGCCCCAGGGCCGGTTAATGAGCGTTACCGACACCAGCAATACCTATCAAAGCGTCTCCACCTACCAGTATGACGCCGGCGGACGCCTGGAATCGATCACCAATGTAGCCACCGAGCTGGACAACAACGTCCGGGCGGTCGAGACGCACGTTTGGCAATACGCCTCCGCAACCACCGACGTCCCCGCCAGCATGCTGAAGATCGAGAACGGCAGCGACACGACCTATGTGCGGTTCATCCCCGACGAAAAAGGGAACGTCGGCGAAGAACGGGCGACGCGAAACAAAGAGACCCTGCCGGGCGTCTACTATTACTACGACGACCACAACCGCCTGACCGATGTGGTCCGGTATAGCGCGCGCGCTCACCGCCTGCTGCCCGACAACATTTTTGAATACGATGACAACGGCCGGGAGATCTCGATGCTTGCCGTCCAGCAAGGCGCCGCCAGCTATCAAAAATGGCTCTACACCTACAACGACAAGGGACTTAAAGATAAGGACGCCTGTTACAACCGGGAACATGAATTGCTGGGAACGGTGCAGTACCAGTACACGTATAAATGATGCCTATGCGACTCCTCCATATCCGCCTTATCGCCGGGACCGTCCTTTCGCTCACCGGGTTTTCCTGTCTCGCGCAGGACCTCGACTTTCCGGATTTCCGCACTAAAAAGGAAAACTTTAGCCGTATCCGGGAACAGGACTTGCGGAACGACGTTGCCTGCTTTGCCCTGGCCGCGCTTGACGAAAGCATCGGAAAGAATCAGTTGCCGGCAGTTCCCGTCAGGGACTATGGCATGAACTTCATGACCTGGCAGAACGACAATATCCAGGTCACGATAAGGACGGGCATATTCAACGGTAAGAAACACAAGCTCATGGTGCAGGAAGACCACCTCCTCCGCATCGATGGTAAACCATATTACGGCGGCGTATACGGGCAGCCGCCCCACACCACCATCGAGTCGATCACCGTCATCGTCGGCAAGGACACCGTGCCCATCCCCCCGGCCGCCTATACCGACCTGTACGATCCGAAATTCAGCTATAACGAGAATGGGGAGACCCGGACCCGGAACGGTGTTTTTCTATCCAATGACAAGCATACTTTTTATATTTATATGTTCAATAACGACAATGGAGGCGTCGAATACACCTGGATCATCCGCGATAAGCAATACCTCCGCCGGGTAGTCGATTTTGGCTTCCTCAAGAGCTAGTTATATGACCGAACCATCATACCCGATCTCGCCCGCGACGGTGGACCCCCGGAAACTGGACATCTCGCCCGCCTTTCGCCGCCAGGTGCCCAGGGTGATCGGCGCCATTCTCCTGTTCGCGCTCGTCTATTTGCTGCTGGTCATAGCGGCTGCCGCGCTGGCCGTCGCCTGCGGATGGTTTGGGATATCGCTCATCATTCGCGTCGGCGGCATCCTGGCGCTGATCGTAGGTTCCGGTATCATCGCGGTGGGCGTATCGGTTTTCGTATTCCTGGTCAAATTCGTATTTGCGGTCGCCAGGGACGAACGGTCCGACCGCATCCAGATCACGGAATCGGAACAACCCCGGCTCTTCGCCTTTATCAGGCGCCTGGCCAGGGAAACCCATACCCCGTTCCCCAAAAAGATCTTCCTCTCGCCCAGCGTCAACGCCTGCGTCTTTTATAACTCCAGCTTCTGGAGTATGTTCCTGCCGGTGCGAAAGAATCTAGAGATCGGGCTCGGGCTGGTTAACAGCGTCAACCTGAGCGAATTCAAAGCCGTCATCGCACATGAATTCGGCCATTTTAGTCAGCGCAGCATGCGTTTGGGCAGTTTTACCTACAATGTCAACCGCGTAATCTACAATATGCTCTATGAGAATAATGATTACACCGCCTTCCTCCAGGCCTGGGCGGGGATCCACAGGTTACTTCGCTATTTCGCGAGCGTGACGGTGCGGATCGCCCGCGGTATTCAATGGGTCCTGCGCCGGATGTACCAGGTCATCAACCGGACCTATATGGGACTCAGCCGCGAAATGGAGTTCCACGCGGATACCGTGGCTGCCGCCGTTTCAGGGAGCAACAATTCGATCAGCGCGCTGGCCCGGATCGAGGTTGCATCGAACTGCTTCAATGCCGCAGTCAATGACGCCAATGCACAGTTGCAAAACAAAAAAATAACCTTCAACATTTATCCGAACCAACTGATCGTTATGCGGACTATCGCCTCCGAATATCAGTTGCCGGTGCGCGGCGGGTTACCCGAGTTCTCTTTCCATTTCATCGAATCTTTCAGTCATTCGCGGATCAACTATAAGGACCAATGGGCCAGCCATCCCACGTTGAAGGAGCGAAAGGCCAACCTTGACCGGTTGGACATCCCCGCGCCGCCGGATGACGCTTCCGCCTGGGAGTTGTTCGACCAGCCCGAAATCTGGCAACAGAAACTTACGGGCCGGTTGTACCGCTCGCTTACCCTCGACGCGCCGGTCCCCTACGACGCCGCCGAATTTGAAGCCCGCTTCCAGAAGGAAAGGGCTGCTCACCAGCTCCCGGCAGTATTTCAGCACTTCTATGACAACCGCTACATCGACCTGGCCAACTGGGATCTCGACCATCTCTCCGCCGCCCCGGCGCCGGAAATGACCGCGGCGGAAATCTTCAGCAAAACTCATAGCCGCTTACACGCCCTGACCGAGGGCGATAAAAAGGACCTGGAAACCCTGCGGGCCATCAAGGAAAAAAAGATCCCGCTCAGCAGCTTCGACTACGACGGGATCCGGCATGCCCTCGGCGACTGCGAAGCGCTCATCCGGAAAGTCCAGGAGACCATCGGCACCCGCAACCGCCTCCAGCAGGATCTCGACAAAACGGCGTTCCTCTATTTCCTCCACCACGATCGTATGGACAAGGCATGTTTGCTGGCCGCCTATCGCCAATTGCGGCGGCTGCATATGCGGTATGAAGAATATGCGACCGTCGTCAACCGGCTGATGGAGCGGATCCGCCCGCTATATACCCGCAATATCAGCCTGTCGCAGGTCAACCAGATCCTGACCCACCTGAAAAGCGTCGAAGAGACCCGTCTGAAAAAAGCCTACCGCCAGTTGCTTGACGAATTCCTGATCGACCCGACCGACGCGGTCAACGATTTTCTCAGGACCGATTACCCATACTTCCAGGATGGCGCGTTCCGCAAGGAAGAACTTAACCAATTGACCTCGCTCGCCATTCAAACTGCCGAGCAACTTAACCGCCGCCGGTTCGACACCTACAAAGCTGTCCTCGAGCTCCAGGCTGGTTGCCTCGCCCCCTGACGACTGTCGGCCGCCCGCACGCTCTCCAACCGGACATGTTCTGTCGCGATGTCGTACACCATGCCTGCAGCCTTGGCCCTAACACTTTCTCCGTCAGCAACTTACAGCTTTGGCACCCTTTGTGTTGCTGACCTGCAAACCACTGCTCATGTTCCCGAATCATGTCCGCGCCGCCTGGCGCAGCCTGAGCCACAACCGAACCTATTCGATCATCAATATCACCGGTCTCGGCCTGGGCATTGCCGCCTGCCTGATGATCGGCCTCTATGTAACGAACGAGCTGAGTTTCGACAGCTATATCCCCGACCGAGCCAACGTCTACCGCCTCAACGAATACATGCATTATACCGGCGCCACTCCCCAACTGTCCGCAGCTACCGGTGCTCCCATAGCGCCGCTGCTCGAAACGGACCACCCCGAAATACTCAATTATACCCGTGTCTTTCCCGCGACCCCATATATCTATCCGGCAATTTCACTGGAGTATGCCGGCAAGCGCATCCGGCCGGATGCCGTCGCCTGCACCGACACAAATTTCACGACAATGCTCGGAGTGGGTATCGTTGACGGCAAACGCAGCAATTTCCTTCGCGACCATAACAGCATCGCGCTGACTGAAAGCCTGGCCCGCCGGCTCTTCGGAAGTACCTCCGCAGCCGGCAAGCTCATAACGATGCGGGTTGACGATACGACCGCCTACCCGACCGTGGTCTCCAACGTCATAAAGGACTTTCCCTCCACCTCGCATCTCCGCCTCGACGCGGTGATGCCATTCCCCGATTCCTTTTTGAAGAGCTACCTGGGAGACAACTGGGGCGTCCTGATGGGTCCAACCTACCTTCGGCTCCGGCCACATGCCGACATCGCCGCACTCGATACCGCATTTACGAAGACTATCCACACCAAGAATACCGGCATCGACCTGCGCCTGCAACCCATGGCGGAGGTTCATTCGCGCTCGACCGACATAAGCTATGATTACTACAACGCCGACAAGATCGACGCCAAATATATCCGCATCTTCATCATTGTCGCTCTTTCGATCTTTGTTATTGGCTGTTTCAATTTCGTCAACCTGACGATCGCTATCGCGGCGTGGCGCGGCAAGGAGATCGCTGTCAAAAAGATCATGGGCGCCGGCCGGGCGCGGATCATGATACAAGTACTGGTCGAAGCTCTTTTGGCCGCATTGATCGCTCTGCTGGCCGCCATCCTCCTGGCTTATATCTTTTTGCCGGCGCTCAACGGCCTGCTCGGGCGACGCCTGGATGCATCCACCCTTGGCAGCCCGCCAGCCCTTGCCATCTATGCTGCGATCCTGGTGGCTACCACCCTGCTCGCCGGCGGCTACCCGGCCTTGCTGATCTCGTCTTCCCGCATCGGCCAGGCGCTGAAGAACAAAACACTCTTTCAGGGCTCCCGCACGACCCTACGCAACGTACTCGTCACCGGCCAGTTCGCGATTGCCGTCATTTTTATCGTATGCCTGATTGTCTTTCTCCAGCAGCTGCATTACATGGAAAACAAGGACCTCGGCTATTCTTACAGCCAGGTCATCAAGGTGCCGTTGAGCAACGACGTGCAGGCCAGGGTCGACGGACTTCGCTCCGAGCTCGCAAAGATCAGCGGTGTGGACGGGACCGCATACAGTTGGACGGAGATCGGCGGTGGCGCCGCACTCATGGGCGTACAGTATATCTCACCCGGCGGTCAGCATCAGCAGGTTTCGTTCAACTTTGAAAATGCCAGCTCCAATTATCTTCGCTTCTTCGGCATGAAGATCGTCCGGGGCCAGGACTTCAGCACAGACCCACAAAACGAATATGTCATCAACGAATCGCTCGCGAAACAGCTGGGCTTTGAAGATCCGATCGGCAAGTCGATCAATCTCACGAGTTACCCCCCGGGACACGTCGTCGGCGTGGTGAAAGACTATAATTATAGCTCGCTCCGCAGCAAGATAGAACCGCTGCTCATCGGGTCCTTTTCCTGGGGGCCGCGCTGGAAGGACAACCTGTATGTAAGAGTTTCTACCGCTAATCTCACTTCCACATTGAAAAAGATCGACGCGACGCTTGCCGCCTTCAGCGGCGATAAGAGTCCCGGCTGGGAATTCCTCGACGAGCGTTTCCGGCAGCTCTACCGCTCCGAGCGGCAGGCCAGCACGGTGCTTGCCATCATCGGCAGTCTGGCGATCGCTATCGCCTGCCTCGGTCTCTTCGGCCTCGCCGCATTTGTCATCATCCGTCGCGCAAAAGAGATCAGTATCAGGAAAGTGCTCGGCGCCTCAGTCGCCGGAATAACCATGCAAATATCCATCAGCTTCCTGAAATGGGTGGCCTTTGCCTTTGTAGTCGCCGCACCCGTTACCTGGTGGCTGACCAACAGATGGCTTGACAACTTCGCCTACCGCATTTCCGTCAGGGCCTGGGTATTCGGAGCAGCAGCCGGGGTGGCAGTGGGAACCGCCGTTCTCACCGTCGGGGTCCTTGCGCTCAAGGCCGCCAACGCCAACCCCGTCATCAATCTCCGCAGCGAGTAGTGCTTCGCCACTTTTCGCTGCCGCGGGCCGCGCAGCCCCGCAGGCCATCCTTAGAATCTGACCCCGAATCTCAATCGGCCCATCAAAGGCATACCCGGCGTGAAGCTAATCCCATCGACAGGCCCCGGTTCGCCCTGCAGCCGGGATTGCGTCTCGAACTGCGTTTCCCGCCAGGCGGTATTCAACAGATTTTGAACATCCAACCCTATCTCCCATCCCCCGCGACGATAATTCACCAGCAGATCTGTCACAAAATACCCCTGTGCCACCAGCGTATTATGCGCATTGGCGGGCCGGTCATCCATATACCGGTAGCTGACCGCACCGTCAAGGCCAAGACGGGTCTTGAACTCCACGCTGCCGGTACTGCAAAACGGCACAGCCAGCGGGAGATAGTCCGCACCCTTTCCTGCTTCGAGGTTCCGCGCCTTACATACATTCAAATCGAGATGTGCGAATAACCAGGATGTAAATTGATACCTGGCGGCCAGGTCGACTCCCTTTCGAAGTGTCCTGGCCCCAGGCTCCAGTGTGCCTTCATCTCCGTCATAAGTGAACTCCTGTTGCAGGTAGATCGTCCAGACCGCTGCATTGAGGAGCAGACCCGGTACGGGTTTGCAAATAACGCCAAGATCGGTCCCATAGGCAGCGGGCAGCACATCGAGACCGCGGTTGGCGATCACTGCCCGCACGTCGTTGGAATGAAAGCCCTTTCCCGCTTTGGCATAAAATTGCAGCCACGCATTCCAATTGTACGACAAATTGAATTTCGGGCTCACTACTCCTTTCTGCCTCGCAGGCAATTGCTGATGCAGCGCATCCTGATAGTCGAAACCCAGCCAGTCCACTCGCGCACCGACGTTCAGCAACCATTTGCCCACGCGATAATTGAGATCCGCCCAGGCATTGGCTGTATATTCCCCGGGCACGCCCGCCTCCAGTTCATCGATCACCTGGTTGCCGTGCAGGGTATGCGCCAGGGAGCTTAAAGCGATCCAGTTCGCCTGTGCGCCCGCGCCCAAAGTGGTCAGGAGATCGCCGCCCCCGGTAAAGAAACGGTGCATCGACAATCTGCCGTTGTAGCCAGCAAGGCTACGCTTTTCCTGCTGTCGCAATTGATCGCCATGCAGGCTATCGGTCGCAAAGAATGTCGGATCGTAGTGAAGGGTAAAATACGAGCCGCAAAAATAGACCTGGTTGTCCAGCTGGACACCCGATGGAAGCCTCGTACGGAGTCGCAATGCGACAGCCGTCCGCCCGGTCCGACCGCCCTGCGCGCTGTCGATGCACCCGAAGCGCCCGATCAGCCCTTCTTCCACTGCCCGCCCGGGAATCTCCCCCGACGACCGCCAGGCCCCTTCATAGCCCGATAACGTAACTGTCAGCCGGGTCCCCGCCGACAACCGGGCGCCAAACTTACCGAATACGTTGAACCGGCGGAGCCTTTGCGGCAAATCGAACGGGCCGTCCGTATACGCTGCTTCGCCCGCGATATAGGCGCTCTCGCCATGCCCCAACGCATCGCTCCCCAGCAGACTGATCTTAGCCATGACCCGCCCCGTTCGGAACTGGCCGCCCTCTACCCGGACCTCGCTCTGATCGATCGCGTCGGCGGTTTGGAAAGCCACATAGCCTGCCGTCGTGAAGTCTCCATAACCCGCATAGTATGGCCCCTTGCCATAGTCGATCCGGGTAACCAACTCGGGGATCAGGAAATGGAGATCGGAAAAACCCTGGCCATGAATATGCGATACCAGGTTGATGGGCATTCCATCGACGGACACGTTGACATCGGTCCCGTGGTCTGCGTCAAAACCCCGATAAAAGATATGTTCCGCCAACCCTCCTCCCTGGTGCTGGCCGATAAAGAGACCGGGGACCAACCGCATCAGGTCCTGGGCGGAATTGACCGGACGCACCGCCAGATCGAGCCGCCCGATCGTCTGACTTGTCGCATTCGGGCAAGGCGTGACGGTAATCGCCCGCAAATCGGCGGGAAGCCGATCCAGCGCAAATTCCATCCTTTGCCCGCAACCTGCCGAACCGCAGTCCCCGCCTTCCCTGCAACAGGAATATGCGCAAATACAGACCCGCCGGTATCCGATAAAGGAGATGGCCACAGAATCGCCGGCAGCGACGCCGGCGACGGAAAAATTCCCCATGGCGTCCGTCAGGACATTCGGCATCCCGTTAACGCCAGCGTGAACGCCCGTCACACGGACGATGGCAAATTCGAGCGGCTCGCCGGTCTGACGATCCACCACTCGTCCGCGCACGACCGCCGGGGGCTGTGCGATAGCCAGGGCACAGTAAATTAGGCTCACCAACGTGGTGGTGACGATACATTTCATATCAAAAAAAAGTTATAGGTCCTTTCTGCGGAACCGCCGGACGCCTGCCCAAACGGGGAAGGCCGCCCATAGCAGGAGGATCCCCAGGGAAAGCAAGGTTCCGCCGCCGTGTCCGAAGACGGACTGGTAGACGGCCCCGGTGTAGCCCATCATGGCGGAATTATCCAATTGCAACAGCATGACGATCCTGCTCAGGTCGATGGGGTTGAGCGCACCCAGCACGACCACCGGCTTTTCGAGCGGATAGTCGCTGAACTGGAACAGGAGAAACAACACCAACCCGTCGTATAAGATGGAAAAATAGAACCACAGAAAGATCGCGACCCCGATGCCCCTTGCCTTATCCCTCGTCAATACGGAACCGAATACCGCGAGTGCGGTAAAGATCACGGTCAGCAACGACCCGGAGCCGATCAGCAGATAGCTGGCCATGGTATGGTCATAGACCAGCAACGGCAGGCCGACGCCGATCCAGAAGGAGATCAGCAGCGAGAAGGCCAGGCCGCCGTAAAGGCTCAGGAGTATCCGGCCACGCCGCACCGGCTGGCAGACGAGCAACTCGATAAACTCGGCGCTGTTGTAAAAATAAATGGTTGAAAAAATAATGCTGACCAGCGGCAAGACAAGCAGGACGATATTCAGGAGGCTCAGCAGGCCTTTGGCGCTGCTATCCTCAAGGTTGAGCACCGTCAGCGAGATAGCGAGCATCAGGAAAGTAAACCCAAGGATGATCCGGTTTCTAAGAATGTCCAGGAGGACATATTTGAATATTTTGTTCATAGTGCCTGCTGATTTTGCATGACGCGCGCGATCGCGCGCACCAGTTTCTCCTCACCGGTATCCCGCTGGAGTTGCCGGAGGGTTTGATGGAATTTTACCGCTCCTTCCTGCAGGTAAACCAGTTCATCGACAAGGTCGTCCAGCTCCGACAAGACATGAGAGGTAATAAGCACCAACTTCCCTTTTTTCAGCTCTGTATGGATCTTGGCCTTGAGGATACCCGAAGCGACCGGATCGAGGCCGGCGGTTGGTTCGTCCAGGATAAGGAAGGCAGGATTGAACAGAAAAGCGAGCGCCGCGCTGACTTTCTGCCGCGTGCCGCCGGACAGGGTCCTCATCCGCTTTTCAGACATGCGGTCAAGCCCGAACCCATAATATAGTTCCTCGTCTGTCCGGGTTGTGGCAGCCCCCCGCAGGTCCTTCATCATTTCGAATACCTGGGCGACCGTCATGTTCTCGGGATACCGGGCCATTTGCGGCATGTAGCCGATGTCCGCCCTGTACGCCGGGCCGCCAAGGATATCCTTGCCGCGGAATCGGATCCCGCCGCTGTCGGGCATAACCATGCCGAGCAGACATTTGATTAGGGTGGTCTTGCCGCTCCCATTCGGTCCGATCAGCGCGATGCTTCGGGACCCATCGAAGCTGAGACTTACATCCCTGAGCGCCTGGAGCCGTCCAAAGCGTTTGTTCACCTGTGTGATCTCGATCATAATGGTAACGGTTTCATAAACGGATGATGATCCACCAACGCGGCCGGCGTAATGCCGGGTAATACTTTTTCCGTCCTGTCCAGCAGGCTGACCATGGTACTGTGATACAACATCATGACGGCGGGGTTCTTCTCCGCGATCATCGCGTACATGCTCACCGGGTGATACGGAACATCTCCGCGGCCGTCCCGGTTCAAATCATAGCCTTCATATTTGTCCCAATAATTTCCGTCATATACATTCAGCACGAGGCTCCCGTTTGTAGAAATATCGAACGTGTTGCCGGTAAAATTGTTCCCGCTGACGGTGTCGGCGGAACAGCTGGCCTGAACCTTGAGCGCCCAGCCATTGCCGCTGAACAGGTTGCGGGAGATCGTCACCCGGGTCGTTCCTTCCATATATATGGCCGCGGTATTACGGAGAAAGCGGCTCGAGTCGAGATGGCTGTCGCTGATCTCTTTCAGGAGGATGCCGTAGGCGCCGCCGCCAAGATTGTCCGCAAAAGTGTTTCCGGCCATGTCGACGCCATGAGAGAACATCACCGAAACGCCGGCTTCGTTGTGGCGGAAACTGTTCCGCTCGTACCGGTCGTTATGCGAAAACATGAAATGCAGGCCATACCGGATATTGTAATAGCTGTTATTACCGCGGATCAGCGAATGGGTGACGAATTCAAAGTAGATGCCGTCCCGGTGCCGCGTGATGTCATTGTTCAATATCCGCATGTAGTCGCAATGCCAGCAATGGATCCCATTGCCCAGTTCGATCGTCTGGTCTGCCCTCGAGCGCAAACGGTTCCCCTCGAGCGTACAACTGTCTGTCTGTTGACAATACAGGCCAAAATAAGTGTCCTCCAGTACATTGTTCCGGACCACCACATGCCGCACTCCCGCCAGCCGGACGCCGGCAATATCATTCCAGCCGGAATAGCCGGAATGCCTGATCAGGAATCCCTCCAAAACGACGTGGTCCGCCTTGATCGTAACGATTTCATATCGTCCTTCTCCATCGAGCACCGGCCTGCCGATGCCCCGGAGGCAAATGGCCCTGTCGATGACGAGGCCTTTTTCCAGGTAGACCCCGGGAAAGACCAGGACGGTGTCCCCGGGTTTCGCCCGACGGATCCCCTCGCGAATCGAGTTGATCGGCCCCGGCCGGCGGACTTCCCAGGTCCTTGCGTGTACAAGCACCGGCAAAAGGGCGAGCAGCACTATCGGTACAAGTCGTTCCATGTGATCGGTTGAGCGTGGTGGGTGACTGCAAACTTTTCCCTGCTGACACTGTCAGCGAAGGCCGCCGTGGCACCGCCCATCGGCGTCCGGAAAGCGTCGCTGCGCAGCAGCCAGGCAGCGGAGCTATTGATCAGCCGGCTGCTATTGTAATCGACAAAATAGATAGTGGAAACCTGGGCCCACTGAGGATTGCCTGCCTGCATCGAAGCGACCAGACAATGCAAGTCGTCGAACAGGTAAACCTTTCCCTTCCTGGTCAAGGCTTCGGCGCCATAATGCCTGTCAGAGAACCCCATTTTACAGTAGTCGCAATGATCGTAGCCATACCGGATCGGTTGCGGGCCCGTCTCACAGCTTTGTAAAAGGGCCGGGGCGAACAGCAGCAGCAAATGCGCCACGCCGGATATCTTCACAGCCCCACGGTGCGTCCTGCGGTATTCGGCGAATGCCGCAAGCGCCAGGATCACGCCGGCTCCGGCAAAGACCCAGCCACCGCTGTCAGGAATGGAAAAGGCGCCGAAGTTGAGCAGTTGCTTGTATCCAAGCAACGGCGGTTGGTAGGCCATCCCAGGTACCTGGATCGGGGCTGCCGGGTCCAGGTTGTGGCCATAATTATACTCCCACCGGTAAAAGTCGATTATCGAGGTGAATGCGATCAGTACAAACAACCAAAACCATCCATAAAAGAGCGCTTTTCTGTTGGTGAAAGCAACCAGCAAACCCAGCGCAGCAAACGTGCCGATAATATAGGGAAGCACCAGGAATTCCACGAAATCCCGGGTATGCAGGGCATGCATTCCGATATAGTGGTTCAGTCCGTTGACGATGTCTACATTGCCGCCGATCCGCCTGGCGAAGATCTGCAACGTCAAACCTTCGGGGTATTGCGGCGCGGAGAGCTCGATCCGCCAGATCGGAAGAAAAATGACCGCTATCATCGCCAGAGAGCTGGCAAGGACGGCTAACCGGGTGAGCGAAGAAAGTTTGCTGCGCATGGGTGGCTTCTTATTTGGAAGGTTGAGTAGCACCTGGCTCGGGCAGGTTGGTTCCGAAACTAAGCGGAGTGGTACTTCCCGCCGGCGATACACGGACATAGCCTTGCATCTCCTGGTGCAGAGCGCTGCAGAAGTCGGTGCAATAGATCGGGACTATCCCGGCTACGGTCGGCGTCCACTTCAGGGTGCAGGTTTCACCGGGCATGATCAGGATCTCCGCCGTGGCCGCCCCCTTGACCGCAAACCCATGAGGGATGTCCCAGTCCTGCTCCTGGTTGGTGACATGGAAGTAAACCTCGTCGCCGACCCTAACCCCTTCGATATTGTCGGGCACGAAATGCGACCGGATCGCAGTCAGATAAACATGCACTTTGTTGCCTTCCCGGACGACCCTTGCCTCCTTTTCACCCTTGGTGGCGTAAGGGTTGGCGTTATCCTCGATCTTGTAAAACTTGACTGAATTCCCGGAAATGAGATCGGCGGGAATGGCTTGCGCATAGTGCGCCTCGCCCACCGTGGGGAAGTCGAGGATCATTTCCATTTTATCTCCCGAAATATCGTACAACTGTGCGCTCTGCGCCAGTTCAGGTCCTGTAGGCAGGTAACGGTCCTTGGTAATCTTGTTGTAGGCGATCAGGTATTTGCCATAGGGGTGCTTGCTGTCGCCACCCGGAATACAGAGGTGCCCCACCGAGTAAAAAGTAGGTTTGCGATCCAGCACTTTCAGGTCCTTTATGCTCCATTTCACGACTTCGGAGGAAACGAACATCGACGTATATGCGTTTCCCTTCCCGTCGAATTCGGTATGCAAGGGGCCAAGACCGGGCTTCTGGACCTCTCCATATAGCGCCGCCTCATATTTGACCACCGGGATACCCCCATAATCGCCATCAAACGTTCTGTCGGCAATCGCCTTCTGCAGTTTTTGGAATGAAAAGACCGGGATCAGCGCAGCCAGCTTGCCGCTGCCCACGATATACTCACCCGTCGGATCCACGTCACAGCCGTGCGGCGATTTGGGGCAGGGAATAAAGTACACAAAGTCCTTCAGCACGGTCGGATCGAGGACCGTCACTTTGCTTTCTGTGACCGAACTGGCGGTTTGGGTCTTTTCATTATACAGATTATGCGCATACGCAGCAGTCTTGACCACCCCCTTTCCGTTCTTCACGTATTCCTCCGCCTTTTTCCAGTTGACCGCCATGATAAAATCTTTATCCCGCTGCGACGCATTGACCTCGAGCAGGGTATGCGCCTGCTCGGTGTTGTAGCAGGAGAAGAAGAACCAGTCATGGCTGGGTCCTTTCCCCGCATGGCTCAAATCGAAATCTATCCCGGGAAGCAAGATCTGAAAGGCCAACTGCAAGTGCCCCGTAACCGAATCCACTTTGATAAAACTCACCGTTCCATGGAAATTCTGTTTATAGGACCGGATCGGCACATCCTGGTTGTCGCCGATGGGGATGCTGAAGCGTGTGCCTGCCACGATATACTCCGTGTTCTCCGTGCAAAATGGCGAGGAGTGGTTGCCGGCGCTGTTTGGCAATTCCAGGATCTCCTCTGTCTTGAACGTCGTCAGGCTGATGCGGGCAACCCGGGGGGTATTATTCGCATTGGCGAACAGCCAGCGGCCGTCGGGACTTCCGTCCTTTTGAGAAAGTTCGAGATGATGCTGGTCGTCCCAGGGAATAAAGCCATGGGTGGTGTTAAGCATGGCCTTCGTCTCTTCACTATATCCGTAGCCATTTTCCGGAAAGACGGAAAAGACCGGGATGATCTTCAGCAGGCGGCCGGATGGCAGCCCATATACCGAAACCTGGCCGTTGAAACCACCGGACACGAAGTTGTAGAACTCGTCGTATTTGCCCGGCGCGACATAGGTCTTTTCAGCGGCGTCAGCATTGATGGCTCCCGCTGCATTGCGCGGTTTGCACGAAGGAAGGAAGAGCACAAGGCTCAGCAGGCCCCCGAGCGGTAGAATAAACTGTCGAATTTTCATCTTGCGTATTTTATTGTTGGGTTATTTCTTTTGGTCGTTGCTCCGCATGAATTCCAGGACATTGCGGGCATCCCCGTCGCTGAGGTGCTGGTTGGGCATGCGGACCATGCAGATCTCCAGGAGGGCCTGGGCATGCGGGTCCTTGTCGATCATCTCATCCGTATTGGTTACGAAATTCATGATCCATTCGGGCCGGCGTCTCTGCGTCACTCCGGACCATCCGGGTCCGACCAGGCGCTCCTCGGTAAGTTTGTGACAGGCTGAGCATTTAACATCGTAGACGCTTTTGCCTGCGGCGACCATTTTTGCGTCGATGCCGGCGCCAATATCCACATGCGTAAATTTCCCCTTGCCCCTGGCCGAGTCGTAGTCCGACTTGTCCGTTGCGGTAGTTGCCGGGGCTGAGCCGTTCTGGCTACCCGAATTGCTGTTGTTGTTCGAACAGGCCCAGATGAATCCCAGGGCGACCGTCATGATCAGGTATTTTTTCATTATTGAGTGGTTTGTTAAGTCGATGCAAGAATACATGGCGGGATAGCGGCCCGGCATGATCCACGGGGCCGTGATTCCTGATTTTAATCAAGTCGGCGACCGACAAAGATCATCCCGGCACCCCCGAGCCGCGGATATTTTTGCGCCATGCAAACTACCCTGCCGGGGCGTTGGGCGCGGATAAGCGCTGTCAACCTGTTCACCCTGGCCCTTCTCGGCGTCCTGCTGCGCTACAAGACGGTCTTTCCGCTGCCCGCCGCCAACTATAAATACTTACTAAATGCCCATTCTCATTTTGCATTCACCGGTTGGGTGACATCGGCGCTTTATACCTCCCTGCTCTTCATGCTCGCACAGAGCGGTTTCCGCCTTTCCTGGTTGTACCGCCTTCTTTTTTGGTTGAACCAGCTTTCGGCCTACGGCATGCTCGTGGCCTTCACCTGCCAGGGGTATGGCCCGGTATCGATCGTCTTCTCCGCTCTTTCGGTACTGGTTGGCTATGCGTTCGCCATATTATATTGGCTGGATCTCGGCCGGACCGACTGGCCGTCCGTTGTCCGGGCTTCCCTGCGCCTGGCATTGGCATTCCTTGTCCTTTCCAGTGCGGGACCCTTTTTACTGATGTACAGCATGTCTCACGCCATCGGCGGCATGGCGTTCTATTACAATGCGATCTACCTTTTTTTGCATTTCCAATACAACGGCTGGTTCAGCTTTGGCGTCATCGGCGTATTCTTTTGGTTTGCCTGGCGCCGGGACTGGGCGCTTCCCCTCAGGGCAAGCGGCTGGTTCGTCGGGCTGATGGGCGCTGCCTGTGTGCCCGCCTATTGCCTGTCGGTATTGTGGACAGATCCTGCCTTTTGGGTTCGGGCGGTCGCCGCGATCGCAGCGCTGCTGCAATTGGCGGCATTCGTGGTCCTGGTGCAATTGCTCCGCCGCAGGCTGCGGAAGAGTAAGGCATTTCGCCTCTCCGAAATGACTGCGCGGCTGTGGTGGGTGGCGGTCATCGCGTTTGGGATCAAAATTTGTTTACAAGCGCTGTCGGCGATACCCTTCTTCGGCACGCTGGCCTTCGGATTCCGTCCGGTCATCATCGCGTATTTGCATCTGGTGCTCCTGGGATTTATCTCGCTATTTGTGGTGGCCTTTCTGCACGAGACGGGGATGCTCGCGTTGTCGTTGCCCGGCGCAAAGGCAACACTCGCCTTTTTCGCCGTCGGAATAGTCGTGAATGAAGTCGTTTTGCTGGTCCAGGCTTTGCTCGGCTTCGCCGGTCGCGGTTGGATGAACGGCCCCTACTTTCTGTTTGGCGCCGCCATCTGGCTGGCCATCGGCGCCGGAGGCATGGCGGTAAGGCGGGCCTCAGATATAACTTGAAGCCGCGGCGTTTTGCCCGGGAATGGATTGATTTTCAAATCGGCCGCTCTTCTCCGTGAGCCGGATGCGAAAGACGACGCCCGGGATATCATTCACGGCTTCCGGCACAAACGGCCAGTCCGGCGACACCCGCCCCGTTTCGGTGGGTATAAACGGAACCCTCCGCCCGTGCAGCTTCCGCAGCGCCGATGCCCGCAACACCGGGTCTGTCAGTTCCTCGTACCTTCCCCTGGCGATGACGCTCTGCCAATTGCCCATGTTTCCCAGGATATCCACTTCGAAACAGACTTCCGGGTATTCTCGCATCCATGTAACCTTTAATCCTTCTCTGGTATGACAGTAGACGAATTCGCCGTCGTACGCGTAGCTCATCGGGATCACATAAGGCAAATGTCCGTTTGTATAGCCGATCCGGCCTATCACGTGTTCCTGCAAAAATTGTTCGATGTCCGATTCATTCATTGTTTGCAACATGACAAAAGATTTTATGATGTACTATTTCTTTGGCGGTCGGCGCGCAGCAGTTGCAGGTCGAAAGCCTTGCAAATATGCCGCAGATAAGCCCAGCCTGTCTCCGTTACGCTGATCCTCGCGTCATTTATTTGAACCAGCCCGTCCGCGGCCAGATCCCTCAATACCGGCAGGCTCCATTCTTCGATAGTTGCAGCCCATTCTTCGCCGGGTTCGGTCTCGCCCCGGCATGCGATGTCGAGGATGAACCGTCTGAAAGACCGGTCTTCTTCGTTCAGAAAGTATCCTTTTTGAACCGGCAGCCTTCCCTCCGAGATCCGGCGGTAATACTGCAGTAGCCGCTTCTCATTTTGAGCAAAAGCAGTACCGGTATCGCTGATAGCCGAAACACCCAAACCCAGCAGCAACCCCGTCGATTGGGTCGTGTACCCCATAAAGTTCCGGTGAAGCTTCCCGTTTCGCCAGGCATGGTATAGCTCGTCGCCGGGCAACGCGAAATGGTCCATGCCGATATGCGTATAGCCAAGCGCGGCCAACCATTGGCGCCCTTGCTCATACAGCGCCAGTTTCCCGGCCGCCGACGGGAGGTCCTCCTCCCTGATAAGCCGCTGGCCGCAATTCAGCGCGGGCATATGCGCATAGCTATAGAATGCCAGCCGGTCCGGCCTAAGGCTGGCGGATTGTATAATACTGTGATGAAGCCGTTCCGCCGTCTGCAGCGGCAGCCCATAGATCAAATCAAAATTGATGGCCGTGAATCCATTCTCCCGTGCATCGGCCGTCGCCCTGACCAGGTTTTCAAAGGGCTGGATGCGATGGATAGCTTTCTGAACTTCAGGGTTGAGGTCTTGCACCCCGTAACTGATCCTCCGGAATCCCAAAGATGACAGCCGCCGGAGATGCCCGGCCGTCGTATTATTGGGATGTCCTTCAATGCTGAAGGAATGGTCGGTGTGCACCGCTGCGCCGTCCAGCAAGCCACTGATCAGCCGCTCCAGGTTGTCCGGCGAAAAGAATGTTGGCGTGCCGCCGCCGAGATGGATCTCCCGGATCACCGGCGCCTGACCCATGAGTCGCCTGTATACCGCCCACTCCCGGAAAACCGCGGCGATATATTCATCCTCCACCCCGTGGTTCGTGGTGATCTTTTTGTTACAGCCGCAATAAGTACATAACGACTCGCAAAACGGCAGATGGATGTACAGGCTGATGCCGTCACCGGCGTTGGCTTCCCGGAACCGCCGCTGAAAATCCGCCTCCCACACGGGGATCCCGATGCTATCCTTCCAAAAAGGAACGGTGGGATAGCTGGTATACCGGGGAACGGGCCGGTCGTATTTTTCGGCCAGAGACTGACAGGTAGTGACCACTTGATGCGATATTTCTTCAAAAATACCGGCCGGTTTCCGCCAACGCGCTGAGCACCGTCAGGCGATCCCTTGATTACCGTCAGCAATTTGTCTCCGCGAGACCAACCCCAATCAACTTCTTCGTCCTGCCGCGCAAGCCTTTAACTGGCTGCCATCTGCCGCCTGAGATATCGGGCCGTAATACTGTCCCGGGCATCCATTACCTTCTCCGGCACGCCGGTTGCCACGATCCGGCCGCCCGCATCGCCCGCACCAGGTCCCATATCGATGATCCAGTCGCTGGCAGCCGCCACACGCATGTCATGTTCCACCATCACTACAGTATTGCCCGACTCGACCAGGCCGTCAAGCTGCGTGATCAGACGGTCAACGTCCGAAGGATGCAATCCGGTCGTAGGTTCATCCAGGATATACAACGTATCGCCGCGTTGCGGCCGCTGCAACTCCGTAGCCAGCTTGATGCGCTGCGCTTCACCGCCGGAGAGTTCAGTCGCCGGCTGGCCGAGCCGAATGTAGCCCAGACCAACCTGTATCAAGACGTCAAGAGACCGTCGGACGGACGGCTCTTCGTCAAAAAAATCGTATGCAGCCGCTACCGTGAGATCCAGTACCTCCGCGATATTCTTATTCTTATAGGTTACTTCCAGTGTTTTCGGATTGTAGCGGGCACCGAGGCAGGCAGGGCACGGCGAATAGACGCTCGGCAAAAACAGCAATTCCACCATGACGAAGCCTTCGCCCTCGCAAACCGGGCACCGTCCCTTCGCGACGTTAAAGGAGAACCGGCCGGCGTCATAATGCCTGCCTTTCGCCATCCTGGTCCCCGCAAAAAGTTTTCTTACGCCGTCGAATAATCCTGTATAAGTGGCAAGGTTTGACCTGGGCGTGCGGCCGATCGGCTTTTGGTCGACCTGAACGATCCTTCGGATTCCGTTCAAACCGCCGCTGATCCGGCCTTCTAATGGCGCCGGCGCCGCGGATTCGGGATCCTCGTCAACAGGGTCGCCTGGATGCGATTGACCCAGTTCGGCCGCCGTAAGTTCCACCAATGCCTGGCTAACCAGGCTTGACTTACCCGAACCCGAAATGCCGGTGACGGTCGTCATGACGCCAATGGGGAAGGCAGCGCGAAGATCGCGCAAATTGTTGCGGGATACTCCGGCCAGCGTCAACCATGCTCCGGCTGTACGCCGTTTTCGACCCGAAGCGCCGCCATCCACCACCGCCGTCGGAAAAAGATACTTCCCCGTCTGTGACCGACCGACATCGGCCAGGCCCGCCGGCGGACCGCTGTATAGAATTTCGCCCCCCTGGTTTCCGGCAGCCGGTCCCACATCTACCAACCAATCGGCGCGTCGAATGACTTCCAGCTCATGCTCTACTACAAACAGCGAGTTGCCCGCGGCCTTCAATTGAGCCAGGGCCGCCATCAGCGCTTCCGTGTCTGCCGGATGGAGGCCCGCTGAAGGTTCATCCAGCACATATACGACCCCAAACAAATTTGAATAGACCTGCGTGCCAAGCCGCAGCCGTTGCAGCTCCCCCGGCGATAACGTCGGCGTGCTGCGCTCCATATCCAGGTACCCCAGACCGAGATCGAGCAACACCTTAAGCCGCGAATCGAGGTCGCATGCGATCCTTTCGATGACGATCGATTTCTCATCAGCCGCCTTCCGTTTCGTGAACGGCTGAATGGTTTCCTTCAGCCTGGAAAGCGGCAGCCGGGACATGTCAGCAATATCCAGACCGGCGAACGTAACGGTAAGCGACTCCTTTCGCAATCGCTTACCCTTGCAAACCGGACACGGCGACTCTATCATATAGCGCAACGCGCGTCTTCGCATCAGCTGACTTTCCGTGTTGGCGAACGTGTGCAGGATGTTTCGGCGTGCGCTGCTAAATGTCCCCATATAGGACGGCTCCTCTTTTTGGCGGACGGCGCGCTTCACTTCGGCGTGCGTGAAGCCGGGATAGACCGGCACGACGGGTTGCTCGTCGGTGAACAGTATCCAGTCCCGTTCTTTTTTCGGGAGCTCCCGCCAGGGTCGGTCCACATTATAGCCAAGGGTGATCAGGATATCCCGCAGGTTTTGTCCTCCCCAGGCCGTCGGCCACGCCGCGATGGCCCGGTCCCGAATGGTCAATGTATCATCAGGCACCATGGAACGTTCCGTCACGTCATATTTCCGGCCGAGCCCATGACAGGCGGGACAAGCCCCTTGCGGCGTATTGGGAGAAAAGGATTCTGCATAAAGCAGGGGCTGATGACGCGGATAGTCCCCGGCCCTCGAGTACAACATCCGGAGCAGATTGGAGAGGGTAGTGACGCTCCCTACGGAGGACCGGGTGGTTGGCTGGCCGCGTTGCTGCTGCAGCGCGATGGCGGGCGGCAATCCATCGATCGACCGGACGGCCGGAACATTCATCTGGTGGAAAAGGCGGCGCGCGTATGGGGCGACGGATTCAAGATATCTGAGCTGTGCTTCGGCAAACAAGGTGCCGAAAGCGAGTGACGATTTGCCGGAGCCCGACACACCCGTGAACACAACAAGCGCATCCCTCGGAACATCGAGGTCGATGTTTTTTAGATTGTGCTCCGTCGCACCCCGGACCTGTACATAACCGTTCATTCTTTCCATACAGGGCGTAACAAAATACCGTGCCAGGCGCATGCCGCTGATCTCACGGCAATCCCCGAAATGATCCACTCGTAACTAAAGAATCTAGAATGGGACCCTATTGCCTGACCGCAGGCCGGGAGAACGGCGGTGCGCTCACGGCGGGCGCCGGCTCCTTTTCCAGCAGCTTGAGGCATTCTTCGACACCCCGCTCCAGCTGCATATCCCGGCCCTTCGACACGGACACGGCATCGATCCTTTGCTCGACATCCGGCGGAATACCCTGGTTCTCCGCAATCCACTTATGCGCGACGGGATCAAAGACCGCATTGTCCGGCGCGGTCTCCCTTCCTCCGTCGATAAACGCATAATGCGTGGATGCTTTCACGAGTCCGCCCCAGGTCCGCGTGCCGACCAACGGCCCGATCTGCTGATGTCGGAAGACCCAGGGAAAAAAATCGCCGCCCGAGCCCGCCAGCTCATTGATCAGCAGCACTTTTGGTCCCAGGATCCCCGCCGGAAGCCTGAACGGCCGCCCTCCCGGAACCTCATTGGTAATGGCTGCACGCAGCCGCCGGATCATGAGGTCTACCATATAATCGTCCAGCGAGCCGCCGCCGTTAAAACGTTCGTCGATCACCGCCCCCTCCTTGTCCTGCTGCGCAAAGAAATAGCGGTTAAAGGAAACGAAACCCGGGCCACCCGTATTCGGAACCCATATGTATCCCAATCGCCCTCCCGATAACTGTTCTACCCTCCGCCGGTTGTCCTCCACCCACGCCCGCTGGCGCAACGCTCCTTCACCTGCGATCGGTGAAACCCGGATCGTCCACGCGCCCGCCGCCGTCGGCTTGTCATTCACCAACAGGAGCGTTTGCACCCCCGCATGACCGTCCAACAATTCGTACGGATCCATCTCCTCCGTCAACGCCTGGCCGTCGACCGCCAGCAGGTAATCGCCTTCGGCAACCCGCAAGTCCGGCTGGGCCAGCGGAGCGACCAACTCAGGGTTCCAGCTCTCCGCGGTAAAGATCCTTTTGATCTGCCACCGTCCCTCATGCAGGACGAGGTCCGCACCGAGCCCGCCGGCCCGGAACGTATCGACCGCCGGAAAATCGCCGCCAAAGACAAAGCTGTGCCCGACGCTCAATTCCCCGCCGATCTGATCGAGCAGGTAGTTCAGGTCCGCCCGGTGCCTGACAAAAGGCAGTTGCGGCGAATAATAGTCCCACACCGCCTGCCAATCCCGGCCATGGTGTCCGGGATCGTAAAAGTAGTCGCGTTCATATCGCCAGGCTTCTGTGAAGATTTGCTTCCATTCGGCCAGCCGGTCGAGGTCCATACGCAGGTTGATGGCCACGGCGCCTTCGCCCGGCGCAGGCGGATGCGCTGTGCCGACGACATGCCAGCCGCCACCCGATTCAAAAAGGATTTTCTCCCCGTTCGCCGCCATTCGTACATTGCTCGCGTGCGACGCAAAGTCTTCGGATTTTTTCGTATCAAGCGTGAACTTGTGCAGCATGCCGTCACTCACGAGGAACACCGTTCCCTTCGGACCTGCCAGCAATTGGCGATAGTTTCCCGCAGGCACCGGCAACGGGACCGTCCTTGCATCCACACGCTCCCAGTCGATCTTTACCAGGCTGTCTTTGGCTTTAGACGCCTTTTTCGCTGTATCTGCCTCCTCATCGCTCTTCAGCGGAAAGGGCGCCGGGTCGTCTTTTCGCAATACGACCACATACGCGGCGAAATTGGGGTGCGCTAATATCGCGCTCGTATTCGCCCAACCGGAGCTCAATGCCACATCGGTGCTGGCCAGGAAATACAGATGGCGCCCGTCCCTGTCCCAGGCAGGATCAGAGGCATCGGCCATCGGGTCGCTGAATGCCCTTGCCTGCCCGGTTTCCTCCGACCAGATCGTAATGCGTTTAAAATTGTTAGGCGCCGTCTTCGCATAGGCCAGCCATTTGGAATCGGGCGACCAGACGAGCCCCATCGAACCCCGTTCGATATTCGCTCCCCCCGTGTCGATCGTCCTGATCTTTCCGCTGGCCAGTTCCACCAACCGGATCCACACTTTATTGTCCTCAAAAGCGATCCATTTCCCGTCCGGAGACCAGCACGGCTCCCAACCGAGCGCCGATTCTCCGATGGGGATCTTGCGGGGCTCCGCGCTGCCTTCCTGGTCGGAGATATATAAGGAATATCCTTCGCCTCCCTTGTCGGAGAACCAGGCGATTTGCTTTCCATCCGGCGACCAAAGCGGCGTACGGTCCGCCGCATCCGAACTATGCGTGATATCGCGCGGATTGCCGTTCTCTACCGGTACAGTAAATATCTCGCCGCGGGCTTCGATCAAGATCCGCTTGCCCGTCGGCGACAACGATGCTTCTTCGATCATTTTGGTGACATTTGCCCAATGGGTTTCCGCCCACGGAAAATCGCCATGGACCGATATCTCGAGCGCCGCACTCCTGCCGCTGACCGGATCGAGCGAATATAAATAACCGCCCTTCTCATATACCAGCTCCCGGCCGTTGCCTGTCAGCCACTTGATATCCCCGCCCGTTTCATGCGTAACTTGCCGCAAACCTTTCTCCACGCTCCAGGCCCAGACATTCATGATAAAATCCCGGTCTGATAAGAAATAAACCTCATCCCCTGACCAAACAGGCCGGATGTCCATCGAGCGATCCGTGTTGGGGATCGGTGTTTCGGCCAGCGTGTGCAGGTCGAGTATCTCGAGCGACGTATTTTGTCCCCCGCGATAATGCCGCCATTCGACATCCCAGCGGCTCACCCTGTCGACGACGATTTGCTTTCCGTCGGGCGACATCGAACCGTCAAAACCCCAGGGAGCGGGTAAGAGTGTCGAAGGTCCGCCTGTAGCAGCGACCGTCCAGAGACGGCCGTAGCCGACGGGCGCCGTTTCCCGCGGACTGCTGTACAGTATCCGCTTGCCGTCGGGTGTCCATCCCCGGGCGCTCGCTTGCGCGGGGAACCAGGTCAGTTTCCGCGGATTCCCTCCCTCTGCCGCCACCACATAGACCTGTGGCATCCCGCTCCGGTCGGACGTAAAGGCGATCCACTTTCCGTCAGGCGAAAAATGCGGATCACTCTCCACCGCGGGTGTGCTGGTGATGCGGCGGGCTTCTCCGCCCGTTTTTGCCACTACCCAGATGTCACCACCATATTCGAATGCAATTTGAGTTGCGCTCAGACTTGGCTGCCGTAAAAGCCGGGTGCCCTGGGAAAAGCCGGGAAAGGGCAGACAGACAGCCAGGATAATGCAGGCAAAGGATTTTGGGTGGGGCATATAAAAAGATTGTAGTTAAATATACCGATCTTACGGTAACCATCCCAAATCATGTTACCCGCCGCCACTCCCACCCAGGAATGAGCGCAATTACTTATCTTGTGGGTCAAGGCGACCATCTATGTTACGACGAAAATTTATCCGAAATACCTTGGCTGCCGGGACCGGCATCGCCCTTGCTCCCCAACTATCCGCAACCATGCCGGTGAGTCCGTCTCCACTTAGCGCGCGACCTTCCGGCGCAAAGAAAGTGATCGTCGCAGGCGCCGGCATCACCGGTCTTTGCTGCGCATACGAGCTTATGAAAAAAGGCCACGACGTGACCGTCCTCGAGGCATCGGGGCGCTACGGCGGGCATGTCTATACAGGCCGGGACGGGTTGTCCGATGGACTCTATGCCGATTTCGGCGCCGATCATATTACGAAGCCGGGCTACGAAAAATTCTTCGAGTATTCCTCCGAATTCAACCTCGAGCCCATCCCCTATCCGAATGCCGAGGGGTCAGACGCTTCTTACGACGAACACAAGCTCCGGATGATCGGCGGAAAGTTCTATTCTTCTGCGCAGTTGCGTGATCCGGCAGTGCTGAAGGGCTTTGGTTTTAACGACAAGGAAGTCCGGTTCCTCAGCACGGGTAGCTTCGATGGCCTTCATGGCCTCTACCTGAAGCAATATGTGGACAAGTTCAAAGACCCCTACCAACCGTTTGGCGCCGGCTATGACGAGTACGACAAAATTCCCATCGCCGATGTCTATAAGAAAGAGAGCGCATCGCCTGCCGCGCTGCAATTCCTGGGCGGCCGGAACACCAATGCCCTCTATGCCCTTTGGCGCCTTTCGCTCATGTATTCGCGCGGGATACCCCTGAATGAGGGCGAGACCTATCACCTGAAAGATGGCAATGAGCAACTTCCCATGGCTTTCGCCAGGAAGCTCGGTCAGCGTGTCCGCCTCAACCATCCGATCACCGCTATCAGTCGCACCGAACGAAGCGTCACTGTCACGTACAAACCGTACAACACGCATGAGCAGCAAATGAGCGGCGATGCCCTTGTCGTTTGCATCACCTTGCCCGTCTTCCGGAATATCCCGGTCAACCCCGCGCTGTCGGTTGACAAACAATTCGTGGTGGACAACCTGACGTATTCGTCACATCCATTTTATGTCTTTGAAGCCGCCTCGAAATTCTGGCTGGAGGAAGGGATCCCCAGCATTAACATGGAATTCGAACACTCCGATATCTCCGGCATCTGGCTGGAAACGAATCAGGTCCCGTCCGATCGCGTCATTCTGAAGGCCTTTGGTCCGGGAGGCCTTTCCCCGCAGCGGGTACTGGCCGCCTTCCGGGAAGTCTATCCGGGAAAACACGATACGATCGAACAGGCCCTGACGTTCGACTGGACCCGCGACAAATTTGCGCCCGCGTGCGAAATGGAACCTTTCCCGATCGGCCAGATGCGCAAGTTCTGGCCGCAGGTCATGCGACCGGACGGCAGACTGTATTTCGCGGGCACGTATGCCGACAACATGAGCCGCGGCATGGAATCCTGTCTCCGGTCCGCGGGGCGCGTCGCTTCCGAAATCGATCAGCTTTAAAACATTCCAATGGCCCTACCCAAGACCCTCCCCGGCATCCTTTTGATCGCCTCGGTATCTTTAAGCGCAACCCTTACCTTCCAGGTAAACCATCCGCCGGTCGTCAAGATTATGTCTCCCGCCGCCAACACCACTGTGGCCCCCGGCGCTCAACTCGCTTATGACATCCAGGTCTCCGACTCCGAAGACGGCGACACCCGCTACGACGAGATCAATACGAAAGAAGTCCTTCTGGAACTTACACGCCTTACACCCGGCGCCCCGGTTCCGGCGCCAAATTCCAATTCCAATATCGGACTCGACATCATGGCGGCCAACAATTGCTTCAATTGCCATCTCTTTGATCAGAAACTGCTCGGTCCCTCATTTGCCGAGATCGCCGCCCGGTATCCGGCGACAAAAGCGAACGTCGATACGCTCAGCCGGCGCGTCCGCGAGGGGTCGTCAGGCATTTGGCCGGGCACCGAAAAAATGCCTTCCCATTTCGAGTTGCCGGCGACAGCCATCCGCAGCACGGTACTGTGGATCCTGCGAAACGGTGTCAGCCAGGACCGGCTGTATTACAACGGCGCCACCGGGCTCCTACGTCTGCCCCCGGACAAGCGCGGGACCTGGCTGCTGTTGGCCAGCTACACCGACCACGGTCCGAAGGATGGCAGCGGCCGGCGCCTCAAGGGCTCCGACCGGATCACTATCACAGTAAAATAGCCTCTCCGGGCCGCCGCTGCAGTCCTCTGAATAATAAAAGACAAAAAAGTCTTTTATTCTCCCCGAATGCGTACCTTTGCGTAGATGTTATCCAAGACCTGCGAATACGCGCTCCGGGCAATGATCTTTATCGCACAGCAGTCAAAGGATGGAACAAAGGTTCCTATCAGGGACATCGCAAAGGGCATCGATTCACCGGAGCACTTTATCGCCAAGATCCTCCAGGACCTGAGCAGGAAAGGCATCCTTCAGTCGACCAAGGGACCCAACGGCGGTTTCTTTCTCGATCCTGAGGGCCGCGAGTGTTCGCTGGCAACGATCGTCCGGGTTGTCGATGGAGAACAATTGTTCGAGGGTTGCGGCCTGGGCCTCAACGAGTGTTCCGAAAGCCGTCCCTGCCCGATACACAACGAATTCAAAAAGATCCGCCGCGAAATCGCGTCAATGCTCGAGAAGGCAAGACTCGACGAGTTCACGGAAAAGCTGCAGGACCGGCAGCTATTTCTCCGCCGGAAGTAACCGTCGGCATTCAAACATTCGATATGCTCAACCCATCCTTGCATACCACCGCCGCCGCTATCCTGTTCTTCTGGTGCGGCTGTGTGACCGCGATCAGCTTCCTCGAGGCCTGGCTGAAATTCAGAGCCCCGGGCGTCACCATCCCGATCGGGCTCGGGATCGGCAGGCTGGTCTTTGCCGCACTCAACAAGGTGGAGTGGGTCCTTGCGACCGGCGCCGCGGCCTGTCTGGTCATCGGCGGCCGCCCCTGGTCCAATGGCGCGGGGTTTCTCCTGGCGGCGGTCCTGGTCCTGGCCCTGGAAACGATCTGGCTCCTGCCCGTGCTGGACAGGCGGGCGGAGGCCAGGCTGACAGGAAAGCAACCGCCGGCCTCCTCATTTCATTTTATCTTTGTCGCGGCCGAGGCAGCGAAACTGATCTGCCTGGTTGCCGGCGGCGTCCGATTATTAAAACTGATCTGATATGAATATTGATGAATCTACCGTCGGCGAATTGGTTGCCCAGGACGTGCGGGCCGCCGAAATCTTTGAGCGCTACAAGATCGACTTTTGTTGCAACGGTCATCGGACGCTCCGCCAGGCCTGCGGCGACGCAGAAAGCGCGGCAGCCGTAGAGGCCGCTTTACGAGACCTGGCCGGTACGACCGGCGGGGGAGAGAACCCCTATCTGGACTATCGGAATTGGCCACTGGACCTGCTCACCGATTTTATCGAAAAGAAATTGCACCGCGAGACCTCCGGACGCATCAGCATGATCCAGGCGCACCTGGAAAAGATCTGCCGGGTGCATGGCGGCAAGCATCCGGAGCTTTATGAGATCCGCGAACTTTTCGACAAGAGTGCCGGGGAGCTCTCGGCTCATATGAAACGGGAAGAACTCATCCTCTTTCCATATATCCGCAAGACGATACTGACCGGGAAAGCGCCGGGCATGGCCTTTGGGACCGTTGCCAATCCGATACGCGTGTTAATCCAGGAGCACCAGGACGAGGGAGAACGGTTCCGCCAAATCGCACGACTCGCGAATGACTATACCGTTCCGGCCGACGGTTGCACGACCTATCGCCTGACCTTCCAGGAACTCCGCGAATTCGAGTCGATGCTGCATTTCCATATTCACCTGGAAAATAACCTTCTTTTCCCAAGGGCGCTTGCGCTTACCGAAACCAGTGCGTCATGAAACGCGATACCAACATTATCCCGCTTTCCCGGGACCACCATTATGGCCTCCTGTTTTGCTGGAAGATCCGCCAGGGTCTGTCCCGGGACGTCAACCTCGAAAGAATCAGGCCGTATGTCCACTATTTTTGGCAACACAATCTCGAAGAGCATTTTTCCGAAGAGGAAACGTTGCTGTACCGTGATTCGCCAGGCCCGCTGTGCCAGCGCGCAATGGTGGAACATCAAAGTATCAGGGACCTCGTTTGGTCGATCATGGGCAACGGCGCCTGGGATCGCGCCAACTATGCGAATCTCACCGATCTGATCGAGAACCATATCCGGTTCGAAGAACGCCAGGTTTTCCCTTATCTCGAGCAAAAGTTGACGCCCGAACAGCTCTCCCGGGTGGGCGCAAGGTTGCTGCAGCTCCATGAACAACCTGCCGACGACCTCTACGAAGACGCATTTTGGGATTGACTTTACCCCCCAAATCGCTTATTTTTAACCTTATACTATCGATACATGAACAAACCGCATTTTGCAGACCAAACGGGATTTCCGCCGGACACTGTTTATCTCGCATGGCAAATTGGCGGCAATCCGAAGTATCGCCACGAGACGATTATCCCGAAAGGGTGCATTGAGATCATCTTCAATTTTTCCCCGGACAAGATCACATTCCGGCCGGCGGGATCCACCGAACAATCCATGCCCCCCTGTTTCATCAGCGGAATCAACACCATCCCATTTGTACTGGATCACTCCTCTCATCACGCGCTGTTTGGCCTCAGGCTTCACCCTTGCGCTGTTCAAAATTTACTGGCCGTCCCTTCCGGCGAATTCATCGACAAAACGGTCGACCTCACACTTATCGACCCTGTCTTCCGTGCCCTTTGGCACCGGTTATATCCTGCGGGGTTTGAACAGCGGATCAGGTTGGTCGATCAATGGATCAGGGACACTTACCATGCGCCGCGCGGTCTGGATAAGGCCATTGGCGGATTCCTCGAAGCGCCGATCCGGGATTGTACGGTCGCCCACCTCTCCGAACAACTTTGTTCGTCCAGGCGCAACCTCACGAGAAAATTCCGTCAGTTATTGGGGATGTGCACGGAAGAAGCCTTGCTCTACAGGAAATATCTTCGATCCCTCGAACTCGTACATCACACCGACCGGGCGCTCACGGAGATTGCCTACGAAAGCAACTTTTACGATCAGTCCCATTTCATCAGGGAGTTCCGGCGCTATGCTGAATTAACGCCGACAGAATACCGGAAATCCAGGAGTCCGCTATGCGGCCACATTTACCTCGGTTGAACGATTTTGGCCGATACATCCAATTTTATCCGAGGCAAAAGTTTTCTCTTTGAGCAAAAAAGATGAAAACGCATTTGTTGTATGCTTCCATCGCGCTTGCCGCGGGCCTCGCCTTTGTCAATCTGTACAATTCCCTGGTGGACGTGAGGTCCTGGGGATCCGACATTCCTTCCTCTATCTTAACTACCCGTTCCTATTTTAAAGCAGTCAATCCCAGTGTCTTCTTCCGCTCTTTCTCTCCGTTGAACCAGGTCCTGGCACTGGCCTGCCTCATCTTGTTCTGGAAGGCGGCCCCCTCCGCCCGGCCCACCCTTGCCGCTGCCATGCTCTTGTACATCCTTGCGGACGTCTTCACCTTTGCCTGGTTCTATCCCCGAAATGCGATCCTCTTTACCAATCCAACCATCCCGGATCAGGCCACGCTGGAAAACGTATGGCGACAATGGAGCAGGATGAACTGGCTGCGGACCGCGATCGTCTTTGCAGGATTGCTGTGTTCGATGATTTCGCTGCACCGGGTTTACCGGAGTTGACGGCGGCGGTAAATGCAGTGAACCAAATCGGGACTCAAACGTTCAATCAGTTTCATGTCCCAGCAAAAATACCTGGAACGTTTTCTCTCTGCACAGGAACGCGATTATCCGCAAGCCCTGGCCGAGATCCGGTCGGGGCGGAAGCGAAGTCACTGGATATGGTATATATTTCCGCAATTGCGCGGCCTCGGACACAGCCACAACGCGGAATATTACGGCATCCAAGATCTGGATGAAGCCGAAGCCTATCTCGCCCACCCGTTACTTGGCCCGCGGTTGGTCAAAATTTCGGGGGCGCTCCTGGCGCTTCCCGGACATGACGCGACAGCGGTCATGGGCAACCCGGACGACCTGAAGCTCCGGTCATGCATGACACTCTTCTCCCTGGTCCCGGGTTCGGACCCCGTCTTTCAGCAAGTCCTGGATAAGTATTTTAAAGGTCAAAGGGACGCCGCAACCGTTACAAGGTTGGAATAGATCACTTATTAATTATTTAGGTCTTTCAAATTATATGCACTACCTTTATTCAGTATTGAGATATACAGCATCAAGTATTCGATTCGCTTTTTCCCGCCCGCGTCGACTCGTTTCCTTTACTTTTTATTGCATTCCTCAGTTAGTTTTAACTTGTTAAATTGTTTTTATGAATATGTATGTGTCTAATCTGGGTTTTGGGATCACTGAAGAGGAATTGAAGTCCATGTTTAGCAAATATGGCGAAGTAAGTTCCGTTAGGGTGATTACCGACAGGGAAACCGGAAAGTCCAGAGGATTTGCGTTTGTAGAAATGGCAGATGACGCAGCTGAAAAAGCGATGCGGGAGTTGGATGGAACCCAGGCGGACGGAAGAGCGATATCCGTCTCCAAAGCGAGGCCGAAACCAGACAGCGGCTCGTTCCAGCGTGACCGGGGCAACCGGCGGTAACTACAGTGACAGGTGGCGCCTGTTCGAAGCTCCTTTTCAAAAGCTCGATGTGAACGCACTTCAGATATGCATCGTTCAATAATCACCGGCTCCGGCTCATACATTCCCGAAACTGTTATACGCAACGGGCATTTCCTGTCGCACGAGTTTTATTCGCAAAACGGCGCCCCCGAAGTCGATACGGCGCACAGGATCATTGAAAAATTCACCAAGATCACCGGCATCCTCGAGCGGCGCTATGCACCGCAAAAGCTCTTGGCATCCGATTTGGCGGCGGCAGCTGCAGCAAAGGCCATCCGGGACAGCGATATTGACAAGGAATCGCTTGACCAGTTGATCGTAGCCCATAACTTCGGTGACATGAATAGTATTTCAGCTTCACCTGACTTGGTTCCTTCGCTGGCATCGAGAGTAAAAAGAAAGCTGGGAATATCCAACCCTTTATGTGTCCCTTACGACCTTGTATTCGGCTGTCCGGGCTGGATCCAGGGAATGATTCACGCCGACGCTTTTTTCAAGGCAGGAATTGCGAAGACCGCACTGATCATCGGCGCCGATACGCTATCCCGTGTCCTTGATCCGCACGATCGGGACAGCATGATATTTTCCGATGGGGCCGGCGCTGTGGTGCTCAGTTATGAAGAAGTCGACGATCAGGCGGCAGGCCTGTTATCGGCCAATGTTCGTTCGGACTGCGGTGAGGAAACGGATTTTATATATATGGGAAACTCCCTGCACACCGAAAAAACAACACAGGAAAAATACTTGAAGATGAAGGGCCGTAAAGTATACGAATACGCATTACGGCATGTGCCTGCTGCAATGAAAGAGTGTCTGGACAAGTCGGGATTTCCAATTGAACAACTCAAAGCCATATTTATTCACCAGGCCAACGAAAAAATGGATGAAGCGATAGTCAAGTGTTTCTACGGCTTGTACGGCATTTCGGAACCTCCCGAAAACATTATGCCCATGAGTATCCAGTGGTTAGGCAACAGCTCGGTCGCAACAGTTCCCACATTATTCGACCTCGTTAGGAAATCAAGCATACCGGGATATGAATTGAGACAAGGCGATCTGCTGCTTTTTGCGTCCGTTGGCGCCGGAATGAACATTAACGCGATATGTTATGGCTACCGCTGAACGCGCCGTATCCAATAAGCTCCTCAGTATTTTCCCGATCAGCCTTTTGAGGAAAGCCTGACGAATTCCTGGCCATTAAAGATCCGGGATAGGCTTAAGTCCTTCGATCTCCGGTACTCGTCCATTTTATTCGCCGTCACAATACGCCAGAAATTTTTTTTCTTCAATTCCGCAAAATCAGGCGCCTTAATAAATATTCCCTCTACTGTCCTTACCTTGAGGAGAATCTTAGAAAAGCAGTTCGGGTCGGCGTCAAGGAATCGATCTATCTGCTCAATGGTCATAGTGAAATGTTTTTACAGTTCATAAGAGAATAGTTAAGAAACCAACGTGATGAGAAGGCAAGAAGCAGAGACTAACTAGCTAGCACAAGAAAATTGACTGGATAATTAATTTATACCGATGCAAACTCAGGCACTTTTCCAATGTACGATTTATTTGGCGAATAGCAATAGCCAAGTGCCCGGGACGGGGGAACCCTTAACTACTGAACCTTAAATGATACATGCGCTGTATCCGGTCTGCGTGCATGAATATAACCCATCCGTAAAAATTTCAATAGCTCATGGGTTTAATAGCCTGCAATTATTTTCGATAGCGGTCTGGCCAATCGGCAATGAGAGATCAGGCCTCTGGTTGGTGTTTGCCAAAATCACTTTGCCTTAAGGCCTTTGTGCCTGGTCAGTTTCGACGACGTCGCGCCGACGTTGTCTTCATGACCCGCTTCTACCGAAGCCAACGTATCGATAGGTCCGCTGGAATAGCGTATGAAGAATTGTCCGTCTTTGATAGTGCCGACCCCGGCCGATCTTGAATATCTGCCCTGAGAAAAGAAATGTAGCACCGTATCGATCGATGCCGACGGGCCTATGGAAACTATGCCGGAGGCGGAGGTCGGGTAGCAATTCGCAGGAACCTTCCGCGGCGTCTGTTCAATAGGGATATTATTGGAGCAGGCCATTAAAACGGCGTTAAAATCGATGGAATCCGGTCGCTTTCGGTTCATATTTTTTATCCGGTAGCCGATCGCCACATCTATCGTTCCAGCCGACCAGGTCACAACGGCGCTTTTAATGGAGCATTTCAGGTTGTGGAATACATGAAAGCGGCAACTCTTGCCCTTGTTGCGACAAGCCAATTTTTCCTGGTAGGGCGGCTTGCCGGCATGGCTATTGAACACCAAATAGACGAATATACACAGCAGATCTTTCATAATTCCTCCCAGTTTCCGAATGCCAAACGGCGTGCCAAGGTAGGCTGGAACATCTTTTGTACAATTTGCTTGTATGTCTATGATCCCTCGAAATCGTATCCCACTTACCTGGTCGGCCTTGACAGTATTGGGCGTCTTGTTGCTGAGCTTCGTCAAGGACTACCTTTC
>Ga0134125_10000380_pt1 | contig 60498 bp, 47 predicted proteins | sample KB31751_FD_96464 | JGI IMG/M metagenome (GOLD analysis project Ga0134125, IMG submission 96464) | Terrestrial soil microbial communities with excess Nitrogen fertilizer from Kellogg Biological Station, Michigan, USA - KB3-175-1 | ecosystem: Environmental > Terrestrial > Soil > Unclassified ... | reverse complement strand
CCACCGTAGTGATGCCGGCCGCGACCAGCTTCTCGATGACCGTCTCTCCCAATTCGGGAACTTTCTCCAGCGGAGTTGTCGCCGCCGTCGTGAGCGCCTGCATCTGCTGCTCGACTTCCTGGCGCTTCTCTTCCTCGCTCTTGATGTCGATCTTCCAGCCAAGGAGCTTGGCGGCCAGTCGGACGTTCTGGCCCTTCTTGCCGATCGCCAACGAGAGTTGTGTGTCATCGACGATGACTTCCAGATGCTTCTCCGTAGCATCGAGCACCGTTACGCGGCTAACCTTGGCGGGCTGGAGCGCTTTCTCTGCAAACGTGACCGGGTCTTCGTGATACTCAATGATGTCGATCTTTTCGCCGCGCAGTTCGCGGATGATCGATTGCACACGCATGCCCTTCATGCCGACGCAGGCGCCGACCGAGTCGACGTCCTTGTCTTTCGACATGACAGCGATCTTGGTGCGCTCACCGGCTTCACGGGCGATCGCGCGGATCACGACGGTTCCGTCGTAAATTTCCGGCACTTCCGTCTGGAATAAGTTCTGCACCAATTCCGGCGCTGCGCGCGAGACTACGACTTGCGGGCCCTTCGAAGCTTTATCGACGCGCGTAAGCACAACGCGCACGCGCTCGCCTACGGCGAACGACTCGAGGCGCGACTGCTCCTTGCGCCCCATGCGGGCTTCAGCTTTGCCGATATCGAAGATCACGTCGGGACCTTCGACGCGCTTCACCGTCGCGTTGAGAATCTCGCCGACGCGTCCGATGTACTCGTTGTAGACGGTATCGCGCTCGGCTTCGCGAACCTTTTGGAAGATCACCTGCTTCGCGAGTTGGGCGGAGATGCGTCCCAGCACGCCGTCGGTGGACTTGTACTGGCGAATCTCTCCGCCAACTTCCACGTTGGGATCGACTTTGCGAGCGTCTTCGAGCGTGACTTGTAGAGTTGGATCTTCGATCTGCTCGGGGCTCTCGACTACAGTCCTGTAGGCATAAGCCTGGATCGCGCCGGTCTCTTTGTTGAGTTCGGCGCGCATGTTTTCCTGAATCTTGTAGTGCTTGCGCGTGGCGACAGCAATCGCGTCTTCCACCGCGTTCACCACAATCTGCGGATCGATGCCTTTTTCCCGACTTAATGCTTCGATGTTTTCGTACAGCGCACTTGCCATAGATTTAAATCGGCTGCCGGCTGTCGGCTTTCAGCTCCCGGCTTATGGCTGGAAGTCCGAAGCTGCATAGCCAAAAGCAGCTCTTCATCTCGTGTTCAATAAATTTCTCTGCTCTCATTTAGCCGAGAGCGCTTACGCCGCCATACGCAGGCCGGTGGCCGGAAGCCGGTAGCCCGTCTCAAATTTCCGGAACGAGACGAGCACGTTCGATGTTGCTTAGCTCAATCTCGATGGCTTGAGCGTTTTGCTCAGCTTCCTTCCGTTTCTTGCCTTTCTTACTTTCGTGCTGCGGTTCGAGCGCGATTCGTCCATCGCCTAACGCTCGCAAGCGTCCATCAAAATGTCTGTTTCCGTTCACCGGCTCGCGAGTCATGATCTTGACTCTGTTGCCGCTGAAGCGCTCGAAATCCGCCGCCTTTACCAGCTTGCGATCGAGTCCGGGCGACGAGACTTCCAGCAAATAACCTGCGCCGGGCACCGCGTCTTCTACGTCGAGAATTGTTCCCAATTCGCGACTGTAGTCAGCGCAATCCTCGTGCGTCACGCCGGCCAACTGGTCCCAGCTTGATGGCGATGGAACCTGTTCGCCTGCTGCGGCCAATTGCTGCTCCAGCGCGCGACGCCCTTCGGCATTCTTCTCTATAAAGACCCGCAGCGTGCGTCCTTTGCCGCCACCGTGAAACTCGAGATCGACGACCTCCAGTCCCGAAGAGGCGGCGACGCGTTCGGCGATCGCACGCACGTGAGCTTCGTCAATTGGCATGTGCCGTTAGCTCGTAAAACCAAGCCTGCAAAACGAACAAACTTTGCCTGCAAATAAAAAGTGGGCTATCGCCCACTGGTTCGCTTCGCCAAACGATTTCTTCACCGCAAAGCCGATGAAGTTGGAAGCCTAGCCACCCCCTTCGGGGCCCCGTCGCCAGACGCAACTCACAGTTGAGCTACAGACCGGTTCGAGGTGAACACGCCAAAATCCGATGATACGCCGGGTTGGAGCGATTTACAAACGGCGAAGCCGTCGGCATTCGGCTCTCGGTGTTCGGGTTACGAGTCGCTCTTGAGGGCGCAAGAGCTTCATCAGGACTGTCGATCGTCGGAGCAGGAATCCCGTAATCGAAGGCGATTTTTGTGGGCATCTACTCTCGCTGGGTTGCGAGTCTACTTTTGTGCGCTCGCTTTTTGTTCTGCTGACGCAAACTGGAAATTGATTTCAGTTTTCAGAAATCCACGAAGTACAGGCAGATGTTCGACTTGCAGCTCGGAAAGAATTGATTGAAGACCTCCTGTTCAGTATTTTTGGGGCTGGGGTTAACCCCCAGTTTTCCACGGCGTTGCGCAATTGCCATACTTCCGTGCTATGACAATTTTGGGCGAAAGTCAAGCGAAATCGACGCTTTTCGGCGCGATTTTCGGCTCCATTTTGCTGACCGACAAAAAGCCTGCTGGGCGCGCTGCATCGCCGCATATTCACGCGTGTACACTTCCCTAAACCCGATGCGCCACTACTAAGGAGAGCTCTCTGCCGGAATCTGAGAAGGAGTCCTTGATCTCTCTTGGAAAGGAAAGCGCTCCCGCTCAGCGCAATCCTTTTTTCTTCAATGAACGAGGATTACGAGCCGGGTGGCGGCTGTTGAGCTGGATCGGAATCTGCATCGTCTTCGGCATCTTCCTCCTGGCGATCTCCGCCCCGATTCGACACCATCTTCCGCACGATATTGCTCCGGATGTCGCCAAGCTTCTGATCGTCGCCGCGATTCTCGGCGGCAACGCCTTCATGGCTAAGTTCGAACGACGGTCCGCCTGGTCATACGGGCTCACCGATCGAAAGTGGGGCCCTAACTTCTTCTTCGGCGTGCTAATCGGATGGCTGGCGCTCACGCTAATGCTTGAAGGGTTGAAGATTGCCCATCACTTTGATTTCGGCGCGCAGTACATGCACGGCTCGGCGCTCGCTGTGGCCGCGACACTGAACGCATTCTCATTCCTATTTGAAGTCGCGCTCTTCGAAGAGATCTGCTTTCGCGGATACGCGCTCTACACGCTCGCCGATGGCATCGGATTCTGGCCGGCAGCGATCGTGCTCTCTCTTCTGTTTGCCGCGGCGCATTTGACCAACGGCGGCGAAGCAGCCGCTGGAATTATCGCTGTCGTTTTCTACGGGCTGATGAGCTGTTTCTCCATCTGGCGAACCGGCAGCCTATTCTGGGCAATCGGATTCCATTTCATTTGGGATTACTCGGAGACGTTCCTCTACGGCGTGAACGACAGCGGCTTCGTTTCTCCAGAGCATCTGCTGAGCGCGAAATTCTATGGTCCAGCGTGGATCACCGGAGGAAGTGTTGGACCAGAAGGAAGCTGGTTCATCTTTGTGGTGCTGGCGGCGGTCGCGATGGTGATTCATTTTGCATATCCGCGACGCAAGTTTCTGCTGCGTTGAGCGCGCTTTCACCACGGAGCTACGGAGGCACGGAGAACCTTGTTTGAATTGTTTCGTCGGCTCGATTTCGACTACTTTTCCCCGTGTCTCTGTGTCTCCGTGGTGAATGATTCCTACGCTACAATGAAAGAAAAGCAAGTGAGAATTGAATGATTCATTTTCCCGTCCCTGAGGCCCTCACCTTTGATGATGTTCTTCTCCTGCCGGCACATTCTGATGTAGTTCCCGCGCTGGCCAATACGCAGACGCGGCTCTCGCGCAATATCAATCTGAATATTCCGATCATCAGCTCTGCGATGGACACGGTGACCGAATCGCGCCTCGCAATTGCGATCGCGCAGCAGGGCGGAATCGGGATCGTGCATCGCAATCTCACCATCGAGCAGCAGGCTGGGGAAGTCGATAAGGTGAAGCGTTCCGAAAGCGGAATGATCGTCGATCCAGTCACGATTTCGCCGGAGGCGAAGATCTCCGACGCGCTGGACGTGATGCGCAAATACAAAATTTCCGGTGTGCCGGTCACGAAAAACAAGAAACTGGTCGGTATTCTCACCAATCGCGATCTGCGATTTGAAACCCGCACTGATATTCCGATTGCGAAAGTGATGACGAAGGAAAATCTCATCACGGTTCCCGTCGGCACAACGCTCGAAGAAGCCGAACAGATTCTGCACAAGCACCGTGTCGAGAAGCTGCTGGTTGTTGACGATAAGCAGAACCTGAAAGGCCTGATCACGGTAAAAGACATTCAAAAGAAACTGAAATATCCCAATGCGGCGAAAGATGCTCAGGGACGCCTGCGCGTGGGAGCAGCGATCGGCGCTACGGGCGATTATCTCGAACGCGCACAGGAGATGGCGCGCTACAAAGTCGATGTGATTGCCATCGACAGTGCGCATGGCCATACAACTCGCGTTCTCGATGCAGTGAGAGAGATTAAGAGCAAAGTGCCGGAAGTCGATCTGCTCGCCGGCAACGTAGGTACATTCGACGGCGCGTGCGCTCTGATCAAAGCAGGCGTCGACGCCGTGAAAGTGGGAATCGGACCCGGATCAATCTGTACCACCCGAATCGTCACCGGCGCCGGCGTGCCGCAGATTTATGCGATCGCGGAAGCTTCACGCGCAGCAAAAGACTCTGGAGTGCCGATCATCGCCGACGGCGGCATTAAGTACTCGGGCGATATAACGAAGGCAATCGCAGCAGGAGCCAGTTCGGTGATGGTTGGATCACTGTTTGCCGGAGTCGATGAAAGTCCGGGCGAGACGATTCTCTACCAGGGCCGTTCATTCAAGGCCTACCGCGGCATGGGATCGCTTGCGGCAATGGCGCAGGGCTCCAGCGAACGCTATTTCCAATCGAACGACGACGACACTCCAGCGGCTGAGATGCTGGAAAACGGAAAGTCAAACCGCCTCGCCAAGCTCGTCCCCGAAGGCATCGAAGGCCGAGTGCCTTATCGCGGCCCTCTTTCGAATATGGTCCTGCAACTCGTCGGCGGATTGCGTTCCGGAATGGGATACTGCGGCTGCAGCACTATTCCCGAATTGCAACAGAAGGCGCGCTTTGTACGCATCAGCGGCGCCGGCCTGCGCGAGAGCCACGTGCACGACGTGATCATCACTCGCGAAGCTCCCAATTACCGGCTCGAGTAAGCCGCTTTGAAAATGATCACGCGCAATTTCCGCTTCTGGATTCCTGTCTTTTTGTGGCTGGGGATCATTGCCGTGGAATCATTCGGCCTGTCATCGAACGTGACCGGCGGATGGCTCTGGAAGCTACTGCGTCTTCTACATATTCACATCTCATTGCACGCGTTTGAGGAACTGCACCACATTCTTCGTAAGACTGGACACTTCGCCGGCTATGGAATCCTGTGCGTGCTGATGTTCCGCGCCTGGTTTCACACCCTCGTTTCTCGTTCGCGCGTTACTCTCGCATCCTCTGCCTCGCTCGTCGCAAACGCACTACATTCAATTCGGGTCCGGTGCGCGTTACTGGCAGTTAATATGACCCTAATCACGGCGATTCTTGACGAATGGCACCAAGCCTTCGACCCGAGACGAACATCCTCCGGTTGGGACGTCGCGCTCGATGTGACGGGTGGCATCATCTTTCTGAGCTTTGCTCTTTTTGTGTTCAATCTCTGGCGGAAAATTCCTGCCGACCTGTACCCTGCAGCCCGAACGCTGGATTCCTATCAGGCACAGCGAAGACCCAGTGATTAACCCGACCAGTCTTAGTTGGGGATGGAATAGTTCTCCTTGACCATTTCAGACGCGAGAGTTGAAGAACCATGCAGGCCCAACGGGCCGAAAGAAGCGCAGCCCAGCGGCGTGAGCCCTGAGTAACCGGGTGTGCGATTAGCCGAGCCCTGAAAGGGCGGCACGAATGCAGCCGATTCGTATAATGTGCCTCAATTCCCAATTCCGGAGCGGCAGTCAGATCGTACAGTCACTGGTAAGAATCGCAGTTCATGCCCGTGTTGAGCACGAAAAAACGCACAAACATTAAAGAAGAGTTTCTGATCATGAAGAAAGACGGAGTTGATTACGATCCTCGATACATTTTCGATTAGGCGGTGCATGAGTGCCGCCCTTTCAGGGCTAGTCTCGGGTCCGGGCGCAGCTAACCCAGGGCTTACGCCACTGGGCTGCGCTTCTGTCGGCCCGTTGGCCTGCGTTTTGGAGGTCGCGCGGGAGAACGGAATGTGGAAGTTTACGAGGCCAACTGCTTCACCACATCCACCGAACTCTTCAGCGCGGAATCCAGCGATCCGGGTTCGGAGCCGCCGGCTTCTGCGAGATCAGGACGGCCGCCGCCTTTGCCGCCTACTTTCTTGGCGACCTCGGCAATGATCTTGCCTGCCTGCACGCGCTGCGTCAGGTCTTTGGTGACGCCGACGATCAGCGCGACTTTGCCGTCCTGTACCGAGCCGAGCACTACCACGCCGGAGCCTAGCTTGTTGCGCATGTTGTCCACCAACGTGCGCATCTGGTTGCGTTCGAGGTTGTCCACGCGCTGGGTGAGAACCTTTATGCCGTTTGCTTCTTGCACGTGATCGGCGGCAGACGACACAGTAGATGCAGCCGACTTCATGCGCATCTGCTCGAGCTCTTTGCGCAAACGGCGAATTTCCTCGTCGCGACGTTCGAGCTCGGTTTTGAGCGCCTGAGCGGGCGAGTCGTCGGCGCGTCCGATAAAGGTCGAGACTACGTGCTCGAGCTGATGGTCTTTGCGGAAGTGCTGCAGCGAGCCTTCGCCGCTCACGGCTTCCACCCGGCGCACGCCAGATGACACGCTGCCTTCGCGCAGAATCTTAAGCAGGCCGATCTCGCCTGTTGCCGACGTGTGCGTGCCGCCGCAGAGCTCCGTCGAGAAGTCGCCGATCTTCACCACGCGCACGCGCTCCCCGTACTTCTCGCCGAACAGCGCCATGGCTTTGTACTCGTTGATAGCCACCTCGATCGGTACATCTTCGAGCGTCTCGACGCGCGTGTTCTTCAACACCTCGCGGTTCATCAGGTCTTCGATGTCCTGTAGCTCCTCGTCGGCGACCGAGGTGAAGTGTGAGAAGTCAAACCGGAGATGGCCGGGTTCAACCAGCGATCCCGCCTGCTTTACATGCTTGCCTAATGTTTCGCGCAGCGCGGCATGAAGGAGATGTGTACCGGTGTGATTGCGCTTCGTTGCCTCGCGCACGTCGGCATGAACCACGGCTTCAACTTTCTCTCCGAGATGAATCGGTTGTCGCGCTTTGACCTTGTGGGCGCGCACGCCCTGTACGGGCATCACGCATCCGTTCACGTCAGCAATCACATTGCCGGAGCTGTCGCGAAATACTCCGATGTCGCCAACCTGTCCGCCGGAGTCGGCGTAGAAGGGGGTGTGATCGAGCACGATCTCGCCTTCTTCGCCTGCTTTCAATTCGGGAATGCCCTGGCCGTTCTTTACGATTGCGACCACTTCGCAATCGGACGAGGATGTCTGGCGATAGCCTTCGAAGGCGGTCTTGTCGAGATTGCGATAGACCGGACTCGCCGATTGCTTGGCTCCGCCTTTCCATGATGCGCGAGCGCGTTCGCGCTGCTCCTGCATTGCGCGATCGAAACCGGTTTGATCAAAATTGACATTCCTATCGCGAGCCGCGTCGATAATGAAATCAAGAGGGAGTCCAAAGGTGTCGTATAGCTTAAAGGCTTCATCTCCTGGGACGACGGGTAATGCCCAAAGCTGCTGAAGTCTCGTATTCAGAGCATCTGCGATTTGTGGTTTGTCCTTAAAGGTTTGGGCAATCCACTCCCTGATCTTGTGATATGCAACCTCATCAACCGATTTCTCAGTTATCGCAAGCAGCTCAGCTTTTCGTTTTTCGAAAAGGGTCGGGTCCAGCGTTGATACTTCAGCTACAAAATCTCCTAACTTCCCGAAACTTGTGTCCTCACTGCGGTCGATCAGTTCATCAAGCTTTCTCAGACCGATGTCGAGGGTATTTGCGAACCGCTTCTCTTCTAGGACAACGATCTCGGCAACTCGCTTCGCACTCTCGAGTAATTCCGGATATGCATCCTTCATCAGATCGCGAACGGCGTACACCATCTCGTGCATGAATGGCTTGGTCTGCCCCAGCAGTCTGCCGTGGCGGATGCCACGCCGTAGAATCTTACGCAAGACGTATCCCCGACCTTCGTTTGCAGGCAACACGCCATCGCTGATGAGGAAGATGCACGCGCGAGCGTGATCTGCAATCACTCGCAACGAGGCGGCTGAGCGCGTGTTCTGCTCTGCTGCGAGTTCCTTTTTGAGATCTGTGCCGGTAAGCTCGGCTGCACGCTTGATCAGCGGCGTGAATAGATCCGTGTCGTAATTCGAGAGAACGCCTTGCAAAATGGCGGACACGCGCTCCAGTCCCATTCCGGTATCGATCGACGGCTTGGGCAGCGGCGTGAGCTGGCCTTGGGCGTTGCGGTCGAACTGCATGAAGACGAGATTCCAGATTTCGACGTAGCGTCCACAGTCGCAGGGGAACTCGCAGTCGGTGTGGCCGGCGTCGGAGGCTGCCGGCCCCATGTCGTAATGAATCTCGCTGCAGGGGCCGCATGGACCGGTGTCGCCCATCGCCCAGAAGTTGTCCTTCATGCCCATAGCGAAGATGCGCTCCTGCGGAACGCCCTGATCGCGCCAGTAGCCCTCAGCTTCTTTGTCTTTGGGAACCCCTTGCTCACCTTTAAAGATCGTGCAGTAAAGCTTGTCTTTGGGCAGGCCGTACCACTGCTCGGATGTGACCAGTTCCCATGCGTAGGCGACCGCATCCTTCTTGAAGTAGTCGCCGAAGGAGAAGTTCCCTAGCATCTCGAAGAAGGTGTGATGGCGGCGGGTGAAGCCGACGTTCTCCAGATCGTTGTGCTTGCCGCCGGCGCGGACGCACTTCTGGGAGGTCGTCGCGCGCGAGTAGTCGCGCTTCTCGATGCCGAGGAAGACGTCCTTGAACTGATTCATGCCGGCATTGGTGAACAGCAGCGTAGGATCGTTCGCCGGAACCAGCGACGATGAGTGCACGCGACGGTGTCCTTTGCTTTCGAAGAAGCGTAGGAACGTTTCGCGTGCTTCAGAACCGGAGAGATGACGCATAGGAATCTATTTAGTTTAACAAGGCGGGTTTTACCGCGGAGGCATGGAGGACACGGAGCCGGTTTCGTTTGTCATTCCGCCGACACTTTGACAACCACGATGAGCACAGGCCCGAAGGGCCGAAAGAAGCGCAGCCCAGGGCGTAAGCCCTGGGTTAGAGTGCGTGCGCGTTACCGAGCCCTGAAAGGGCGGCACCAACATGTCCAATTCGTATAATGTGCCATTTTCAATTCCCAATTCCGGAGAGATATCAGATGGCACAGTCCGTCGTAAGAATTGCAGTTCATGCTGTGTTCAGTACAAAAGAACGTAAGAACCTAATTCCACAAGACGAACTTCCAGACCTCTGGGCTTATCTCGGCGGAATCGCAAGAAATACGAAGGTTGTGCTGATCATCGCCGGCGGCATGCGCGATCATGCCCATCTCCTGTTCGAGCTGCCGGCGAAGGCAGATGTCGCCGATGTTGTGGGGATATTTAAGTCAAATTCGTCGCGCTGGATGCGTGAACGCCATCGCAATTTCGCGTGGCAAGCCGGATACGGCGCATTCAACGTGAGCCCATCACAGATCGGCGTTGTGAAGCAATACATCGCCAATCAGGCCGAGCATCACAAGAAACGCGATTTCAAAGAGGAATTTCTGATCATGTTGAAGAAGGCCGGAGTTGATTACGATCCACGCTACATTTTCGATTAATCGGCATTCATGAGTGTCGCCCTTTCAGGGCTCGGGACATGGGGGCAGCAAACCCAGGGCTCACGCCCTGGGCTGCGCTTCTGTCGGCCCTTCGGGCCTGCGTTCCTCGCTTCGCTCGGAATGACAACCGTTAAAGAGAAATTAACGTCCCAGGCTCTGCACCAGCTTTTCCACTCCTGGCACGATCATTAACAACAATTCCGCTTGCGGCTTTTTCATCTGTTCTAACTGCGCCATCTGCTGATCGGCCCAGCCTGGTTGCGGGGCTGAATGCGAGGTGAACATGTCCAGGGCTTGCAGGCCGATTGATCCGGCGGTTGCGAGGTTCTGCGATACCGGCGCATCTTCTGCCAGGAGACCGTTTTGCAATGCCGGCGAGAGGCGGTCGTTATTCGTCTTCCACGCGGTCATCAGATCGCGCGCTTGGGCGAGATCGTCCGGTGATGGATTACCCGAGACAATGCGATCGATGAGCTGCGAAAACCTGCGTGATTCGAAGCTCTCCGGCGGTACCGAATCGGGAAGATGGTTGAGAGGCGCGTCGACGTTGTAGCGATGGCTGCTGGCGCGCGCGTAGCCCTTTGCCGGCTCAACAGCGTTGCCGAGAACGCGTAGCGCATCAACATGATCAGGCGCGAGCCTTTCTTGCATCGTGCGAAGCGCGGAATGATGGGTGAGGCCAAGGGTGTCGAGGCGCTCACCGACGGCCTGCATACGCTGGTACATCGAGTTCACGTCGCGAACGTCGCCAGGCGACCACAGACGTTCCGCGATCGCTGCATTGCGCGGCCAGATGCGGGAATCAACATTTTCGGCGTCGACCATCTCTGACCACATGCAGGCTTCGCCGCCGAGAATCATCTTCTGCTGTTCAGGAGAGAGTTGCGCCGCAGCTCCGCCGAGGGGATCGACCGAGTAGTGCTTCTCCGCCGACTGCGCGAGGTCGAGATAGTAGCCGTTCGAGAGCAGAGCGCGATGGCCGTCCTGTACTGCCTTGGCTTCCGATTCGGGTCCACGCCACGATTGCACGACAACATCTTTCGGCAGATCGGGCGTTAGGACCTCATCCCAACCGACCGGGGTCTTCTTGTGCTTCTCGATGATTTTCACCACGTGCTGATTGAAGTAGGTTTGCAGGTCGGCGTTGTTCTTCAGGATGTGGGACTTCATGAAGCTCTGGATTTCTGGATTGCGGTCCCACTGCTTGCCATTGACCTCGTCGCCGCCGAGATGGAAGAAGTCATCTGGGAAGAGGTCGGCCATCTCGCCGATGAATTTTTCGAGGAACTTGTAAGTCGATTCCTTGGTCGGATCCATGGCCGGATCGAAGACGCCCCAACGTTTTTCTAGCTCATACGGTCCGGGGCCGGATGCCAATTCGGGATAGCCGACGAACCAGCTCGTGCTGTGTCCGGGCATGTCGAATTCGGGCATCACGCGGATGCCGCGATCGCGCGCGTAGGCGATGATCTCTTTGATTTCGTCCTGCGTGTAGTAGAGGCCGTTCGAACCCATCTCGTGCAATTTTGGGAATTTCTTGCTTTCGACGCGGAACGCCTGATACTCGCTCAGGTGGAAATGCAGGACGTTCATCTTTACCGCTTCGAGGCCGTCGAGGGTGCGCTTCACCACGTCCATCGGCATCCAGTGGCGGCAGGCGTCGAGCAGTAATCCGCGCCAGGGAAATCGCGGCGCATCTTCGATGTGGACGGCTGGGGCGGCGAATCCTTGCTGGCCGGGCTGGACTAACTGCAAAAGCGTTTGCAGCCCATGAATGATGCCCAACGGATTTGGCGCTGTGAGCTTCGCGCCGGAGTCGGTGACGTCGAGGACGTAGGATTCGTCTTCGCCGAGCTTCTGTACCTTTTCGCCCGGATGATCGCAGTGAATCGCGACGGTCGCCTTGCCTTCTTCGGCAGATTGGTAGCGAAGAGGAATCCCGGTTGCGCGGGAAAGATGATCGACGAAGCGAACTGCAGCAGAACGAACGCGCGGATCGTCAGCGCCGCTCATCGAGATCGTGAGCGCCTGATTGACGAGCCACTGTCCAGTGCCGGGCTGAATCTTGGCAAGCACGGGCATCAGGTTCCACGGAGGACCTTGTTGCGGGGACGTGGTTGGGGGTTGTTGCGCGAACAGCAGGGCCGCAGGCAAGAAAAACAGCACGCAAAGGAATTTCATCGCAGGAAAGGTTAACAGAACCGCCGGCGATAGCCGGTGGAGCAGCCGCGCGTTTTGCGGCTGCTCTGATTTGCTTGCGAACAAAGACCGTCTCCAAAATGGACTTGTCATCCCTTCGGCCGCTGAGATTATGTGCAGGCTCTGCAATCATTGGTGTTGCGGTCGAAGGGATCTGCTGTTGCTTCACGCCGGTTCAACAGCAGATCCCCCGCTCCGCAAAAGCAACTCGTATAAAGAGGCGACCTTGTCGCGGCGGAGCGGGGGATGACAATGCTCAATGGAATGGCCGCACTGAGAACCTCAAGGTGCCAGACCACAAACCTTACTTACTGCACGAGCAGTGAACTCCATCCGCGCCGACCTTCTCCTGGTGCGTGGGATGGCGGTTGTAGGTCCACTCTTTCCAGCCGACGTTCATCTCCTTGGCGAACAATCCGTGCTTTGCCAACTGCAAAGCTGCTTTGGCTGAGAGCTGTCAATCATGACTCCAGCAGTAGGTCACGATCTCCTTGTCTTTGGGAAGGGTAGAGGCGATCTGGTCGATTCCCGCTTCGGGAACGAGCCAGGCGCCCGGAATATGACCGCTGTTGAAGGCGTCGCGGCCGCGGGTATCGAGGAGCACGAAGTCGTATTTACCGCTGCCCTCCACGGCTTTGAGCACGTCGTTGCGCTGCTTTTCGGCGTGCAGCTTGTGAGCGAAATATTCCTGATTTCTGCGAACATCGTCAGGGGTGAAGCTCATGCCAGGACCTCCTGCAGAGCTATGGTAACTCGCCAACTCTGGCACATGTTGATATTGCTTTTCTGCAGAAACAGGCGAATCATAGGCCCAGCGGCGCATCCAAAAGAACGTGAGTACTTGCGGCTGCCCGCTTTGTCCCGAGGCTTTTATGAAGTACTTCCGCCTACTCTGTTCCCTGTTGATCTTAGGTTCGCTGGCTTATGGGCAAGTAACCATAACCACGCCGGATAAAACTCCGTCGAAGGCTCCAGCTAAGCCAAATGAACTACCGCCGGAGTTGCAGGGCCGTCCTCAACTCTCGAAGCAGACACGAATCGAGTTGATTCGGACTCTGCAGGCGGAATTTGGATTTGCAAAGAAGCTCTTTCCCAAAGGTGACAAAGGACTTCAACTGACGAGTTCCGGCCAGATTTCGCCGGACGATCAGGCGATCATGATGCAGGTGGCAGCGAACGGTCCTGCGGCGCGTCCGGGTGACAAGCTGCAAATTACCGACGTGGTGATCAAGGGCAGCGAGATCGTTTTCGACATCAACGGTGGATCGAAGCGCAAGGGGCACTGGTACGACCACATCGAAGTCGGCGGCGGCGGTGGCATGGTGCCGGTTCACCAGGAAAAAGGCGCCGCCAATCCGGGATGCACGCTGGCGCTGGTCTTCCCAAAGTACGTTCCGGAGATGACCACGGCAGACGTGAAGAAGCTGCTCGATCCGGTCATCGATTTTTCGGTGAAGTCGCCGACGCAGGCATACCTCGACACGCTTCCTCCGAAGTTGAAGACCTCGATCCAGAACCATGAGGCGCTCGTGGGAATGAGCAAGGAGATGGTGATCGACGCGCTCGGCCGTCCGCCGAAGCGCATCCGAGAGTCCGACAACAATGTCGATTATGAAGAATGGATCTACGGCGAGCCGCCGGGGGACGTCCAGTTCATTCGCTTCGTAAACGAAGAGGTCATTCGCGTGGAGCACAGCCAGGTTGGCGGTGAGACCACGATCAAGACTGCGCGCGAGGTGAAGGTAAACGCCGTGACGGGCGCCGCGACAATGATCGATCCTAACGCGCCGCAAACGGCAGCAGCCGCGCAGCCGGACCAGACCCAGACTGCGGAAGCCAAGAAACCGCCGAAGCCTCCAACGCTGCGTCGTGCGGGCGAACAGCCGGAGGATCAGAAGGCTGCGGCCACGATGCCCGGCGAGCTGGGTTCGAAGCCCATTCCGACAGGTGGATCGACGCAAGAACCGGAGTGGGGAACGAAGCCGGCGCAGGGCGGAAGTACGCCGCAGACAGGAACCGCGCAGGGTCCGCAAAGCCCAACCGCGAGTTCTCCCGATGCGCCGTTGCCCGGGGCGGGATCGTTGCCTCCGGTTCCGAAGTAATCGGGCCATCGGGTGATCGGCTTTATTATCTCAAGGAAAAGGATGCAAGATGGAAAGTAGTGGAATCGTGAATCGCTTTCAGCATGAAGGCGGTGGCCGTTATCGAGAACCTGCCTAAAGCTTGCGCAAACGGATGCCTTAAATGTGCTGCGATTGAGTTTAGGGCGGACCACGTTACTTCTGCGGTCGTATAACCTTTCCCGGTTTAGGACTCTCACCCTTCACATCTTCGCGCTTGATTGGGCCTGAATTTACTAGCTTCCGGACGACATCTGTGAATTGCTCACGATCTATGAGCATTTTTTTCTGTGCTTTTTTTGCGGGTTTGACCGTTTTTCCACAAAATCTTTCTTTCACACAAGAGATTCACCGCACTGCTACAGCGTGCAGCGTGCATGTATACCGATTTTGTGCAAGTATGCAAGTGGCGGGAGGCTGACTGGTCGGTACCAGGAGCGGTCTTATAAACCGCAATTCCCGTCAGGAATGGTGTTCAACTCACCCAGAGTCCGCCAACCTACTTCGCGCAGTCTAGCATTGAACTGCGCTCCCGTCAGGGAAACGAAAAAGCGTAGGAATATCCACCTTCCTACGCCTTAACCTGCAAAACCTCATAGAGCGAAAAAGTGCGCTAGTGTGTGTCAACTGCATAATCATCAAAGTGAAATTGACGGATTTTGTGAACGTAAGTGCTGCAAATGGCGGATTTTGCGAAAAATGGGGAGGGGAGGGTAGGCGGATTGCGTGACTGGGCGGAATGAAAGTCCAACCCTAGGCTGATCTATCTCGCAAGATGGCTCCTTCGACCCAAAGGTGACCTGCGGGAAAATGCACGAGAGGGACGGCTAAGGCCCGAGGCAATGAAAACGACGGCTCCATGGAACACTCCCTCGGTGGAACACTCCCTCGGGTTGCTGAACCAATAATTTGCTCAATCCTGGTGCGCCAACGTGGGCCAAAGTCATTCGCATCTTAGTTATTTGCATTGCTCGATCCCGGCAAGCGCCTCCGCCAACTCTCGCATTCACCGAACTTTAAAAAAGGAGACAAATGAGAATTGCCCTGATCGCCCCGCCCTTCATTCCCGTTCCCCCTCGTCGATACGGCGGAACAGAGCTGTTCATCGGACACTTGGCCGAGGGCCTGAAGGAGAATGGAATCGATGTAGTTGTCTATACCAATGGAGACTCCACTGTCGACGTGGAGGTGAGATCGTTATATCCCGAATCAGAGTGGCCGCTCACCGCGGAAATCTTCGGGAGCTTGAAAGACGTAAATCACACCACCTGGGCAATGGCAGACGCAGCTCGCGATTGCGACATCATTCACCTCAACAACGCACCTGGACTCGCGAGCACGCGCTTCGTCGACCAGCCGGTCGTCTACACAGTCCATCATCCGCACGAGCAGGCTCTGAGCGACTTCTACTCCTATTTCCCACAGGTGCACTACGTGGCAATCAGCAATTTTCAGTGCTCGCTGGAGGTCATGCCGCACTGCAGAGCAATTCACCATGGGATCCATCTTTCCGACTATCGCTTGCAGCCCAAGAAGCAGCCGTATCTGAGCTTCATCGGAAGACTGGCGCCCGTTAAGGGTCCGCATCTCGCGATCGAAGTGGCGAAGAAGACCGGGATCCCGTTGAAACTTGCGGGCGAGATTCAGCCTATGTACAAGAGCTACTTCGAATCTGAAATCAAGCCGCACTTGGATGGCCGCTTCATCGAATACATCGGCGAAGCCGATCTGGCCGCCAAGAACGAGCTGCTCGGAAATTCTCTGGCAATGCTGTTCCCGATCGAGTGGGACGAACCCTTCGGCCTCGTCATGATCGAGGCCATGGCTTGTGGGACACCCGTCATCGCCCTGAAGCGTGGATCGGCTCCCGAAGTGGTACGTGACGGCATCTCAGGCTTCGTGTGCGAATCTGTTGAGCAAATGGTAAAGTGCGTTCGCGATTTATCCATTTCACCGCTCCTCGTTCATGAATACGCGCGCGATAATTTCTCGGTTGAGGTGATGACCAGAAAATACCTGCAGCTCTACGAATCGATTTGCGCGGTGGAAGCGCCCATTGAGCTTACTTCTGCCGACGCTCTCTCCATGCTCGGTGAACCGGGAGCTGCCGCCGCATGAGTACGCTAGTCCAAATACCTCCTGACGAGCTGCAGGAGGTCGGATGTCCGTATCCCGAGCCGCAGCTCGGGTTTCTTGTTCACGAGCCGAGAAAGGTCAATAACCTTACTCTCATCGATGGCAAGACATTCCTCTCGACGACGATCTCGGGCGATATCACCCCTCCCGGCGCTCCCGATGTGGGATTTTTTCACGACGATACCCGCTTCTTGAGCAAGCTGGAGTTGAAAGTGGGCGGCAATCGCACGGTGGTATTGTCCTCGAGCGAAGAGAAGACTTTCGCCTCGAAGATCGAGCTGACGACTGGATCGCTTTCTCAGATCAATTCATTCGATTTGCCCGAGAACACGATCCACATTCGCCGTCAGCAACTGCTGGCTTCGCAGTTGCTTTATGACTCGATTACTTTTTCCAATTTCAATCAGTCGGATGCTGAGCTGCTGGTTGAGATCGCCTTCGAGTCAGACTTTGTGGATGTCTTTCAGGTGCGCGGATGCGCGCGCCACAAATGCGGCAAGTACTACAAGCCGATTCTCCGCGACAACACTCTGGTTTTCTTCTATCGGGGGCTCGACAACGTTTCCCGGGAAACAGTGGTCCGCTTCCAGACTCCGCCCGATGAAATCGAGCACAACGTTGCGCGCTGGAAGCTCAAAGTCCCCGCCTCACAATTTCGGGAACTCCTGAACACCGTAAGCTGTCGGGTTGGCGACGAGAGCGCACGTCCAACCGGCAAGACAGTAGTCCAGGGCTTTCGTGACCGGCGCGATGCTTTTCATCGCTGGGAGCAGGAGTCTACCAGCTTCGAGAGCAGTAATGACATTTTCGATCAGGCGCTGCGTACTTGCATCGCCGATTTCCATGCCCTGCAAATCCCAAATGGGGACCAGCACATCGTCGCCGCCGGTATTCCGTGGTTCGCAACCATGTTCGGCCGCGACTCTCTCATCGCGGCGTATCAATCTCTTGTGCTGAATCCTCGCCTCGCATCGGAAACTCTGCGCGTGCTCGCGCGCTATCAAGGCAAACAGTTCAACGACTGGCTCGATGAAGAGCCGGGCAAGATGCCGCACGAGTACCGCACTGGGGAGATGACGCGTGCCGGCGAGATGCCTTTTGGTCCATATTACGGCTCGGTCGATGCGACTCCTCTATTTCTGATTCTGCTCAGCGAGACCTTTAATTGGACTGGCGACGAGAGGCTGGTCATGGACCTGCTCCCAGCTGCTCGCGCCGCGCTTGATTGGATCGAGAACTACGGCGATCTCGATGGTGATGGATTTGTCGAATACAAGCGCCGATCGCCGAAAGGTCTGACCAACCAGGGCTGGAAAGATTCCTGGGATGCGAACATGCATCGCGACGGCAGTGTAGCCGCGCCTCCGATTGCGCTGGTGGAAGTGCAAGGCTACTGCTATGAAGCGCAGTATCGAATGGCGCAGCTGCTGCGCGTTTTTGGTGACACAGAGCGTGCAGACCGTCTGCGCAAGTCTTCAGCAGAGTTGGCGAAAAAGATCGAAAAAAGTTTCTGGGTGAGCAGCGAGAACTTCTACGCCATGGGGCTCGACGCGCATAAGCGTCCGCTGGAAGTGATTTCATCCAATGCCGGACACCTGCTCTTCACGCGCGCAATCTCCCGCGATCGTGCCCGCCTCGTTGTTCAACGATTTATGCGCGACGACATGGAATCTGGCTGGGGATGGCGAACGCTGGCTGCTTCCGAGCGAGTCTTCAATCCGCTCAGCTATCATCGCGGTTCTGTCTGGCCGCACGACAACTCTCTCGTTGCTCATGGAATGGCGCTTTATGGATTCCGTGCGGAAGTGCAGAAAATCTTCACTTCGCTGTATCACGCCGCCCTCAACTTTCGCGATTATCGTTTACCCGAACTCTTCTGCGGCGTTCAGCGCAACGAGTACGACGAGCCCGTGCACTATCCAGTTTCTTGCTCACCCCAAGCATGGGCTTCAGGAGCGTTTTTCCTGCTGCTCACTTCCCTTCTCGGAATACGACCCTCAGCCGCTCGCAAAGAACTTAACATCGTGAATCCCACGTTGCCGGACTGGCTCGACTTCTTACACATTCGCAACCTGCGCATTGGAAACAGTCGCGTGTCGCTGGATTTTACGCGCCAGGGTGAGCGTTCATTCTGCAACGTTGTAGACGTCTCGGGCGAGAAGCTGCTGATCAATGTTGCATTCAGAAAATAAACGAAGTTGCCGGACGCGTCTTATTGATGACCAATAAACGTGCTGGAATTCAGCCTTCACCAGAAGTAATCATTGCGGCACAGGATTCATTGCGCTGCACTCGCTCGTGTGGTACCTTCCGGCCAACTGCATTCGTATGGAACTTCAGGACCGCGATTCACGTTAATCGTGGTGTAAGCCGGAGGCAAACGCATGATCATCGCGATCATTGTGATCGCCGTTATCGTTTTGTTGCTCATTGTTTTGTACAACGGGCTGGCAGGACTGCGTGTCCGCGCCGATTCGGCCTGGAGCGACATCGATGTGCAGCTCAAACGCCGTCATGACCTGATTCCCAATTTGGTCGAGACCGTCAAAGGCTACGCCGCGCACGAAAAGGGCACGTTCGAGAACATCGCCCGCTATCGCTCGGCGGCAATGTCAGCCACAACGGTGGATGAGAAGGCGCAGGCCGAAGGACAGCTCACGCAGGCCCTTCGCGGTCTGCTAGCAGTAGCGGAAAATTACCCGCAGCTTCGGGCGTCGGAACAGTTCACTTCCTTGCAGAATCAATTGGCGCAAACCGAAGATGCTATTCAGAACTCGCGCCGCTATTACAACGCCGTAGTGCGTGATCTGAACACAAAGATCGTGACGTTCCCGACCAACATCATTGCCGGAATGTTCAACTTCACACCGCGCCAGTTCTTCCAAACCGAAACCGCCGAGGACCGCGCTACGCCGGTGGTTAAGTTTTAGCGTGAGCGCTGATGAGAGGCGCGCGCGTTGTCGCCAATCGGAAAAGCGCGCGCTGAGACTCGCAACGCTGCTGACGATGTTCTTGCTGCTCTGCGGTATTTCAGTCCACGCGCAGCAGCGCAGCTGGCATATTTCTGACTTCAGCGCAGATATCGACGTTCACAAGAACGGCTCGGCTGACATCAATGAACGTCTCACGCTCGCATTTGTCGGAAGCTTCCGCGGCATTCATCGTTACATCCCTGTCGACTACGTCGGACCGGAGGGTTCGAACTACTCGCTCTTTCTGAGAGTCCAGAAGGTCATCGACGAAGAAGGCAATCCACTCAAATACAGCAGCAAGAATCAGGGCGGATATCGCGTTCTGACCATTTACATTCCCGGCGCAAGCGACACGAGCAAGCGTATTCACATCATCTATTCCGTCCGGAACGCGGTGAAGTTCTTCGACGATCACGACGAGTTCTATTGGAACATCACCGGCAATGGATGGCCGGTCGCGATCGACGCCGCGTCGGCGTATGTTCGCTTTCCCGAAGATGCGAACGGCAAATTGCGCGCGCAGGCATTTCAGGGCGTTTACCACTCGAACGATAAGGCGATCACCGATATTCAGGGCCCAAACGTGGTCGCAGAAACATCGGATCCGCTAACCGCCCGAGGCGGGCTCACGGTCGACATCTTCATTCCAAAGGGAGTGCTGCAGTCGCCCAGTGAGTTCACGCGGGCACTTTGGTTCCTGTTCAGCAACCCAATCATTTTTCTTCCCATCGTTGCGTTCATCGTAATGTTCGCGCTGTGGTGGACTAAGGGCCGCGATCCAAGCTCCGGGTTTTCCGTCGCGCCGATGTACCAACCACCGAAAGACATGAGCCCTGCCGAAGTGGGAACGTTGGTCGATGACACCACCGATCCTCGCGACATCACTTCTACTCTTGTCGATCTGGCTGTTCGCGGCTACATCAAGATTCGCGAACAGGAAATCGCGCAGATGATCGTCTTTCACAAGAAGGACTACATCTTTGTGCAGCTCAAAGGGCCGGACCAGTGGAACGATCTCGCTCCATTCGAAAGCGTGATGATGGAAAACCTGTTTCCCGCCGGGCAAACGGAAACACACATCGCCGATCTGCGCAATCGTTTCTACGTTGCCATTCAGCCCATTAAAACCGATGTGATGTCGTCGCTGAAAGAAAAAGGCATGTACACGCTCGATCCCGAGAGCGCACACGCCTACTGGATTCTCGGCGCTGTGATCACCGCTGCTCCATTTGTTCTCGCTGGATATTTCCTCCATGTTGACTTCACTCAATCCGGGCTGTGGATGTTCGGCGCGATTGCGCTTGCGGTAATCATCATCATTCTGTTTGCCCGCATTATGACGGCGCGCAGCATGAAGGGCGTACGCACCCGCATCGAGATTCTCGGTTTCCAGGAGTTCATGAATCGCGTCGATGCCGACCGGCTGAAGCGCATGCCTCCCGACACATTCGAGAAGTTTCTGCCCTACGCAATGGCACTCGGCGTAGAGCATCGCTGGGCAAAAGCATTTCAGGGAATCGTGCAGAATCCGCCAACTTGGTACGAAGGCACTTACGGCCCGAGCTTCAATACCTGGCTGTTCATGCATAACCTAAACGCAATGGCGGTCGACACCACGTCGGCATTCGTATCCACCCCACGCGCAAACTACAGCAACTCAGGATTCAGCGGCAGCGGTGGATTCAGTGGCGGAGGATTTTCCGGCGGCGGGTTCGGCGGCGGCGGCGGCGACGCTTTTTAGTAGAAATACCAAAGCGCGCGTCAGCTGCGGATGCGCTTTTCGCTTAGAAGCTTAGCATCTCAGAAGCTGCTACTCCATCCTGACCAACTCGCGAACATCCACATCGATCTGTTCCCGATCTGGCATGGCCGAAATCGTCTGCGGCGCGCGCCAATGATCGATATAAGAGATCTGATGCACGCAGGAGACGGTACAGTGCGGAGCGCAGCTTTTCTCGGTCCGAAACTCTCGGCGGATATCGTCGACGGTGTACTCGGCGAGCGGCTTGGCCGGGAAGCCGCGCTGCTGGGAGCAGTAGTGGACGAGTCCGTTCTCGCAGATGTAGATGTAACGCGAGCCGGCACGACAGCGCCAGGTATTCGGCCTGCCTTCCGCGATTGCATCCTGAAAGTGGTTGAAGCGCGAGTAATTCTTCTTCTCAAATGATTTCATCAAGCGATAGACTTCGCGCTCTTCTTGCTGCAGTGGCTTCAGTTGTCCACTGCCGTCATGAATGATGCCAATCGTCGAAGTGAAGCCCAGCTCCAGCGCGCGCGTTCCCACTTTCACCGCGTCGTGTGGATTGTGAATGCCGCCACCGACGACGGAGTTGATGTTTACGTGGAACAGCGCGTGTTCTGATAAAAGCTGCAGCTTCTTATCGAGAACCTTGAGGCTCTTCTTCGAGATGTCGTCGGGCATCACGTTGTCGATCGAGATCTGCAGATGATCAAGTCCCGCTTTGTTGAGGCGATGGATGCGCTCGGCAGTCAGCAGATAACCGTTCGTGATCATGCCGGCAATGATGCCGCGCTTGCGAATCCGCGCAATGATCAGGTCCAAATCGGGATGAAGCAGCGGCTCGCCACCGCTGATAGTGACGATCGTTGTCCCAAGTTGGCCCAGGCGGTCGATGCGCTCATACATGGTCTCGACCGGCACCGGTTTAGAGAAGTCGTCGTACTCGTTGCAGTAGGCGCAGGAGAGATTGCATCGCCGCATGGGGACGATATGCGCCATCACGGGATGATCAGTTGACGCGAGCGCCTTGCAGATCATCCAAAGCTCGCGGACACGCCGCTTAGCAGCCGCAGCATCGCGCTGAAGTCCGGACACCGGCTGTAGGGGAGTGGGTCTCTCTTGCATCTTATTGGTTCAAGTTCTATTTAAACATAGAGTTAGAGCGAGTCCCGTCGAGCGGTAATTTTTTGGAGGTGAACGGTAAGAACCTGCAGCGATTTGAGGTGGACGCCTTAGACCGCACCGCGTTCAGCCGCCCACAACTCACGCGAGAGCGGACACGACTTACTTGCGTGCACGCACCACAATCGAGGTTGAACACCAACGACACAGCGGTCGGGGACGCGAATTTCTTCGCCTCCTCCGTGCTCTAGTTCTTCAATTCCCGAAACGGGCTATCTTGAGAAATCCGGAATCTCCATTTCCGCGGAACCGTCTGCCCGCGGATCCGAAGCGCCGAAATTCATCTTCTTAGTGGAATCGTGCAGGATGGCCTGACCGCGGCCCATGGCTGCCGAGTACTCTTTACGAATTTCGAGATTGTGTCCCATCGCACGCAATTGATCGATCACCTCGGGCTTCACGCGGCTTTCAATGAGAATGTGGCAGAAGTCGCGGCCTACGGTAAAACGCGGCGCTGAGAGCGCGCCCTGAATGTTCATTCCGTAATCGACTAGGTTGGACACGAACTGCGCATGGGCTAACGGCTGGTTGTACCCGCCCATGATGCCGAAACCAATGTGCTGGTCCCCTTTTTCCATGAACGCCGGAATGATGGTATGAAATGGTCGCTTATGTCCGGCGAGGATGTTGGGATGGCCCGGCTCGAGAACGAACAGTGCGCCGCGGTTCTGTAATGGGAATCCCATTCCTTTCACTACGACGCCGGAGCCGAATTCAGAATAGTTGCTGTTGATCCAGGAAACGATGTTGCCGTCGCGATCGACGGTTGTGAGATAAGTCGTGTCGCTTCCTGGAGGCATGCCTGGACCATAATCGCAGCGAGCTTTTTTCGGATCGATGATCTTCGCGCGTTGTGCGGCGTACTCCTTCGAAATCAGCCCCTGAGTGGGAACTTTGGCCAGGCGCGGATCGGCGAGGTATCTCTTCAAATCGGCATACGCCAGTTGCATGGCTTCGATCTTCTTGTGCAACTCGGTCGTGCCCTGTGGGCCGTCAGCGGCGGGCTGATACTGCTCCATGATGTTCAGCATGGAGAGCGCGGCCATGCCTTGTCCGTTGGGCGGCAATTCGTAAACGCGCCACCCGCGGTAATCAGTCGAGATCGGATCCACCCATTCAGGACTGAATTGGGAAAGATCGTCGAGCGTCATCGTCCCGCCGAGTTCGTTGGACGTAGCGACTATGGCCTTGCCGATGTCGCCGCGATAGACCGCGCCCGCCCCTTGATCGGCTAGAAGACGCGGCGCTTTCGCATAATCAGGATTGCGGAAGATTTCGCCCAGCGCCGGCGCATGGCCGTTGGGCAGAAAGACGCGCTTGCCTTCGTCGGTGAATGACTGGTTTTCCCAGTAGTCGTGAATGATCTCGGGAACGGCGTATCCATGCTCGGCGTAATAGATGGCAGGCTCAAAGAGCTCCTTCCAAGGTAGCCTGCCAAAGCGCTTGTGCATGGCTGCCCAACCTGCGGCCGCACCAGGAACGGTGACACTGTCAATTCCGTGTCTTGGCATGCTGGTGATGCCTTTGGCGCGCAGATGCTCCGGCGTAAGTGCCTGCGGAGCCCATCCACTGGAGTTGATGCCGGTGAGCTTGCCGGTCTTCGCGTCCCAATAGATGGCGAACATGTCGCCGCCGATGCCGTTCATCATCGGCTCGGTCACCGAGAGCACGGCGTTGGCAGCGATGGCGGCATCGACCGCCGATCCACCTTTGGCCAGAATGTGCGCTCCCGCCTGCGAAGCCAGCGTGAAGCTGGTAGCAGCAATGCCGTTGGGTGTGATTGCCATCGAGCGCCCATAGCTACGATCCTGGGCGGCGAGAGTAACGGACGCAAGCAATGTCATGACGATGAGACTAGCTACGATTTTCTTCTTTTCCATTTGGGTCTGGAGCGATTAAGGCTTTTATTCAACGCGCCTGAATGTGTGCGGCCCAGCCGCCGCCGGGAGCTAAATGGATTTTCAACTTGTCATTCTTTGTGACGCGGCTCGTGGTCTTCTTATAGTCGCTGGCTGCGTGATCGGCGTTAACTCCGTCCTGGTAAGCGTCGATCGTGAAGTTGCCGTCGCCTAAGAACGATAGGTCTGCGTTCAGATCTCGTGCCGTCCAGTCTGACATTGCCCCTATCCACCAGTCTTTCCCATTTCGGCGTGCTACCAGGATGTAATCGGCGATGCGCGCGTCGAGAACTTTCGTGTCGTCCCATTCTGTCGGAACCGGACCGAGAAAGTCCATGATCTCGGGCTCGCGCAAATAGTTCGTCGGACTATCGGCGAGCATTTGCAGGGGCGCTTCAAAGACGACGTACATCGCGAGCTGATGGCAGCGCGTGCCCAGCGCCATCGGCTGTCCGAAGATCGGAGCGAAGTTCGTTTTCGAAGCATTCTTCATCGCTCCTGGCGTGTAGTCCATCGGCCCCAGGAACATGCGCGTAAAGGGAAGCGTAACGTTGTGCTCCGGCTCGGCGTCGGCGCTCCATTTGCTCCACTCCATTCCGCGCACGCCTTCTGCGTTGATGAGGTTCGGCCAGGTACGTGTCATCGACGCCGGCTTCTGGTCGCCATGGAAATCGACCAGCATCTTGCGCTTCGCACATTCGCGACTCACCCGCTCGTAAAAGTTCATCACGATTTGATCGCTGCGCTGCATGAAATCGACTTTGATGCCCTTGATTCCCCATTTGGAATATTGATCGAGAGTCGGGATGAGCTGATCGTCGAGCGTCTTCCAGACAACCCAAAGAATGATGCCGACGTTCTTCTGACGCGCATAAGCCGTCAGCTCCTCCATATTGATTTCGGGAACGACTTGAAGAACGTTGCCCAGCTTGTACCAGCCTTCGTCAAGGATGATGTATTGCAAGCCGTACTTCGCCGCAAAGTCGATGTAGTACTTGTAGGTCTCGGTATTAATTCCCGCTTTGAAATCGACGCCATACACGTTATTCGCGTTCCACCAATCCCACGAGACTTTGCCGGGCTTGATCCACGATGTGTCTTGAACCTGTGATGGACTCTCGAGCAGCCACACGAGCGAATTCGTGATCAGGTCACCATCTTTCTCCGCGATACCAACCACCCGCCAGGGATAAGTACGTGTACCCGACGTTGCGGCGATGTAATCGGCGGCTTCGACCACGCGGAAATCGCGATCGCCTTCGAGCTTCTCTTTTAGCGGATAAGGCGGAAACGTAGCCGCGAGAGCGGGCCCGCGCGTGCCCTTTAGCCAGAGTCCGGGATAATCGTGGACGTCCGATTCGGCGATCGCAACTTTGGCGCCCTGGCCGACATCTACCACCGCCGGCAGCGTGGCAATGAACTCGGGAACGATTGCGCTCAGATATTGTGGTGTGTACTTGCGTTCATTATGCGAGAAGAAGCTGTCTTCCTGCGGGTAATACACAACTGAATCCCGGGGGAAGTTCCAGTTCGATTCCTCTGCATAGACCTTAACCTGCTGCTGCGGCAGCGAAGTTTCAAAACGGTACGCGACGCCCTCATTATAAGCGCGGAAGGTAACTGCATATCCGCCGTCCATCGTCAGGCGGAGCTCGTTGTATGCATCGCGAAGCTGAGCAAATTTCTGCCGAATGGTTGGACGGATGATCTGATCGTTGCTGCGCTGCTTGGCATCGAGCACCTTAGGCGAAATGCCGAGCTTCTTGTGTTCGACATCGAGTGAGAGCGTACAGTTTTCCAGCAGCGCGCGACCGTTGAACAGAACGTCGTAATGAACGCGATCAGCGGTGTGAATCCTAAGCTCGATGCGATTGTCCGGCGAGCGCAGATCGTAGCTGGATTGCGCCACTCCAGTAATCGCGGCCATGAAAATCACAATGACACACAGCATCCTGCCCGAAAAACTGCTCATTCAGTCACCTCGATTGATTAATGAACTGAAGACGGCTGATCTTTAAGGACTACCAGAAACTGCCGCACAGCGTTCCGCTTGCGTTCAATCTCAGCGGTTTCCGCGGCTTGCGCCTGCCGATATTTCCCGATTTCTTCTTTTGCCCTTGCCTCATCGCCCAGACGGCGATAGGCAAGCCCCGATCGGTAGTGACATTCCGATAAATCAGGCGAGACCAAAATGCAGGCCTGATAATTTTTCAGCGCCTCCTCCATCTCGCCGTTTTGTTCGCGAATCATTCCGAGCTGCAGGTAAGCTTCTCCCAAGTGTGCATCCAGCCTGACCGCTTTCTCCAGCAATTTTGCTATGTCCGCCTCTCCTGGAGATCGAGAGGACGCCCGTTGTTGTTTCCACAGTGTCATCGCGTAGTAGTAATTCGCAGAGGCGCTTTCCGGCTGAAGATTCAGAAATCGCTTCAGGTCCTGAGCAATGCAGGGAGCCGAAGACGTAGCCGTCCTTTGCATTTCGGCCATAAGCGTGTAGAACTCTGAACGATTCGGTTCCAGATCAGAAGCTAGACATGCGCTTGCGATAGCTTGGTCGATCGCACCATCCGCATAAAGGGCGGTTGCAAGCCCAGCTTGCATCCTCGCGGACTTCGGATGGACCGCCGCTCCCTTCTCGAAAACCTGCACTGCCGCCTCGGAAGCGCGATGCAGCAGAAGCTCTGTTCCCCAACTGAAATAGTTAACTTCACTCGGATCCATGCGCACGGCTTCTTCATATTCGTGTTCCGCCGCGACCGGATCGTTGAGGCGCTCGCTGATGTCACCGAGCTTGCGATGCAAATCAGCTTCATTATTGCGAGCCAAAGCTTTCTGAATCTGTTCGCGTTCATCACGCAGAGCTACATCGCTCTCGCTATGGATTGCGACCGATTCTCCAGACTTTGTAGTGTTTGAGTTCAGAGCAATGGTTTGTTTAGTGAGAGCTTCGCTTGTACGTAGTCCGGTTTCCGAGCCATGTCCGCCCGCGCCGCTCCAGTCGGTCACGCCGGCGATGGCGAATGCGGGTTTGTCTGCGAACTCCATCTTTGCAGAATCTACGGCTTGAGGACCGAGGACCAGATCGACGTGCTTGACTCCCGCCTGAATCGAGATCGGCTGAGGTTCGCTATTCGATGCGGCTTTCTGCGCAGTGATCACATAAATACCTGGACGGGCGAGGTCAAAGATAAACGTGCCATGAGCATCGCTTTTCGTTTCGGAAGCTTTGCCATCGGCGACTAGTCGCAGCGAAACCAGAGCGTCGGCAATCGGCTCGCCGCTCGCGGTTCGGATCGTGCCCTCGATGGTTATCTTTGAGGTTGGCGCCGATTGACCAAAGCAGCCGAACGAGAATGCGCACATCGCGATCAAGATCAACACACGAGAGAATTGCTGTTTGAAAATCGAATTGGAGACGAAAGTCATCGGGGCAATGCTCTTGTGAATGGTTCGCAATAATTTAGCAGGCATTTCAAGCGCCGCGTAAACCAAGTCGTCGGCGTTGTAATTGGGAATCCTCTCAATCATCTTGTCATCCTGAAGCGCATCTTTTGCGCGAAGGATCTCCCGGAATATCTCAAACAGAATTGCACTTTCCAGGCTCTCGGCCCATGCGCCTGGCTTTTTTTGGTCGAGAGCCAATACACGACATTTCTGCCTTAAGCATCGCGGGAGATCCTTCGCGCAAAACATGCGCTTCAGGATGACAGCTCCTACGCAGCGTTCAATTCTGTCGTATAACCAAGCTTCCATATCCCGCACAAACACTGGCATGTGTATTCTTGGGCGAACCAACTAATTGACATGGAGCTGCCTCCAGAATGTCTATCGCTTCGCGAAGTTTCATGCGAATTCAACTTCTGCTGCTCGTAATCCTAAGCGCGAACGTACTTCATGCCACTCAAGCGCAGCAGCCGGCGCACACCTTTGGCTGGAGCGGACAGCATTTTCTGCTCGACGGCAAACCGTTTCAGATCATCTCCGGCGAAATGCACTATACGCGGGTGCCGCGTCCATATTGGCGACAGCGCATGCGCCTGATGAAGGCCATGGGGCTGAACACGCTCACGACGTATGTGTTCTGGAACTTGCATGAGCCCAGGCCCGGCGAGTTCGACTTCAGCGGCAATCTCGATATTGCCGAATACATCCGCACTGCGCAGGAGGAAGGGCTGTGGGTGATTCTCCGTCCCGGGCCGTATATCTGCTCCGAGTGGGACTTCGGCGGCTTTCCTGCCTGGCTGCTGGCGACGCCGGACATGAAGGTTCGCAGCACCGATACGCGCTTTCTCGCCGCTGCCGAGCGCTACATGAAGCGCGTGGGACAGGAACTCGCGCCGCTGCAGATCACGCATGGTGGCCCGATCATCATGACGCAGGTCGAGAACGAGTACGGCTCGTTCGGCGATGACGAGAACTACATGAAAGCGATTCGTAAAATGATCGCTGATTCGGGCTTCGACGTGACTCTCTACACTGCCGACGGAGCCAGCCGTCTGGCGCAAGGCACGCTGCCCGATGTTCTTTCGGCAATCAACTTCGGAGCCACAGATTCTCCCGAAAAGGAATTCGCGCGATTCGATCAATTTCGCCAGAACGTTCCCAAGATGTGCGGCGAATACTGGGTGGGATGGTTCGATGCCTGGGGGCAGAAGCATCACATCGTTCCCGCCGAGGTTCCAGCGAAAGGCTTGGATTGGATGCTCGGCCAGGGAATCTCAGTCAGTCTCTACATGTTTCATGGTGGAACCAGCTTCGGCTACATGAGCGGCGCCAACAAGTACGCCGTCTATACACCTGATATCACCAGCTACGACTATGACTCGCCGGTGGACGAAGCCGGACGAACGACGCCGAAATTCTTCGTCTTACGCGAGGTGATCAAGAAACATCTGCCGCCCGGCACGGTGCTGCCCGATCCCCCTCCTGCCACTGCAATGATCGACATTCCGCATTTTGAGCTAAAGGAATCTGCCAGTCTGTTCGAATCGTTACCTGCACCAGTTGCATCGGAACAGGTCAAAAGTATGGAGATGCTCGGACAGAGCTACGGACTGATCCTGTATCGAACCAAGGCGACAGCTTCGGGAAAGGCTCTGCTGAAGATCGCCGAGCCGAGAGACTATGCCGTCATATATCAAAACAGGAAACAGATCGGCATAGTCGATCGCGGGCTGAACCAGACTTCAGCCGAGGTCCAGCTGGACGCGAGCCAGCCGCTCGACATTCTGGTTGAGAACATGGGCCGGGTGAATTTCGGTCCGAATCTCGTAAACGAACGCAAGGGCATTACCGAGAGCGTCTCGTTGAATGACAAGGCTCTGAACGGCTGGGAGATTTTCCCTCTTCCGCTTACCGATGTCGCGAAGCTGAAATTCTCTTCGACTCCGAAAGCAGGACCGTTGTTTTACCGCGGCAACTTCGATCTGCAGACTCTCGGAGACACTTATCTCGATATGCGCGGCTGGGGCAAAGGGCTGGTTTGGGTGAATGGGCGCAACGTCGGGCGCTATTGGAAGATCGGCCCGCAGCAGAGCCTCTTTGTGCCTGCCGAGTGGATGCATAAGGGGAAGAACGAGGTGATCGTCTTCGATTACGAGAGCGGCGCCGAACATTCACTCGCCGGCATTCGGCAGCTGGTTTTCGAAACGCATGAGGTGCGCAGTAAATAAAGCAAACCGCAGAGCAGTAGGGTGGACTAAGTGGACAGGATGGACTTAGTGGACTGCCTGGACCGGCGCGCGCCTCGCGCGGGTTGTTGCTCGATTGTCTGGAACTTGTGTTTCAGGCGCCATGATTAGAGCCGCTTGCAGGTTACTCTAGCTAGATGAGCGAATTCAGCAGAATCAGCCGGCTGCCTCCTTATGTCTTCAATGTCATTGGAGAGCTCAAGGCGGCTGCCCGAAAACGCGGAGAAGACATCATCGACTTCGGGATGGGCAATCCCGATGGCGCGACTCCTGACCACATCGTCAAGAAGCTGGTCGAGGCGGCGCAGCGTCCGAGCACTCATCGCTACTCGGTCTCAAAGGGAATTCCGCGACTGCGGCGCGCGATTTGCGAGTGGTATCGCAAGCGTTTCAATGTGGAACTCAATCCCGACACGGACGCTATCGTCACCATCGGATCAAAGGAGGGCATCGCGCATCTTTGTCTTGCCGTGCTTGATCGAGGTGATGCCGTGCTAGTCCCGAATCCGAGTTATCCCATTCACATCTATGGCCCGGTCATCTCCGGAGCAGACATTCGTTCGGTCCCAATGCGGGAAGGCGTCGATTTTATGGCAGAGCTGGAGCAGGCGATTCGGCTCATGTATCCGCGCCCAAAATTTCTGATTCTGAATTTTCCCTCGAATCCGACGACCCAATGCGTGGACCTGGACTTCTTCGCCCGCATTGTCGCTATCTGTCGCGAGAATGAAATTTACGTTGTCCACGACCTTGCCTATGCCGACATTGTCTTTGACGGCTACCAGGCTCCCTCCATTCTGCAGGTACCGGGAGCCAAGGACATTGCGGTTGAATTCTTCACCCTCTCAAAGAGCTACAACATGCCTGGGTGGCGTGTCGGCTTTATGGTCGGGAACGCCAAACTGGTCGGCGCGTTGACTCGGCTGAAAAGCTACTTCGATTATGGGACATTCACGCCCATTCAAGTCGCCGCCATTGCAGCACTCGAAGGTCCGCAAGGCTGTGTGCGCGATATCTGCGAAACGTATCGCAAACGACGCGATTGTCTCGTAACCGGCTTGCAGAAGATCGGGTGGGAGATTGAATCTCCGCGCGCAACCATGTTTGCCTGGGCCGCCGTTCCAGAAAGTTACCGTTCTCTCGGCTCGCTCGAATTTTCGAAAAAGCTGCTGGCCGACGCCAAAGTCGCCGTAAGTCCCGGGATCGGATTCGGGGATTACGGTGACGGCTATGTCCGCTTCGCGCTGATCGAAAATGAAGAGCGAACGCGCCAGGCCCTGCGTGGAATCAAGCAGATGTTCAAGAAAGATCAGGTTGCCGCAGTAGCTGGCAAGTAACTAGGCAGCCGCTTGCGCTGCCTGATCCCGCTTGCGCGAGAGGCTTTTGACAACGTTGATCGAGACGGCAGTCACGATTGTGCCTACGACAATCGCCAAAACATACGCAAGTCGCTGGTCCACTACCGGCAGGACGATGGGTCCACCGTGTGGAGCATGATCGCCAACATGACCGATCATGGCGAGAACGGCCGCCACCATCGAACCAAGCACGATGCAAGGAATCACGCGAACTGGATCAGAAGCTGCGAATGGGATCGCGCCTTCGGTAATGCCGATCAGACCCATGGCCATACCCGCGATTCCGGCCTCCTGTTCTTCCTGGCTCCAAAGCTTCTTGCGTAGCATCGTCGCCAGGCCCATTCCTAAAGGAGGAGTGCAGATCGCTGCTGCGCACGCTCCCATGATTCGATAATCACCCTGCTGAATCATGGCAGCGCCAAAGAAGAACGCAGTCTTGTTCACGGGACCACCCATGTCGAACGCGATCATTGCTCCAAGAAGCATCGCCAGCACCACGCCGTTGCCCGTACTCATGCTGGCCAAGGCGGCGCTGGCTGAAGTCATCAAGTGTGCAATAGGCACTCCCAGCACCTTCATCATGACCACACCAATGAACCCTGCAGACAAAATGGGAATGATAAGAATCGGCATCACCGGACGGATGTATTTCGGCACCGGCATCTTCTTAATGAGCTGCACTACGTAGCCCGCAAGCAGTCCGGCGAGAATCGCTCCGAGGAATCCGGCGTTGACTTTGCCGGAGAGATATCCACCTACAAATCCCGGAACCAGCCCGGGTTTTCCCGAAACGGAATAGGCGATATAACCTGCCAGCACCGGCAGCATCAGAGCAAAGGCAGTCGTGCCGATGTCGAGCATTACTTTCAGCCGGGCCGCGTGCGAGAAGTCAGGGCCGTGAGGAGTCATCGGCGCGAAGGCAATGGACGCGGCGATAAGGATGCCTCCGCAAGCGATGAATGGAATTGCGTACGATACGCCGGTCAAAAGATGCTGGCGAAGCTGCTTGAAGAATTCGATCATGAAGTGGGCCCTGGCTTGTTATTGGCTTTCGGAGTCTTGCTGGTAAAAATACGACAATCCCGCGCGTTCGTCACTAATTGATTACTCCACTCCGACTCAAGAAAAGGGTGGACAACGTTTGTGGAGTTGCACTAGGGTAACAATCCGTGCATCGAAAAAGGGGAGAATTGATTGTTTCTGCGGGTCGCGGCACCAGCCTGATCATTGGACAACTCGAGCGTTATCTGCGGCAGACGCAACTGAGCCGTATCTACTTCGCCGAGGACACAGTCGCCCCTCCGGCCCTCGCCTACGTTACCCACTTTCCGCGGTTATATGTTCCCCTTTCGGGAACGCAGAATCTGCAGATCGCCCAGAATTCCAACTCTTGCAGGATTCAGGCGCAGCCCGGGGAGGCGGTCTTTGTTCCCGAAAACTCCTGGGACAAGCCCGAATGGTCGAGCTCGCTGCAGGTGCTCACGATTCTCTTTGGGGCCAAACAAATCGGGATTAGTTTGGTAAAGCACAGCGGAGGGTCAGAGACGCCGGTGAGCGCCGTGAAGACCCACATTCATGGCGCCTACGATGGCCTTACGCACAATCTGCTTTCGGCCCTGATGGTTTTCGCCGCCGATCGCGGACAGGGTCCACTGGCGCATTTACTCACCGAATCGCTGCTGCACTCCTGCCTGCGGCTGCTGAAGATGCCCAACGCGCATCAGGCGCGCAAGGCTATCCGCACTTACGAGGCAATCTGTCTTTACGTGCAGGAGAATTCACAACTTCCGCTTACTCGCGAAAGCGTCGCCGAGCATTTTGGCCTGGCTCCGAATCACATCTCGCGTTTATTCCGGCAGCAGGGATTGATGCGGTTTAACGACTATCTGAACCTGGTGCGCATCAATCGCGCCAAGTTCATGCTGCGGAACTATACTCTGACGCTGAAGGAGGTGGCCGCGAACTGCGGCTATGGAGAGGTCGCCTACTTCTGCAGAATCTTCAAGAAAATTACGAAAGAGACTCCGACTCAGTACCGAGGAATACAAGCTGGAGGAACGGCGGACAATGCGGTAGAAGATTCCGAGACCAAAAACCGATTTCGCAGCAGGCACGATTCGCAGCAAAACGTTTCGGCACAGTTGGCTTGACGTAACAATCCGGATCGCCGAAGTTCGCGTCGTGTAGCGGAGTCTATTTCGGAGTTCAGACAGACTGCCGAATCCAGCGTAGATACTCGGCACTTCCACCCTCAATGTCGAGCTCGATTGCCTCCGGCACTTCATACGAATGAAGCTCGCGCAGGCGGGCAATCGCATTTGCCGACTTGGATGAGGTCGTCTTGATAAGCAACAGGAATTCCTGTGCATTCTCTACTTTTCCTTGCCACCGATAGACAGAATCGATCGGGCCTGTGAGGTTTACGCAGGCGGCAAGCGACTCTTGCACCAATGCCTTTGCTATTCGCGAAGCTTCATCGCGCGATGCAGCCGTGCTGATGATCAGTTTTTCTTCGGACATGCTTACACCATCGCCGGTTTTCGTGAGCATAGCAAGAGAGGTCCGACCACGACTCTGAAGCGAGAACAACGAGGAGAAGAGGGCTAGGGCATCCCCAACGCCGTCAGGCGGCGTGTTCCGCCGCATACATGACAGTGGAGGCTTCTTTCATTTGCTCTGGCGTTGCTGTTACCTGGAAGAGGTCCTGTGCATTTTGTGCAATTCGCAGCTTGTAGGGCTGCTCCCCGGTCATCAAATCGAAGCTCAGGCCTTCCTGCAGCGATCTACGGGCGACCTCGAAGAGCACGCTCACTCCGGGTGAGTAACGTGCCCAGTTCCGGTCATAGTAGGTGGTGTAGAAGCGCCGAAGCTCCCGGTCGCGGAATGTGATCACGGCTGCCGCCAGGGTGCCTCCATGTTCGAGGGTGAAAACCTGACAGCGGCTGCCCTCCTGCGTACAGACCACCGCCATAAACTCGACACGGCGCGAGTCGTGGAAGAGTTCTCCGGGAATCGATTGGCGGGAGCGGAGTTCATAAATCCGGCGCACCATTCCGTGCGCGCCCGAGTACTGCTTGATCTCGAGTCCCATTCGCTCGAGTTTATGCAGGCGGCTGAAGGCACGCGCGTGGTTATGAGCAAACTCTTCGGCGCTGATCTCGTCGGGACTGAGGCGCGGAGAGCGACTATAGAACATCTTGGGAAGCTGCCTCCAGATTGCCGCGTCTGGGCGGCAGATTGCCGTCACTGTAAACGGCAGACCCGGTATGCTTAACTGTTGCCAGGCTTGATCGAGCGCGGATGGATCACCGCAGGCGAGGTAGTCGCGATAGTCGAACAAAGTTTCGCCGGCGAAACTTAAAGTCTGCGACTCTCGGCGAATCACGGCCGGAATGATCGCAAGGCCGTTGTCGTTCTCGCAGAAAACGAAGTACGGCTCTTCACGGTCTGCAAATATGGTGGCTGCAAGTCGATTCCAAGCAAACGTCTGGAAAATGCTTCCTTGTTCGCGCTCGATGGATTCCCACGCTGAGCCTAGAGCCGCGATTTCTGCAGCATTGCGTGCCACTCTGATGCGCAACAAATGGATTCTCCTCTGAGTACCTCGATGATGGCAGGCGCAATGCTTCTGCGGGATGGCAGACTCTGATTGCGCAGGACTTCAATTAGACGCGAGCGGCTGCTGAATAGCTGCCAAGGAAGCTGCTAGCCACTAGCTGCCACCTTCCAGCCAAAACCGGTACTGATGGGCCGCATCAACGCAGATCGATCACTAGGTTTCGCAGTCGTTTTTAGATTCGTTTCAGTCAACCAATACCTCAAAGCAGCGAAAGAAATCCTTTATCCACCGCGAAATGCAACGGAGCGTTTTCTGGTTGCGTCTCACTGAGCAGGTGTAAAATCTGCCACGAAGAGCTAGGGCCGGTCGGCACGCTCGATGTCCGTCAACATTCGGACCAAGCTGGCTGGCGTGAGGCGCCGCATGAACGTTCACTTCAGCTACAAGGCCTCTAAGAATCCAGGAACAGAGCAAGAAGTTCAACGCCAAACCGAAAAGCTAGCCAAACGACTTCAGGTATTTCGACCAGAACTCATCCATCTGCACGGGATTGTCGCCGAGAGCTCGCAAAACGGCGGCGGCATCGCCGTCTCTCTGAACCTCAGGCTGCCCTCAGGACAGATGGCGACGCAGAATACGTCGTCAACTGCAGTCGGAGCGGTAAAGACCTGCTTCCGCGATCTAATCACGCAGCTGAACGCCCACAAAGATCTGCTTCGCAATCGACACAAGTGGCATCGACTCTCGCGCGAGTACAAGGGGATACCCTTCGAGCAGACCGTGGCAGCGGTCAATCCCAACGGAACGCCGCTCCAGGGCGGCACACTCACCAACCGCGACATCGATCAATACGTCGCCACCGAACTGCCTCGCCTGAATCGCTTTATTGATCGTGAACTGCGTTATCGCGAAGCTACGGGAATGATCGAGCCGAATCTCCTAAAACGAGAAGAAATAGTTGATGAAGCAATCGCCAGTGCCCTTTCCGGAGAAGAGCACCGGCCCGAGCGCGTGTCTGTCGAACGGTGGTTGTATGGGTTGGCGTTGCGCGCGATTCCGGTAGTCGCACAGCGCAATGGCGACGAAAACGGAACCATTCACCTCGAAGCACCGGCGGGAAAGCAGAACGTCACTGGCTCGGATGATGCATATCTTCAGTTCCACCAGCCCGACGATAAGCTGAGCGAAGAAGACATTCTGCCCAATTCGGGAATCAGTACGCCGGAGGCTGTTGCGCTTTCCGATGAATTCATCGATCAGGTGGAGCGCGCACTGACCGGAGCGCCGCCAGAGCAACGCGAGGCGTTCACCCTGTTCGCGATCGAAGGATTTACTGTTCCTGAAATTGCTGAAGTCTCGAAGCGGGATCCGGCTGAAATCAAGAAGTCGATCAAAGCTGCGAGGGAAATCGTGGACCGTAAGCTTCCCAATGGAAACGTCCTCAAGAAGCACCTGTTGAACAATTCGCAAGTTGCGTAAAACCGGGGTTCAGTCTGCTGTGCAAAAGCACGGCTGCGCAGTGGTTATACGCGCGACTAAAATCCTTTCCACGGCTTTACTTCACTAGTACCATCAGCCTCACGGGTCCGTGATTGGCGCCGGCGATTTTTTCCGGCGCTGCAACGCCTACTACGTTCGATCGCGGAACAACGGCAAGGTTGCTGATGTTTTCAAGTTCGTAGATGCCCTTCCGAGCTAGATAGGAGTTCTCGCCTGAGGAAACGAGCTGCGTTCCCGCGCCGCCAATCCCCACCACGTTTCGAGCTTCAACAAGGAAATGAAGAGCATCGTGATTGAGAACAGGACTAGTTCCGGACCTAACCGACGCAAGGAGGATGATCGCGCCCTGTGGCACTGCGCCGTGCAGTCGCTCATATGTGGCGACATCATCCATAGTGATCAATGATTCCGAATCGGGAAACTTCTTGTGCTCGGCTTCGATCACCGCGAGCGGAGCGATAAGACGTGTTGAGGGCAAAGTTTCCAGATTCCATGCGCCGCCGAGTTCAGCCGGTGCCACAAGAGTCGTTTGGGACAGGATGGTCTGTGAACTGGCCGGGATCGAAGTGCTGAGATCGATCACGGTTTTGTACTGCGGGCCCACCGCATTGTCGCGATGTGTAGCCGCGAAGAGCAGCATTGCAATCGATAGCACCGCAGCGACTACAAAGACTTGAACGCGAAGAAATCTGCAACTCATAACTACGACTCTCTCCCTCAATACGCAAACCCCATTCGCTGAGTTGCAGAACGCGGGAGTAAGTAATGAGATGCATGGGAGTTGCTGCCGTTTGCGAAAAAAATGCAAATAGTTGTCCTAGCTTCGTTCTCACATCGGTGGAAGCCCCCGACTTGACAGGCTGCGGAAAAACGCAGGCGCGAGCAGGGTAACGGAACCGGCGCCGGTGGGGCAGCCGCGCCCGTTGCGGCTGCGTTTCTGCGCAATTGCTGGCAGTCTCGTCGCATTCGGAGTTCGCCTTTCGGCGACCTCCGCCCCCCGGCTACTGCCGGGGGTTCTGTTGGCATTTTTCCGCAGCCTCTTGAGTCGGCGCACGGCGTGAGCCGTGCAGTCTAATGGTGAGCACAAAAGGACGGCGCGTTAGCGCTGGCCTACGCGCGAAGCGCGCATCCAGGATGCGATTTGGAAGAAATCCGGAAGCAGCTCGCCGAACTTCGACCAAAAACGTTGAGCAGCAAATCTATCGAGGTCTATTCGGTTGGTAGCGCTTCGCGCGTGAGCCTGCGCTAAAGCGCGTTTCTTTTTTCGCTCCTAAAGACGCACGGCTGAAGCGGCGTGTGCCCCCGACGGGAGTTGGTGCATTGCAGGAATGGACTCGACTGAGCAGTCGGTGCACCTCTCTTTGCCGTAACATGAATGCCATGTCAGTGCAGGATTTCGCTATTGCCATCATGGCCGCCGGCAAAGGCACCCGGCTCAAATCGAAAAGACCTAAGGTTCTGCATGAAGTTGGTGGGAAGCCGCTATTGGCTCACGTGATTCGATCTGCAGCAGAAGTCGTGCCGGCGCAGAACATCTACGTGATCATTGGACACGAAGCCGAAAGCGTGCGCGCGGCGGTTGCACATACAGGTGTGAACTTCGTCCTTCAGGCGGAGCAGCGCGGCACCGGACACGCGGTCCAGAGTGCGCGCAAGGAGCTCAGTCGTTCCGCAAATTTCTTAGTGCTCTCTGGCGACGCGCCGCTCATTCGTCCCGAGACAATCCGCCGCATTCGCGACTTTCACATCGCGCAGGAAGCCGCGATGACGATCCTCACCGCGCGCCCTGCAGATCCTACAGGCTATGGCCGCGTGCTGCGCGAAGGATCGACGGATCGCGTGGCCGCGATCATTGAGCAAAAATCACTCCGGCCGGAGCAATCGAATCTCGGCGAAATCAATTCTGGCTTCTACGCATTCAATTCCAAGCCGCTGTTTTCCAACATCGATCGCCTGCAAACCGACAATCCTCATGGCGAGTATTACTTGACGGATATGGCTGCGCTACTCGTCGCCGAAGGACAGAAAGTAATGGCGATTCGCGCCGAAGATCCTGATGAAGTGCTTGGCGGAAATACGATCGCTGAACTCGTCAGCCTGGACGCCAATATGCGCATGAGGAAAGCGCGCGCGCTGATGAGTCAGGGCGTCACGATCTTTCGTCCGGAGACGTGCGTCATCGACGACGAAGTGAGCGTCGCACCGGATACGAAGATCGACCCGTTTGTTCAACTTCTTGGAAACACTTCTATCGGCGAAAATTGCCGCGTGCGCTCCTATTCGGTCATCAGCAATTCCCAAATTGGAAACGATGTGCACATTCGATACGGCTGCATCATCGACGATAGCTCGATCGCGACAGGTGCGATTGTCGGTCCGTACTCCCACGTGCGCCCCGGAAGCGAGATCGGCGAAGGCGCGCACGTCGGCAATTTTGTCGAAACCAAGAAAACGCGTTTGGGCAAGGGTTCGAAAGCCAATCACCTCAGCTATCTGGGAGATGCTGAAATCGGCGCCGGAGTGAATATCGGCGCCGGAACAATCACCTGCAACTACGACGGAGTGCACAAGCACAAAACGGTTATCGAAGATGGAGCGTTTGTCGGCAGCGATTCGACCCTCGTTGCGCCATTGAAGGTCGGGCAAGGAGCTTATGTCGGCGCTGCTTCCTGCATTACCGCCGATGTGCCGGCGGACTCGCTGGCGATTGGTCGGGGCGTGCAGGTGGTAAAGGAAGGCTGGGCCAAGCGTAAACGGGAAGAGCGGCGAAAAGCGAAAGAGATCGGGTGACCCCGCAGCGCGTGATCGAAGCTAGTCCGATCTCGCCCTGCGGGATGGCCAGAGCACCCGAGCTTGCTAATTCGCGAGAAGTTCTCTGAGTTTCAGCCGTGCCTGGAAGAGGCCGGCTTTCGATTCCATTTCGGTAATTCCGATGGTGCGGGCGATGCGGGCGTGGTCGTAGTTCTCAACGTCGTGCATAAGGAAGATCAGCCGCTCGGTCGCCGGCAGTTGCATGACCGCGCGCTCCAGATCGGCGCGCCGGGTATTGCGGCGCACTTGATTCACCTGAGTTGCTGGTTGGCACTGGACGGTGAGGTTGCCGATCGGAGTGAGTTCGCGCAGTTCAGTCACTAAAGCACGGTCGATGGTTTCCGCATCCGGCTTGTGACTGGCCGCAAAAGCGCGGCAAAAGGTGGCCGTCATTACATCCTCGGCCGTAAGCTCGTTGTCGGTCATGTAGTACGAGAGCGAATAGACGCGATGGCGATTGCCTTCAAATACATCGCGATAGTGATCGACAGAAGCCTGCTCGGCATGGCGAATAATTGGGAGAAAAGCTGCTAGCTGGATTCCGTCGACTCGGCTGGACATTCAGGGCCCCTTCTCGTCTGGCTCTTTATTCGTATTCAGTTCCAGTAGAGCAGTTTCCTCGCCAATCGAATGTTGCTGGACCGAGCACCTCAGGTGCAGCTCGGGATGATGACTCGATGGAACTGAATAATGGGCGGATTTGAAGGACTACGCACTGCAAGATGTGTGAATTTGGGGTCTAAGGTTTTTGCCATTTTTAGCCGAGTTAGCATGCAATCCAGAGGAAAGCTCGAGTTTTCCACAGGCACTTCGAGTCTCAAATGTGGTATCGGGATGCCACATTTGGCCATCCATAGTCTCTGCTCTATGTAACTGTTACACGGCAAGATGTGGGCTGCTTATTCAAACGCTCACGAGTTTCCACCTGGCAAGAGCTCTATCGACCGGTGCAAGTTCAGAAGTGACGGAAGTCATGTTTTAGCTACATCCGCCGATGCACGGTACTACGGGCAGAAACACAAATCGTTCGAAATATGCCACGTGTATGTGTTCTTAGCGTTACTTCCGGTGGGACTCTCAGTGAAAAGCTTGAGGTGGAACCTTGACCAAAGTGGTTAGAATGGCAAAGCTTCCACTAAATTTCCACAAGCCATCGATGACACCCGAACGGATCCTAGTCGTTGACGACGAAGAGGCGATACGCGAGATCGTCTCGTCGATGCTTCAGAATGCGGGCTTCGTCACGATGCAGGCTTCCTCTGGCAAGCAGGCACTCGAAGTTCTTGGCTCAGGCGAACAGTTTCAACTCATGCTCTCCGACTTGATGATGGCGGAGATGGATGGCATCGCGCTGCTCGATCGGGTGCAGGATTGCTATCCGGACATGCCGGCCATTATGGTCACAGCGGTCCACGACATTTCAGTCGCGCTCGCCGCGATCCGCAATGGCGCTTACGATTACTTGCTTAAGCCCTTTGAGCGTGACCAACTCCTCGCGATGGTGAAGCGCGCGCTCGATCACCGCAAGCTGCGCCTGGAAAATCGCGCTTATCAATCGAATCTCGAATCGTTGGTGCAAGCTCGCACAGAGCAGCTTCGCCAGACTATGGCCGATCTGGAGCGCTCGTACGACATCACCCTCGAAGCTCTTGGCGATGCCCTCGATCTGAAAGACGCCGAGACCGAAGGTCATTCCAAGCGCGTGACGGCGTTCACGATTGCCATGGCGCGCGCGATGGGCATGTCGGGCGAGAAGATTCGCGTAATCGCACGCGGCGCGTTCCTGCACGATATCGGAAAGATGGCCATTCCCGACGCAATCCTCCGCAAGCCCGGAGCACTCACGCAGGAAGAGATCATGATCATGCGCGAGCATTGCGCCCGCGGTTATCACATGCTGAAAAAGATTCCGTTCCTGGCTGATGCTGCTGAAATCGTCTATGCGCACCAGGAGAAGTACGACGGCACCGGCTATCCTCGCGGCCTTGTAGGCGACGATATTCCGATCGGCGCGCGCCTGTTTGCCGTCGCTGATACCCTCGACGCGATCACATCCGATCGTCCATACCGAGCCGCCCAGACCGTGCAAGCCGCGCGCGAAGAGATTAAGCGTTTTTCTGGAAGACAATTCGATCCCAAAGTTGTTGAAATATTTTTGGGAATGCCCGAATCGATCTGGGAAGATCTGCGTCAGGAAATCAATTCGCACGCACGCAAGTACGCTTATCCAGCCAAGTTCGCCGAATCAGCGGTCTAAAACAAACACGACACAGATTGCACGGATTTTACGGATCACACGGATCTGCAAGAGTGAGCTGGGCGTCTACTCGCGCAACGACTTTTCCTTGCTATTTTGAATCCGCGGAATCCGTAGCATCCGTGCAATCAGTGTCGTGTGCTGGTTTTTATCTCCGTTGAAACCCATCTGATACCCTGCACATCTAGTCCTTTTTACGACCACTGAGAATGCAAGAAGTCGATCAAAGCACACCTGCGCACCGGCACGTCCACAGCATGAACTTTCTGCGTTATCTGCTGCTGGCCTTCATCGTCATCGGCAGCACATTTGGCGACGTGTATGTCGCAAAGGGGATGAAGCAGATCGGAGAAATTTCCGTCCATCGCTTGCGCGATCTGATTCTGGCTCCCCTGCACCCTTATGTAGCACTCGGAATCGTGCTGCTGGCCCTCTTTTATTTTTCTTACCTGGCCTCACTCTCCTGGGCGGATTTGTCCTACATCATGCCTTCCACCACGTTCGGTTACGTGCTCACCGCATTGCTCGCGCATTTCATGCTGGGCGAGAGAGTGCCGCTCACGCGCTGGATCGGAATCGCAATGATCAGCCTGGGCGTCGGGTTGATCACCGGAGGTCATTCCCTGACCGTAGTGCCGACTCCGGAAGGAGTAAGTCCTCATCTCGAAATGAAGCCGGAGACGCACTCGTGAATCACCACAGCCTGTTAACCACGTGGGTGATGATTCTCGTGCTCGTCAGCCTGAACTCCGCCGGAGATATGTCCACGGCAAAAGCCATGCGCCGCGTAGGGGATTTCGGCGCGATCCGCCGCCGAGCCGGACTCTGGGGAGTTGTGCGCGGCGTGCTCACCGAACCGTGGTTCTTCATCGGACTCACTGCGATGACGCTGAGCTTCTTCACCATGCTCGCCGCGCTGTCGATCATCGACTTGAGCATCGTGATTCCCGCTTCGGCATCCATGAGCTTCCTGCTGAATCTCATCGGTGCGAAATTCATTTTGAAAGAGCACGTCACAAAGCGCAGATGGATTTCGGGGATACTGGTGCTGGGCGGAATTGTTTTGCTCAGAACTTAGCATGATTTGCTAAGACAATCACCACAGAGCGCATCATGAAGAAAATTGCATCGAGTGACTTTAGGAATCAATGCTCGAAATTGCTCGATTTTGTGCAGAGAACGAGACAGCCAATCGTGATCACGAAACGAGGCAAGCCTGTGGCCAAGGTCGTGCCGGTTATCACTCATTCCGACAAATGGTTTGGACGGTTGCGGGGAAAGGTGAAGATTGTCGGCGATATTGTTTCACCCATCGATCCACCAGAGGTTTGGGAATCCTCGCGATAACCGTACTCCGACCGAACCTCTCACAGCATGCGCATCAGCCCTTTGGGTGGTAGATCATCGATCAGGAATGTACGAGGTTTGCTTGTTTCGTCAGCTATGGCCTGCGCAGATGTGTATCCGCTCCTGACTGCGCCTTCCATCGTCGCCGGCCAGCCGGTTGCGGTCCAGTCTCCAGCAAGAACGATTCTCGGCCACGGTGAATGCGTGCTTGGCCGGTAGGAATCCGAGCCAGGCAGAGCTGAGTAAGTGGCGTGAATCTCTTTTACGACGGTGGCTTTCACCAGCGCTGCCGTTTTCACGGCAGGGAAGAATTCTGCTAGCTCGCGCAAGGCGAGATCGATGATTTCCTGTCTTCCCATATCGACCAGCGACTTCGAGGAGCTAACTACCAGCTCTACATAGCTGCCTTGAACATCCCCTTGTTGCCGCTGTGGTTGCAGCTTCGACTTTTGGAATATCCATTGAATGGTGCGGTCGAGCAAGACTGCGTGAGGAAGATCCGTGATCTCGCGGTCGAACCAGAGATGAATTCCCGTAATGGGTGAACTTTCAAATTGCTCGAGTTGCTGCCGCAACGCTGTGCTTACCGCGCCTGTCCCATTCTGGGCGGGCAATAACTTGCCCAGAGCATAGTAAGGAACAGCGAGGATTACGTAATCGAACGAGCCTGTTGCCGCTGCGCTTTGAATGACGACTTCTTCGGCGTTCGGGACTACCCCCTCGACGCTATTGCGCAGCAAAACGCGACCGCCACGCTGCTCGATATACCCGATTGCGCTGGCGTACAGATCCGAAAGCGGAACAGCGGGTACGCCCATCTTTCCAGCATCTGCTGATTTCAGGAACGACTCGCGAAAGACTTGCGCCCCGTAGCGTACGGAGATGCGCTCCAAATCTTCGTTGATCGCGCTTACCAGGACGACTTTCCAAAAGCGGTCGATAGCACGTTGCGTCTGACGATGCTCACGCAGCCAATCGAAGAAGCTCTTCGAGCTGTCTGGAGGTAGCGTTCCCATCAGTGCGAGCATGGCACGTGCGATTCCGAGCTTGTCGGCGATTGAAAGAGATGCCGCTTTCAGAAACGATGGTGCTGTGTGCAGCGGCGCGGGCAATGCTGACGATGCGATTTCAGATCGGCGCCCACCAGGCTCGACGAATGTCAGCTTATCGAACCAGCGAATCTTGTCGGAAACTCCAATGCGGCAATAGAAGTCGAGCAGGTTCGTGCAGCAGCCGAGGAGCACGTGCTGGCAATTATCGACAGTCTCTCCCGTTCCAGGATGCTCGTAGGAAGACGCGCGTCCGCCGACGTAGGGTCGGCGCTCGAAGACCGTAACTTGAAATCCTGAGTCCGCCAAAGCGCATGCGCCAGAGAGCCCGGCGATGCCCCCGCCGACGATTCCCACTCTGGCACTCTGTTTGTTCATTTCGATGAGCTAGACGGTCCGAAAGATTGACTTTATAATCCCGCGGCCAAGTATCGCGAATTTCTCGGCGGCACTCAGGCGGACGCGACGACGGAGGACGTCGTAATCGCTTCTCGCGATCTTCTCAAGCAAGCGGCTGTAGATGGTGACCATCACCCACAAAGCTGCACGGCTATCTCGATGGATGAGCGGAATCAGCTCGAATCCGGATTTGTAATATTCACGCGCTCGTTCTGCCTCGAACGCGAGCAACGCGCGCAGACGCTCCGGATCGACGCGCTTTCCGCCGTCATTCAAAAAATCTTCAACAGACAAGCCGAATTTTGCGAGATCCTCTTCAGGAAAATACACCCGGCTCAGTGACGCGTCTTCCTTTACATCCCGAATAATGTTGGTCAGCTGAAAGGCCACGCCGCACCGTTCGGCCAACTCTTCGGCTCTCGTTTCTTCATAGCCGTAAATCCGGATGCATACCAACCCGACGACGGATGCGACAAAATAGCAGTAGCGATATAAGTCAGCAAAGGTCCGGTGCACACGGGTGGCAGAGATAATTGCGGTTCCTCCACCGGACTGGCGCTCGGGCCTGCTCTCCGGCGCGGCGTCCAGGTCCATGCTGGTACCTTGCACCAGTTGATCGAGCAATTCAGCGGGAATATTGAATCTGTTCCGGGCATCCGCCAGCGCGAGAAAGACAGGATCGTCGCTCAGGATCCCCGATTGGACCCGATGCCATTCTGCCAGCCAACCGCTTAGCCGTGCTTTGCGCTCTTCGACTAAGCAAGTGTGGTCATCGCTGAGATCGTCGGCATGGCGCATAAATGCATAAACCGCCGATAATGCGTTGCGCTTAGCGCGAGGAAGAGCCAGGAAGGAGTAGTAGAAGTTGCGCGCTTCGCGTCGTGCAATGCCCCGGCAGACGGCATACGCCAGGCTGATACGCGGATCGTTCACAGCCTGCTCCACAGTGCCTGCGCTGCCGCTTTCGCGACCAGAGCAAGCTTCCGCGATTTCGAAATCGCGGGACGCGCGCGCAGGACATCGAAATCCTGACGCTCGATGCAATTCAGAATTTCCTCTCCGCCGCGACTAAACAACTCGATGTCAATGGCAAGTTCGCGGTCGACCGTTCCCATAAGCGGACGCCCTCGTTGGAACCAGTCGCGCGCTCGATCTACTTCGAATTCCATGAGCCGACGGAACTGCGACGTGAAATTCCGCTCGGCAATGTTGGTCACAGCCACTCCATAGCGCTCAAGATCCTCGAGCGGAAGATAGATGCGACCTTTGCTGTAATCGACCGAGACATCCTGCCAAAAATTTGCGAGCTGGAGTGCGGTGCAGGTGAAATCTGAAAGATGCTGGCGTTCGGCATCCGAATAGCCGCAGGCATACAGCACCAAGCGACCGACCGGATTTGCCGAGTTCACGCAGTATCCAAGCAGATCGTCGAAGGTGCGGTAACGAGTGACGGTCTGATCCTGGCGAAAAGCAACCAGCAGATTCGCGAATGGATCGCGTGGAATATTGCGTTCGAGAATCGTCGGACGAAGCGCAACAAACACTGGATGCCGCGGAGCTCCTGCATAGCAGGCGTCTAGCTCTTCTTCCCATTGATCGAGCAAAGCCAGAGACTGCTGTGGACTGTCAACTTCGTCGCCGAGATCGTCGGAAATTCGGCAGTAAGCGTAAATGCTGTAAAAATGCGGCCGCAGTTTCTGCGGCAGAAACCAAGTTGCAACGCTGAAATTCTCGTAGTGGCTGCGCGCCAGGCGCTCGCAATATGCGCGAGCTTCTGCGAGCGATGGCGGAGTTGGCGGGATCGCGTACTCAGGCGGAAGCGCTGCCCATCCGTTGGTTCTTGCACTCTGGACTAGGGAGCTTTGCATCTGCGAGGACATCCGCAATCAGTGGCGGCCCGGAATAATAGCCGTTTTGATCTCGCCGCTGCGATCGAGCATCTTCTGCAGCACTTCTTTAAGGTTCGAGAGAGGCGCTTCGCCAGTCACGTAGTCGGAGCTTTGGATTTTGTTCTGCGTGATGAAGCCGAAGGCCTTGCGTACCATTTCGGGAGTGTGGTGGAACGTAGCCTTCAGCGTGATTTGTGAATAGTGCAGGCGCTGGGTGTCGAGTTCCACTTTGGTCCCACTGGCGCATCCGCCGAAGAAGTTCACGGTGCCGCCTTTTCGCACCATGTCCACTGCCCATTGCCATGCCTGCGGACGGCCAACTGCTTCGATGACGACATCTGCTCCACGCCTCTTCGGCGTCAACGCGCGGACTGCTTCGATAGGATCATTGACTGTTGTCATCTGTACGACTTCATCGGCGCCGAACCGCTGAGCATCCTTGACCTGCTCGTCGCGCTTGACCACCGCGATCACGCGCGTGCCGCTCAGCTTCGCAACCTGCATGAACATGAGCCCAATCGGACCAGCGCCGATCACGACGACGCTGTCACCTGGCTCGGAATGCGTTTCGTTCAATCCGTGCAGAACACACGCCAGCGGCTCACACATGGCTGCGGCTTCGAAGCTGACGTTATCCGGAATCCGCAGCATGTTGACTTCAACGATGCGGCGAGGAACCTTGATGTACTCGGCGTAGGCTCCGTTAATAAACAGCAAGTCTTCGCACAGGTTCGGCTGCTTCTTGAGGCAGAAGAAGCACACCCCGCACGGCGCGGAATTCAGCGCGACAACGCGCATTCCCGGGCGGAAGTCCTTCACGCCTAATCCGACTTCCTCGATCGTCCCGGCGAGTTCGTGCCCGAAGAGGGCAGGCGGCTGGATCATGCGAGCGTGATATCCACGCTGGAAAACTTTGAGATCAGTACCGCAGGTGAGGGCCACCTGGACTTTGATCAGAACCTCTCCCTCGGCCACGCGGGGGATGGGCACCTTTTCGATTTTTACGTCCTCTTTACCGTAGAGGACGGCGGCCTTCATGGTTCCGTTCAAATCTTTGTCCTTAGAACGCGGGGGCTTGCACCATGTCTCAGTGAGCCGGCTGAATCACAATCTTCATCGAATCGGGCTGCGGATTGGCAGCCAAATGCAAGGCTTGCACCGCTTCTGTCAATGGAAAACGGTGCGAGATCAAGCCTGCAAAATCAATCTCTCCGCTAAAAACCAGTCGAGCGCTCTCATCCTGCAGCTCAACCGAGGCGCTGTACGAGCCCATCAATGTCTTTTCATCCACACAAACTGCTGCGGGATCGACCGTGGCTTCACCACGAGCCGTCTGAGCAAAAAGCATCACGCGACCACCAAACCGAACTGCATCCATCGCCGGCTGAATCAGCCCGTTCCCACCGACAGCCAGCATCACCGCGTCGGCTCCACGCCCGTCCGTTCGCGCGCGGACTTCGTTCACGAAGTCCATCTTTGAAGCATCGATGGTCTCGGGAATCTGGTACTCCAAAGACATTGTAAGCCGCTGCTCGTACAAATCGGAAGCAATCACCCGGGCACCTGCCCGGCGCGCCAGCGAAGCCAAAATGATGCCGATAGGCCCTTGTCCGATGACCAGCACGATCTCACCAGGCACGAGCCGCAGGGCGTCGACTCCCTTAAGGCACGTATTCACCGGCTCAACAAAAGCCGCTTGCTCAAATGAGACGCCATAGGGAATCTTTACCAAGCCACGGCGGACGATCCAATCCATCACTCGCACATATTCCGCGAATCCTCCGCCCGAAGGCTCGAATCCAGCTGTGCAGCCGACTTTCTTGTACACAGGGCACTGAGCAAAGACCTTTCGCTGACAATAGAAGCACCGTCCGCACGGGATGTGATGGAAGACCATCACGCGATCGCCGATCGAAAAACCGTCGACGTCGGCACCCACTGCGGCGATCACGCCAGCAGTCTCATGACCGAAAATGCGCGGCGCCGAATGCGAACCCGTGTGGATCTTCTTCAAATCGGTCCCGCAGATGCCGCAAGTATGAACTTGAATCAGAATCTCGCCCGGCCCAATCTCCGGAACGGGAACGGTCTCGACGCGCACGTCGTCAACACCGCGAAATACCGCCGCGTGCATAAGCGCAGGAATGGCCGAGCGCTCGCCCGCCGCGGCAGCTTGAGTAACTGTAGCCATGAGCTGACTGGCTCAATTGTAAATGCTTTTGCGCACCGGCCCAGACTGGCCGCGAGTTCCGCAATTCCGCTCTTCCCGTTCTGCTTTAGAAGCGGTACGCTGTGTCGGGATTTTAATGGCTATTCGTCTTGTAGTCGCATCATTCCTTCTCTCCAGCCTCTGCTTCGGCGATCTCAAATACCGAATGCACACCACGGGACGGCCGGTGCCCAATTCGGACACGGTCGTCTATGTACACGGCGATCGCATTCGCATCGAATTTCCCGATACCGGACGCGTGAACATTCGCGAATGCGACCTCAATCGCATCGTGCATCTCGACCCACAAGCGAAGACTTACCGCATACAGCAGATTGAGCCCAGGTCAGAGCTCAACGAAGATGATTCTGCTCCTAATATGGGACCCTCATCGTGCCGAATGAGAACGAGGAGGGAAATCGAAGAAACCGGAGAATTCCAGAAACTCCTCGGCTTCGACGCGCAACACGTTCGAATCTTCATCTACATGGACCCTGTGCCCGAATCTTGCCCGGAGAATCGGCCCCTTGCCTCGATACTCGTCCAGCAGCGCGATGGATGGTACATCCAGGTTCCTTGGCTGCCGGAGTGTCCTGCGCCCAAAGATAAGAACGCGACCACGAACCGGGCATTTGATGTGCCCGATCACTACCTGCGCAGTGACGGAACACTTACGCCTGACCTGCTTCCCGCAAAAGTAGAAGTAAAGCGTCGCCGAGGACAAGAGCTGCAGACGGCATTCACCGCCGAGGCGTCCGACATTTCGACGGACGCCCTGGATCCCGGACTATTCGATATCCCTGCCGATTATCGCGAGGTGCCCGCAGCGGCCGCAGCCAGCTGCTCCGGCGCTCCGGAGATCGTGGCTCACCTTGAAGACGGATCACCTGTGTATCGCGTCGGATGCGGCATCAAAGCTCCTAAGCCCGTTCGACAGCAAGAGCCTGAGTACTCCGAACGTGCCCGCAAGAAGAAAATTTCCGGATCAGTCCAACTTTCCGCCATTGTTGATTCAGCGGGTAATGTTCGCGATGCAGAAGTTGAACGTTCACTGGAATCAAGCCTCGATCGCCAGGCACTTGGCGCACTTTCTAAATGGAAGTTTGATCCGGCGACCAAAGAGGGGCAGCCTGTTGCTGTGAGGCTTGAGATTGAAATCAGTTTTCGACTTTATTGATGAGGTCCACTGATAAGCACTGTCATCCCTCGCTCCGCGCAACGCACGCTAGTTGTACGATGCTTTTCTTTTGCGGAGCGGCGGATCTGCTGTTCGGCGTAAAGACAGCAGGTCCCCCGCGCAGCAAGAACAAATCATCTAAGTCCCACCAGTCTCGCGGCTGCGCGAGGGATGACAGTGTCGATGAAGTGAACGAAGCTTATAAGGCGCGCCGCAAAAGCGAACACGGATTAGCACGACATCAATAACACTCGTCCAGCACTTCAACAACGTGCTTAACCGGAACAGAGCGTCCGGCGCGTTCCATTCCGGCGCGGAGCTGCAGCATGCAGCCCACGTTGGACGTGACGACTAATTCAGCCGAAGTGCAGGCGATGTCATTCATCTTGGCGTCGAGAACCTTCATCGATAATTCGTTCTGCGTGACGTTGTAACTGCCCGCGCTTCCGCAGCACTGGTCTGAGTGCGGCATCTCTTCGACTTCGAGACCAACCGCGCGCAACAGTTGACGCGGCGCATTGCGAATTCGCTGTCCATGAGCGAGATGGCACGGATCCTGGTAGGTGGCGCGGACGTTCAGTTTGCGCGCGGGCGGCCGCAGGCCAATCTCGTCCAGAAACTCGGTTATATCTTTTATTTTCTTCGCGAACTTCTCGGCTTCATCGTGCTTCGCGTCTTCACGCAGAAGATCGCCGTATTCTTTCAACGTCGACCCGCAGCCGGCGGCGTTGGTCACGATGGCATCGAAGCGGTCATCGAGCATCGCCGCGATGTTCTGACGCGCGAGCCTTCGCGCTTCGTCGCGATAGCCCGCATGGGCCTGCAGAGCGCCGCAGCAGTTCTGGTTCTGCGATATCCAGACTTCGACGCCGTTCTTCGTGAGCACACGAATGGTAGCGTCATTCAGGGCCGAGAAGGCGACGCAGGCGATGCATCCGGCGTGGAAGGCAACCGTCCCGCGACGCTCTCCCTCGGCGGAAAATACTTTCCCAATTTGGTCAAAGAAGAACTTGTCGTCGATCTTTGGCTGCAACTGCTCCATCTTCGCCACGCCGATTAACCGGAGCAGTCCGGAAGATCGCGCGAGAGCCTGCAATCCCGAGCGCTGATAAAACCGAAGCAGTCTAGCGATCGTACTCAGCCACTGCGGATTCCCAACCACCTGGCGATAGAAGAACGCGCGCAATTGACGCGTGAGCCACGGCCGCTTGTAGTGCTGCTCGATCTGAGCACGAGCGCGTTCGACGATATGGCCGTACTGCACGCCCGAAGGGCAAGCCGTCTCACAGGCGCGGCAATCGAGGCAGCGGTCGATATGAGTGACAAACGAATTGCCGATCGCGAGCCGTCCCGAATCGACCTGCAGCACCTGGTAAATGCGCCCGCGCGGCGAGTCCATTTCCGTGCCGAGCACGCGATAGGTCGGGCAGTGATTCAGACATAGACCGCAATGGACACAGGTTGCATATAGGTCCCACGTCGGGCGATCGCCTCCGGCAAAGTTCGACTTACCCATTTGCAGGCTGTGCCCGGAGACGGCTGTCTGTTCTGTCTCGATGTTGGTACCCGTGTTCATCCGACGAGAAAGCGTCCTCGATTCAGTATGCCTTTGGGATCGAGCGCGCGCTTCACTTTTTGCATGAGGGCGATATCGGTGGGAGTTGAACCCCAGACATCGAAGTGCTGCTTCGCCTCTCTGGGGCAGCGGAGAACGACCGCGGAGGAATCGTTTGAGAGTCGTCCGCGAAAGGCCGAAGCCGCTCCGGCGAATTGTGTAACCGCAGGGGGATCGATTGCCAGCGGGATGAATCCAACGACAAACGATCCCAGAGTCGCTCTCCCGACGATCGCAGCGACGAAGTTGTACTCGCTTGCCGACTCATGAGCAGCAGTGAGAGCCTTTTCCGACTCCGCCGGCGGTACTTCGAGTTGGAAGATCATTGGATTGTGATGTCGGCTGGTCAGGCGCTGCTCGAAATTGGCGAGCCGGTTCCAGAAATCGACTTCATCTTGTCGTTTGATTTCTTGCGCGACTTGCGAGCCCAGTTCCGATCGCGAGCGCGCCAGCGCATGATCGCTACCCGCAACGCGGACGGCGATTTGCCAAACGCGTTTCTCGCCTGTGACTCCGGTCTCTGGGGACCACTCGTCGGGGTCTCGCGGCTCGGCGTCCTTCAAGTACTCGGCTGCTTCCGGTCCGATGAACTCTGCACAGATCGGCGACAGCGGAGATTTCAGCAGCCAATCACGAAATCTGAACGCCTTACCAAGAGTTTCAAATTGGCACACGCACGTAAGCGTCTGCTGAGCCAATGGGAACAGTTTGAAGTTCGCCGAGGTGATTACACCCAAGGTGCCGAAGCTGCCGATCATCAGCTTCATCAAATCGTAGCCGGCGACGTTCTTTACTACGCGTCCGCCACCGCGTCCGCTTAAGCCGTCGGCGGTGATGAAGCTGATGCCAATGCAGAAATCGCGCAAGCCGCCGAATCCAGCTCGGAGTGGGCCGGATGAAGCAGTCGCCAAAGCTCCACCGATTGTAGAAGCGGGGAATGTCTCCATAGGGAGAAGCTGTCGATGTTGCGCGCATGCCGCTCTGACGCTCGAAACGGTTGCGCCCGCCTGAATTGAAATTGTCAGATCGCCCGGATCGTACGCCTCAATTTGGTCGAGACGCTCGGTGGAGAGGACAACATCCACTCCTTGCAGTGAGTGGCCGACGTGCTGCCGCGTGCCGCCGCCGAATGGGGCTACCGACCAGTTCTCTTCGTTGGCGACTTTGAGCGCAGCCGCTATTTGCTCAGCGCTGGTGGGCTGGAGTACCGTTTCGGGAATATGGCCGTCGATCGAGTACTTCTGCAACAACTCAGGATCAGCGATTACCCCAGCGCTGCCGAGCAACCGCTCGAATCGCAATGCGATATCGCCCTGAGTTCCCGTAGCCTGACTCACCGCTGCTCCGCACCGGCGAGAACAGGAGCTTCGACGCTGCTGTGACCGGGAGCGATGGCCTCGCGACAGGTCCGCGCTCCAGGGAGAATCTTCTGCGGATTCAGTACCGAATCGGGATTTACGGTGTTGCGTAGACGGCGCATCACCTCGAGCTCGGAATCGCTGAAGAGTGTACACATCAGATCCTGCTTCTCCATCCCGACCCCGTGCTCGCCGGTAATCGATCCACCGACGCCAATACAGAATTCGAGAATCTCGCGTCCAGCATCGAGTGTTCGTCGGGTTTCATCTTCGTTGCGGGCATCGAAGAGAATCAGCGGATGCAGGTTGCCGTCGCCGGCATGAAAGATATTGCCGATGGTCAGCGAATATTTCTTGCCAACTTCTTCGATTTTGCGCAGCGTCTCGGGAATGCGCGTGCGGGGAATCACTCCGTCCTGAACGTAATAGGAAGGAGAGATGCGTCCGATGGCGCCAAATGCGGTCTTGCGGCCCTTCCACAGAAGTTGACGTTCGTGATCATCGCGCGCGCGCTTCACTTCGCGCGCTCCGGTGCGCCCACAGAGCTGTGAAACGATCTCTGCCTGCTCATCCACTACTTCGCGAAGACCTTCCAGTTCGATCAGCAGCACGGACGCCGAATCAAGTGGATATCCGGCATGAACGGCGGCTTCGACTGCGCGCAAAGTCCAGCCGTCGAGCATTTCGATGGCTGCGGGAGTTATTCCCTCGGTGGTCAGAGCGACAACCGTATTGGCTGCGTCCTGGACATCGTTGTAGATGGCGAGCAGAGTCGCGACTGCTTCGGGCAGTCGCGTGATCTTTACTGTGATTGCCGTCGCGATGCCAAGAGTACCTTCTGAGCCGACGAAAAATCCGGTGAGATCGTACCCCGCGGCAGCTCCGGCTTTGCCACCGAGCTGCGCGATGCGTCCATCGGGCAGCACGACTTCAAGTCCGGTGATGTGGTTCACGGTCACGCCAAGTGCCAGCGTGTGCGGACCTCCGGAGTTTTCCGCGACGTTGCCGCCAATCGTACACGCCTTTTGACTCGATGGATCAGGCGCGAAGTAGAAGCCATGCGGCGTCAGCGCAGTGCTGAGATCGAGGTTCACGACTCCTGGCTGGACGGTGGCGCGCAGGTTTGGGACATCGATCTCAAGAATGCGATTCATGCGCGCGAACGCCAAGATGATGCCGCCTGTGCGGGCAATCGATCCACCGCTCAGGCCGGTACCCGCTCCACGCGGAACGATGGCCAGACCTTCACGATTGGCCAGCTTTACGATTTCGGAGACCTGTTGCGTGTTCTGCGGGAACACCACGTAGCGTGGCGCGCCGCGTGCCAAGGAGCCGTCGTACTCATAGAGCATGAGGTCTTCCGGACGGTCAAGCACGGCGTCGGATCCGACGATTTTGCGCAGTTTGTTCGCGGTTCCAAAAGAAAACATAGAGCGGAAGATGCTCGGATTCTAGCATTGGAGGATCGCTGTGCATTTAGCGGTCATTTCGAATCGGAGATCGCTACTTCAGATTGAACACGGAGGATACGGAGGTCACAGAGGAGCTGTTTGCTCGCCTCTGTGACCTCGGTGCCCTCCCTGTTCAATCCCTTAGACTGACGCTAGGCGAGATTTCGGCCGAGTTTTCCTCATACTTCGTTGGTAACTGGCTGATTTTCCACTTGATATTCATCTTCGGCGCGTCCATAATGCAGTGAAAAGAAGGCGAATCGGCAACTCGAGACGCAACGTGAGACCAACCCAAAAGAGGCGAATCGGCCAGAGACGTGGAACGATATCTTCGAGCTGAAGTGCTTCGTATTTTGCGCATCACTCCGCGGCAACTAGCGGGATGGGAGCGGGCGGGGCTGATCGCAGCAGCGGAAAGCTATTCTTTTTACGACCTTCTTCAAATCAAAAAACTGAGCGAGCTGCGCGCCAAGAAAGTTCGTCCGGGCACGATTCGCGCATCGATCGACGCCATGCAGCGTCAGGTTTCCGGCATGGAAAACCCGCTGCTTGAGGCCGGCATTTCCTCGCATGGCTCGCGTCTCACATTCCGCCACCAAGGACACGAACTCGATCCACTAGCGGGACAGTTTCTGCTTGATTTTGATCGTCCCAAACTAGTCGAAGCGCGCATGGGACAGCCGCGCATCGCGGAAAACCCTGCCGATCTGTTCGTCGCCGCCGTCGCTCTCGAAGAAAACCCTGAGCGCCAGCAGGAGGCGCTGGAGATGTACACGCGTGTGCTCGAACTCAACCCCAAGCACGCCGCCGCCTGTATCAATTTGGGAACCATCTACTACAACCAGCAGAATTACCGCGAAGCCGAACGTCATTACCGCCGCGCGATTGAAATCGATTCCCGCTACGCGCTGGCCTACTTCGATCTCGGCAATGTCCTCGACGAAACCGGACGCCTAAACGAAGCGGTCGAAGCATATCGAACCGCAATCCTCATCTCACCCAGCTACGCCGACGCTCACTACAATCTCGCGCTAGCCTACGAGCGCCTGCGCCGCTCCCGCAAAGCCCTCCCCCACTGGCGCGCCTACGTCAAGATGGATCCGGTAGGCGCATGGTCCAACTACGCCCGCGGCCAAATTCAGAAAATCGTGGAAGCGGAAAAGCTGCAGATCGTGTGGCGCAGGCCAGGCGTAAGCATCCGCTAAAGCGCTCCTTCGAACACCAACGATATGCCGTTCAGCCGCGTGGGCAGGGCGCGCCTTTAGAGGCGCGCCGCCCTCGTCGCAGCCACCTCGCGAACGCGAGAGTGGGGCAGACCCGACCTGTCGAGGTGAACACGATGTATCGCAATGCGAACCGGATGACACCCAGCTTCTGGCTCAATGGCGCTTGAAGTACTGAACGGCACGCTCGTGGGCTTCAGCTCTTTCCCGTGATGGGAACGTTCCCAGGTTACGACGCCTTCCTGTTTTTGCATTCTTCTTGCGTGAGTACAGCCGGTACTCGCCCGACTTCAATTTGCGAATCATAGTATTTGTGATGCGCAGTCGAGTTGTCTGCGTGGCCGCTGAAATTGAAGCGGCCATGGAAGCAGACAAATAGGGCAGATCAGGAGCCTGTCGAAGATAGATTCTAGAAAAAGACTGTACAGCAATGGGAAGCTTCGTATGACGCTGGTGTGAACAAACGGTTCCGCGTTTGCGACTTGAATCAGCCGTTCCTAGTTCCACCTTGTCTCCAAGACTGGTTGCCGGAAGATCATTTGGCTCGGTTCGTAGCCGACGTTACGAATGAACTGGACCTGCATCAGATTTATGCCGAGTATGAGCGCAGCGATGGCCGCGGACTATCTGCGTATCATCCGCTGCTGCTCACGCGCTTGCTGCTCTACGGGTACAGCATCGGCGTGACCAGTTCCCGGGCGATTGAGAAAGCCACGTATGACAACGTGGCATTTCGCTATCTGGCCGCTGATCAGCATCCCGACCACGACACGATTGCCAGTTTTCGCCAGGAACATCTGGAAGAACTGGCGGGTCTATTCCTGCAGGCATTGCGATTGTGCGAGAAGGCGGGATTAGTCAAGCTCGGCAACGTGGCCATTGATGGGACCAAGATTCTGGCCAACGCCAGCACGCGGCGTTCGGTAACGCACCAGAAGCTGAGAGCGCAGGAACAGTATTGGGAAACGGCAATCGAGCAACTGTTGGCCGAGGCACAGCGAACCGATGAACAAGAAGATCAGCGTTTCGGAAAGGGCCAACCTGCCGATCCGCTGCCGGCAGAACTAGCTAGCGCGCAGAGTCGCTTGGAACGCATTCGCCGAGCCAAAGCCGAGCTGGAGAAGGAAGCGCAGCAGGAGCTCGAAGCGGCCAAGGTAAATCACATTAGCAAACGGGGTCGACCAACCAAGCAAGAGCAGATCGGTCGAGCTGTGCTCGACCCACAGCTGCGGGACAAAGAAAAGAAGCGTCTGCGTCGCGCCAGGCGGAATGCCGACTAGCCCACGCGACAGTACAACTTCGTCGATCCCGATTCGCGCGTCATGCGAGATAACGGGCGCAAATCTTTCGTTCAGGCCTATAACGCACAGATTGCAGTCGACGCATACCAGCAGGTCATCGTCGCCGCTGAGATTACGCAAAAGACCACCGATCGAGAACAGTTGTTACCCATGGTACGCAGCGTGTGTATGACGACCGCCAGGATTCCCGAAACAGTCACTGCCGATGCCGGCTACCGGGATACGAGCAGTTTGCGCGATTCTGGCTTACATGGCGTTCAGGTCCTCGTTTCTCCCGATGCGCAAGTGCAACCGCCGGGGACAACGCTGGCTCCGAATGCTCCGAACAGCCCAGAGGCTGTGCGCATGCGCGAAGTGCTCCTGACCCCGATGGGAAAGCTTCTGTATAGCTTCCGCAAAGCTACTGTCGAACCTGTATTCGGACAGATCAAAGAAGTCCGCGGTCTCCGCCGATTCCGCTTCCGTGGCCTGAGGCGTGTCGAATCCGAGTCGAAACTGATTTGCGCCACTCACAACCTGCTGAAACTGTTCCGCTATCGGACCGCCCTACTACCCACTTAAGGCCAGTTATCAGAGTCTTGAGCGTTGGTTCCCATCGCAAAATTCCCAGGATAGGAAAATGTCACTGTTTACCGAACTTCACTCCGACAGGCTCTCAGGCTGTCCCGGATTTGCCGGTCAGCCGCGAAGCGATGTTGTAGTTGTAGCCGATGGTTACACCGAAGCGTTCGCGTCGGAGGTTTCTCCTTAGTTCCTGCCGGTTTTGTCTAACACTCGGTCATCATCCCTGTCGTTGCCGGAGTAATGCACCTCCTCGAAAGCCCATATCCCATCCTGTTCGCCTTTATCGAAGAGCCTATATATTTCATGGACATTCTTGCCGGGCGGTATGTCGACTACAACGAACCGGCTGTTCGCATTCTCGAATGTCGCTCCTTGCGCTGAAATTGGGGCCCAGTACATTTGGAAGTCGCCTCCGTAAATGTCCCGATCACCTTGAAGGAAGATGCGATAAGTCGAATGCCCACCTCTGGAGACGACACACTGGAATTTGAGATCGTCTCCCACCTCAGCAGCAGCAACTATATCCTCAGCGCTAATACCAAATAAAAAGAAGGGGCTGTTCAATATTCGGAATAGACCAGCCCCAACTCTCTCGGCCCACAGGCTTTCGGTCTTGAGCTCGCGCTCATCGCTAGGATTGATCCGAAATTGCACCTTGACTGAATTCTTCGGCACCATTATTACTTTGTCTCCGGATGTTTTTTTCGCCATAGCTCATATTCAGCGCTGGTCTTAGCTCCCTTTTGGGCAATTATGATGTGCGCACATACCTTGGAGATTTTCTTTGGTCGTGTCTCCCTCGCGCGATCGCGGAATGGCGTGATCGGCATGCTCCGCCGGTTGATTGCAGCCTGGAACCACGCACTTTCCATTGTTTTCCTGTAATGTCTGCTTTCTTTGTTCCGGGGTTGTTTTCTTGCCTGCACCTGGTCCTCCGGTGCTGCCGGGCTTCAGACCGCTGCTGGCGGCTTTGGCCAAATGAACGAAGCCACTTGTAGCCATTGCAGCACCGTGGACTTCCATCACGGCGCCGCCGACAACGGCTGGACCTCCAACCAGGCATCCAACTCCGCTACTGCAGGCTACAACACCCCCACCTTGAACTGCGCCTCCTAAGAAGGACTCTCCGGCTCCAATGATCGTGGAAGCAAAGTCCCCGACAGCTTGCCCCATCTTGTAATCGTCATTTCCATAATCGTTTCTGCCCGCTCCAAGAACTGCATCGCTGCCGATCGAATTACCCATTCCGACGAGAAAATCCCAAACATCGTGCCCGTCCGCATCTGCCTTGCTTAGGGGATTGTTGCGAACATATCCGTATAGGTTTAAGGACTGTGGATTGTTCAAATCCGAGTAAGGAATCGCCTCGGGTTCTGGATTCCAGTCTGCGGAGAGCCAACGACCTTGGTTGGAGTTGAAGAATCTCGCTCCAAAGTAGCCGAGACCTGATTCAGTATCCCGTTCTTTGCCGGTGAAGTGATTGGGCGTAGTTTCATTTCCGGAACAAGACTGGCCGTCACCGAACGGCAGACTCAGGCAGGTCTCGCTCACCGCTCCGGATTGCGCCGTGCGTGAGCGTTTCGTGCCTAACCAATCCAGATGATTGAAAAATGTAGTGCCCCAGTTGTATGTGGCAATATGGCGATCTCCGGCAAAGACTTCGCCGCGATTCCATCCGCCAGACGAATTCATCTCGGCAATCTCGTGATCGGCGAGATCGTAGAAGAAATCCACCGAGGTGCCGCTGACCGTCTTGCGGATGCGTCGGCCATCGCCGTCGTATACGTAAGAGACATTTGTCCCCACCTGAATGACGCGGTTCTCGGCGTCATAGGTGAAGCTGTGGCCGGCGTTGTCGTTCAACAGATTGCCTGCGGCGTCGTAGCTGTAGCCGTCCATTCGGTTGTTGCCGCCGCTGAAAGTGGTCACAAAACTGAACGGACCGTTCTGCTGCCAGCGGTTGCCATAACGATCGTATTTGTAGGTGTACGACGCTCCTGGTTTGGAACTGCTGATTAGGCGATTGAAATCATCGTAGCCGTGGGTCCAGTTGCCGTTTACGCTGTCATTGGCCGTGTACACGTCCCCATTCGGGAAATAAGCAAGATTCACGCTGTAGGGTGTGGTCGGAGTTTGGTAACTGTCTCCTCCACCGGTCAGCGCTCCTCCTGAGGGCGATGCTGGGAATGATGTTCCGGTGAATCCAGATTGTGTCGTCGCCGAGCTAGCGGAAAGTGAGTAATTCGTCGCTGCGCCGCCGGTCTTTGCCGTCAGCGTAACCTGTGCGCCAGAGACGCTCGCCGACACCGGTGAGTTAACGTCTCCATTAAACGCGCTACTCAAAGCCGAAGCGATTGAAGACGCTGTGCTTGACTGATTGTAGGTAGTCGATTTAGCGAAGCCGTTCACGGTGATACTGACCGAACCAGCATCGTTGATATTGGCGCCTTGATCCTGCCCTCCAGTAAGCGCTGAACCTGATGCCGATCCCGAGTACGAAGCGTGGGAGAAATACGATCCCTGGCTCGTGCTGCTGCTGCTGGCTAACGTGTAGTTTGTGCTTGCACCGGTCGCTCTTGCGGTAACCGTGATCGTTGGTCCGGCAGCGCTGGCGTTCACTGGCGCGGTGCCGTCGTTTTGAAATGCCGAAGCCAGCGCCGTGGCCATTCCCGAAAGGGTGCTGCTTTGATTGTAAGTCGCCGATTTTGCATAGCCATTAACGGTAACGCTAACTGTTCCGGTATCAAACAACGTGTTGTAGGTCGCATCGTGGCCACCTAACAGCGTCGAGCTGGTTGGGCTGGCGCTGAACGAGGGGCTTCCGAAATATCCGCCCTGGCCGGTGCTGGATGATCCCGAGAGGCCGTAGTTGGTGCTTGCACCTGTTGCTTTGCTGGTAAGCGTGAGGGACGCTCCCGAGGAGCTGGCGGTCACTGGCGATGTCCCATCTCCATTGAACGCGGACGCTAATCCCGCTGCTATGGTTGCCGTTGTGCTGCCCTGACCGTAACTCGTCGATTTGCTGAAGCCATTTACAGTGGCGGTGACTGTGCCGCTGTCATAAACGGTGTAATAGGTCGGATCAGTTCCACGGGTCAGATTCGCGTTTCTTGGACAGAAAACGAAGATTTGCGATTCATTTTCGGATGCTTCGCTGTATTTGTCGCTGATCTTTGTGATCGTCCGTTAGCTTTTCGCAAGTCGAGCCTGCCGGATGATCGTCTTTGACAAAGCCGGGAGGCTCGTCTAGTTTCCTGTACATTCCAAAATTGAAAATAATTTCAAGTGAAGGATGTAAATGGGGGATCTGAAGAAGCTGCGCGAGGAGGTGCTGGAGGCGAATCTGGACTTGGTTCGTCAAGGGCTGGTGTTGTACACGTTTGGGAACGTAAGCGGCGTTTCTCGCGAGGATGAGGTGGTAGTGATCAAGCCCAGCGGGGTGCCGTATGAGAAGCTGCGTCCGGAGGATCTGGTTGCGACCGATCTGAAGGGGAACGTGCTGGGCGGAACGCTGCGGCCGTCTTCGGACCTGCCGACGCACATCATCTTGTACAATGCTTTT
>Ga0134125_10000379_pt1 | contig 60600 bp, 51 predicted proteins | sample KB31751_FD_96464 | JGI IMG/M metagenome (GOLD analysis project Ga0134125, IMG submission 96464) | Terrestrial soil microbial communities with excess Nitrogen fertilizer from Kellogg Biological Station, Michigan, USA - KB3-175-1 | ecosystem: Environmental > Terrestrial > Soil > Unclassified ... | reverse complement strand
TATTCCATTGGACGTACAAGCCTCTATGGTGGACGAGACGAAGCTCCGCGGCCTCACTCCGGAACCCGACCATGGCCCGGATGTGCAGCTGCGGGACCAGGTGGCGCAAGCTATCGCACTGCTGAGGAAGGCCGAGCGCCCGGTGCTATTTGTCGGCAACGGTGCGCGGCAGGCGCATCGCGAGGGCCTGGTGCGGCAAATCGTGGACCTCCTGAAGATGCCAACCCTGCTGACATGGAAATCGATGGATATGCTGCCGGAGGAGCACCCGTTCTTTGCGGGCAGGCCGGGATCGGTTGCCTCCCGCGGATCGAACTTCACGCAGCAAAATGCGGACTGGATCCTTGTGGTTGGCGCGCGGCTCGATATGCCGCAGATTGCATTCAGCCACAGAAACTTCGCGCGTGGGGCGAACAAGGTGCTGGTGGATATAGACGCGAATGAACTTGCGAAGTTCGACATGGGAATCGATGTTCCGGTCCAAGCCGACGCAAAGGATTTTCTTCGAGAGATGCTGCGGCAACTCAATGACGCCGGAGTGCCGAAACGCCCGGAGTGGATGAGGAAAGCGAAAGACTGGCTGGCGAAGTACCCGATGATTCCGCCGGATTATTGGAACGAAGAGCAGGGCGTGGTGAACACTTATGTACTGGTGGATGCGCTCAGCGACCTTTGCACGCCGGATGATGTGTTGGCGCCGGGAAGTTCCGGCGCCTGCAGTGACATTTTTCTGCAGTGCTTCCGCATGAAGGAGGGCCAGCGGGTAGTTAATTCGCCGAGCCTGGGTGCGATGGGCACTGGGCTGCCAGGGACGATCGGAAGCTGTCTGGCGAGCGGCCGCCGGCGAACGATTTGCGTGAACGGCGATGGTGGCTTTCAACTCAACATTCAGGAGTTGGAGACGGTGCGCCGCCTGAATCTGCCGATCAAATATTTCATCCTCTGCAATGGAACGTACGCATCGATCATTGCATCGCAGAAGAACCATTTTCAGGGCCGATTGGTGGGCAGTGATCCATCCAGCCATTTGACGCTGCCGGATGTGCGCAAGGTGGCGGAGGCATACGGCATCGCCACGGCGGAGATTCGCGACCACAAGGGAATACGCGAGAAGATTGCTGCAGTGCTGGCGACGGACGGACCCGTGGTCTGTGCAGTAAACACCTCCTCGGACCAGCCGACGCTGCCGCGCGCAACAGCGTCGACACGACCGGACGGGACCATTGTGAGCCTGCCCATGGAAGATATGGCGCCGCGGCTCCCCCGCGAGGAGTTTCTGGCCAATATGATCATTGATCCGCTGCCGGAGTGAGCGGCTTGAGGCCGGGTGTTTTATTGCCGTTGGAAAGTGAAACTCTCCGTCTAGACTTGGTGGCACGAGGTGCTTGCAGGCTTTGAACGGTACAAGAACCATCTCGATCGTTACGCCCTGTTTCAACGAACAGGACAACGTGCTGAACGTCTACAACCAGGTGCGTGAAGTGGTCGCTGGTTTAGGCGAGTATGACTATGAGCACATCTTCATCGACAATGCATCGCGCGACAATACCGTGGCCATTCTGAAGATGATTGCGGCCGAAGATAAGAACGTAAAAATCATCGTGAACTCGCGCAACTTCGGGCATATCCGTTCACCCATCCATGCCATGTTGCAGGCGCGTGGCGATGCCGTCATCAGCATTGTGGCCGATCTTCAGGACCCTCCGCAGATGATCGCCGACATGGTGCGCGAGTGGGAGAATGGCGCCTACTGCGTGCTGGGCATCAAGCGCACCAGTGAGGAAAACTCCGCGATGTTCTGGCTGCGCAAACAGTACTACAGCCTGCTGGAGAGCCTCAGTTCGATCGAAACGATCCAGAACTATACGGGCTTTGGCCTGTACGACCGCAAAGTGATGGAGCTGATCCGGACCTTCGACGATCCGTATCCGTACTTTCGTGGGATGATCGCCGAGATCGGCCTGCCTACGGTGAGGCTGATGTATGACCAGCCCGCCCGCAGGTTCGGCATCACCAAGAACAACTGGTATACGCTCTATGACATCGGGATGCTGGGCATCATCAGCAACTCCAAGGTGCCCTTGCGTCTGGCCGCGCTGGCGGGTTTCGTGGGCGCAAGTCTCTCTTTTTTGATCGGCCTGGCTTATCTGCTCCTCAAGCTGGTGCTCTGGTCAACCTTCAGTTTTGGACTGGCGCCGCTGCTGATAGGCATCTTCTTCATCTCCTCACTACAGCTGCTGTTTTTGGGCGTAATGGGAGAGTATATCGGGTCGATTTATACCCAGGTGCAGAACCGGCCATACACGGTGGAACGGGAGCGCCTGAATTTTGAGTATCCTCCCGCGCATCCAAGAGAAAGTGCGCCGGAGGGGGTTCAAACGCCGGTGATCGCGTAGGGGGACACATTCGAGACCTGGTGAAGCGACAGTTGGAGCAGTCGGCAGCGACACTGGCTGCGGTCCTCAAGGACGAATCGATTCACGCGGCGGTGCTGGAGGCCGGTCGCGTGACTGCTGAGGCCATGCGCGCAGGACGCAAGCTGATGGTCTGCGGCAACGGCGGGTCTGCCGCAGATGCACAGCATCTGGTAGCAGAGTTTGTCGTGCGCCTGGAGCAGGACCGTCCTGCGCTGCGAGCGATCGCGCTGACCACCGACTCAAGCATTGTGACCGCTGCGGGCAACGACTATGGCTATGAACACGTTTTCGAGCGGCAGGTGGAGGCTCTGGGCGTGAAAGGCGATGTGCTGCTGGCAATCTCGACCAGCGGCAACTCAAGAAACTGCGTGCTGGCGCTAAAGAAAGCTCGGGCAATCGGCATTCACACCGTGAGCTACACAGGCAATTTCGGCGGCGCGATGAAGGACCTGTCGGACATCAACGTCATCGTGCCGTCGAAGGTCACGATGAATATTCAGGAGTCGCACCTCGCGTTGGAGCATATCTTCTGCATGGTGGTTGAGCGCTGCTACTTCGGGCCGGATTTCGGAACCGATGGGGCCCGCGAGGCAAAGAAGTAGAGCATGAGTGCGAACGCGTTGCCCCCACTGGCGAAGCGCGATCTCGATTTGATTCTCAACGGGACGCGTGAGTTGTGGGAGCAGGCGCGCGGGCAGCGGATCTTCATTACGGGCGGGACAGGATTCTTCGGCTGCTGGCTGGTGGAGAGTTTCTGCCATATCAGCCGTGAACTGCGGCTTGGCGCGCAGGCGATGGTCCTGACACGCGATGCGACACGGTTTGCGGCCAAGTGCCCCCATCTGGCGAGCGATCCGGCGGTTACTTTATACGCGGGTGATGTGCGAAGCTTCGACTTTCCTGAAGGTGAGTTTCAGTTTGCAGTTCATGCAGCCACGCAATCCACTGCGCCGCAAACCTCCGATGAGATGCTGTCGACGATTGTGGACGGTACGCGACGGGTACTCGAATTTGCGCGGACGCACAGGACAAAGAGGTTCCTGTTCACGAGTTCGGGCGCGGTCTACGGCAAACAACCGCCGGATATTTCCCATCTGCCAGAGAGCTATCTGCCTCAACAGGAGGCGATCGCCACGGACGCCTATGCCAAAGGAAAGCTCCGGGCAGAGACATTGTGCGCAGAGATGACGGGCGGCACTGAGGTGGAGGCGGCGATTGCGCGGTGCTGGGCATTCTGCGGACCGCACCTTGCGCTGGATGCGCACTTCGCCGTTGGAAATTTTATCGGCGATGCGATCGCAGGGCGTCCGATCGCCATCAGCGGCGACGGAACACCGCGACGGTCGTATCTCTATGCGGCAGATCTTGCGGTTTGGCTTTGGACGATGCTCTTCCGTGCGCCTGCGCTGGTTCCAATGAATGTGGGCTCGGCGCATGACGTGAGTATTCGTGAGCTCGCAGAGACAGTGATGCGGACCCTTAGCCCCGGGGAGCATATCCATGTGGCAAAGCAGCCTGCGCCAGGAGCACCCATATCGCGCTATGTGCCGGACGTGAACCGAGCGGGAGAATTACTTTCCCTGCGGGAGACCGTTGGTCTTGAGGAGCAGATTCGCCGCACGGCCGAATGGCACGGGTTCACGCCGCGCGTCTAGTAATTGCGCATATTCGCGCTTCAGGATACGAAACTGCGGATGTGTATCGTTAACGCAGTATGGTGGACGAGGTCAAACAGTCGAAAGCGGAACGACTCCGGCAGCAGATCCTCGCGTTGACGGCGGAGTATCAGGCGGAGAAGTTCCGCTCAGATGAATTTGTGCCTGGCGAATCTGTCGTGCCCGTGTCAGGCAAGGTGATCGATGCCGGCGACATGATGTCCGTGGTCGACTCGGCGCTGGACGGCTGGTTCACCACGGGGCGATGGGCGCGCGAGTTCGAGCGCAAGCTGGCGAAATTCGTGGGAGTGCGGTCGGCCAGCCTCGTCAACTCCGGATCAAGCGCAAACCTGGTCGCGCTCAGCGCTCTCACTTCTCCCAAACTCGGCGAGCGGCGGCTGAAGCCCGGCGACGAGGTGCTGACCGTTGCAGCGGGATTTCCGACCACAGTCAATCCCATTTTTCAGAACCGGCTGGTGCCGGTCTTCGTCGACATAACCATGCCCACGTATGAGATCGATGCAACGAAGCTCGAAGCGGCATACAGTCCGAAGATGAAGGCCGTGATGATTGCGCACACGCTGGGAAACGTCTTCGACCTTGACGCAATCATGGCCTTTTGCCGCAAGCACAATCTCTGGCTGGTGGAAGACTGCTGCGATGCGCTCGGTTCGACGTGGAAGGGCAGACGCGTTGGCAGCTTCGGGGACATCGCGACCGTAAGCTTTTATCCGGCGCACCACATCACGATGGGCGAAGGTGGCGCCGTGATGACGGACAAGCCACTGCTGCAGACGCTGATCGACAGCTTTCGCGACTGGGGCCGTGACTGCTGGTGCGAGCCCGGTAAGGACAACACCTGCGGCAAGCGCTTCGACTGGCAACTCGGTTCCCTGCCCTGCGGATACGACCATAAGTACACCTACTCGCACATCGGTTATAACCTCAAGGCGACAGACATGCAGGCGGCGCTTGGGTTGTCGCAGATCGGCAAGCTTGACGAATTTATACGAAGGCGCAGGGAGAATTTCGCCTATCTGCGGAAGGCATTCGAGCCGCTCAGCGAATTCCTGATACTGCCGGAAGCCACCCCCAATTCCGATCCCAGCTGGTTTGGCTTTCCGATCGGCGTGAAGACAAATGCGCCGTTCACGCGCGACCAGCTCACGCATGCTCTGGAGACGAAAAAGATCGGTACACGGCTGCTGTTTGCGGGCAATCTGCTGCGGCAGCCGGCCTATGAGGGCTGGGAGCACCGCGTTGTCGGGGACCTGAAGAATACTGACTTCGTGATGAACCGGGTCTTCTGGATCGGAGTCTTTCCTGGCCTCACGCAGCCAATGCTGGACTTCGTAGCGAAAACTGCGGCTGACTTCGTCGCCACGGCAAAGAGCGGTCTGGTCGTCGCCTAGACTGCTTTTCCCGAGCAGCCCGCGGAATATTTTTGTATATCTTGTCGCGTAAAATATCTGGATTCAGATGTTTACGCGGTCATTGGGTCTGCAAAATATTGATTCGAGGACGTTTGTTCACAAATTTCCTGGAATCAATGATTTATGGCAAATTCCCTGATCCGCGGCAGCGCTTCCATGCGAAGAGAGCCTGCCTGCGCTGGGCTATTGCTGCTACCTACTTCCATGATAGCCGGCGGAGCGAAACTAAAATGCCATGTCGCGGAGAATTTGTTTCTCGCGTGAATTCAGTTGTTTACGCGGGAAACGCGAGGCGCTGAGGGGTTGACAGCGTTTGGCTTCGACCGGCCGGTTCCCAGGCATTCGCTGGAAGGGCGCGAAGGCTGCGGAATGGCGGCATGGAGAGTTGGACGAGACCTTCGCGTCCGGACTGCAGCGACAACCCGCATGGCGGCATATCCCGCAAGCAGGGTGAGCACTGGATCGAGGTTCAGGCGATACCGGAATTCCGCGTGTGTCATGTAGTAGGGGAGCGGAAATAAGAGCAGTGGAAGCGCAAAGAGGACGGCCAGCGAGCGGTTACGCCGATAGAGCAGTCCAAGACCCAGCAGACCGAGCAACGTCGTCGCCAGCGCGTGTGCTTCATACAATGGTGAGCCGTCGACGTTGCCGGTACCCGACCAGAAACGGAAGATACGGCGCGTGGTCATGGCGGTAAACCATGCCGGATGTGAGCCGATATAGCTCCAGGCGGCTGCAGATTTCCCGTGAATGTATGCAACCTCTCCCTGAGCTTTATAGAGGTCCAGTTCATGCTGGTTCAGCATGGGGTAGATGGACTCGTCGAGCCTGCCGGTAGCGCCTGCGCGATTCCCCATCCACATCTCGAATCCTACCGTGGACCGCAACGGAATGAAGGCGTGAAAGCGGACGGCGTTGCGAATGGGCCATGCGATGAATACCGCGGTGAGTGCAAGTACGCCCAGGACAGGGGGCTTCCATCGGATCACAGAAGCGGTATTCGACGGGTTCGCGCGCGCGGCAAGCCATGCCTCAACTGCGACCCAGCCCATGATGGCCACGAAGGAAAAGATCAGCGCAGGGTTGATGAGGGCGGCGACTCCTGTGAAAGCTCCAAGGAGAATCCAGTTGGCGCCGGTCGGTGCGCCGCGCGTGCGCAACGCCAGAGTGAGCATCGTGACGAAAAAGAGGGCGGATAAATTCGATTCCCAGAAGATGACCGGCAACCAAAGCACCGGCAAGGAAACCGCCCAGACTGTCCCGGCGATGTATGCGGCTGCGATTCCGAAAAGCCGCCGCGCGAGCCGCATGATCAGCGCAATGGTTCCAAGAGCGGCGGCGACATTCAGCAGAACGATGACGAGCGCGGATTTGGACGTATATGCGCCGAACAGCAGGAAGATTCCGGCAACGATCGTAGGATAGCCCGGCGCGATGAAGGCTGTGGGGCCAGTGGGAACGCCGAAGGGCGAACTATAGCCCAGCCCGTGGATCAGCGAGTTGGCGAGCAGCCCCATCTCCCACGGGTGTGAATAGAACTGCATTACCGGCTTCTGGAACTCAAAGCTGACGACGAGAAGCCGCATGAAAAGCGCTGCGGCGAGGATTGCCCAGAACCAGCGGCGCTCGCGGGTGGACGCTGCCGGAATTCCCTGGCGGGAATTGATTTGTTTTGCGGTAGTCATTTGTTTCGCACTGCCGATAGATCTGCTAGGAGAAGCGGCCGAAAAACGCCGTCCATGTGAATCAGCGGCCGCCTCACGCATGTTGATTCTAACTCCCAGATTGCTCGTAAGTAGATCAAAAAGAAGGACATAATTGGGAATTTCAATAGACTTTCGTGTTACCCGCTCCCACCTATAGGGGATTTAGATTCGGATCGGCAAACCCTACTCTCACATCATCCCAGGGAACTCTCTACCCGGAGCGCCGTGGATAAACCCGAACTAGGAGAAAAAGAAATGAAGAACATGAAGCAGTTGTTCACGAACCTGATGGTTGAGGAGTCCGGTCAGGACCTTATCGAGTACGCGCTGGTTGCGGCTCTGGTTGGTCTTGGCGCGGTGGCCGCGATGAAGGGCCTCTCGAACTCGATCGGCAACACCTTCAACGGTGTGGGCAACTCTCTGACGAACGCTGTTGCGTAATTGACCTCGGACCCCGTGCGAGACCGTCGGACCTCGCATAGGTTTCCATCACCTTCTGCGCGCGCTTCCGGAGATTATCCGCGCTACCAACCGTCAGGCCCGGCCTGGACTGACTCTGCCAAAAACCTTGTACGAAGGAGAACGAACATGAAGCAGCTTCTGAAGAACCTGATGACAGAAGAGTCCGGTCAGGACCTCATCGAATACGCGCTGGTTGCGGCACTGGTGGGTCTTGGCGCTGTGGCGTCGATGAACAGCCTGGCGAACTCGATCGGCAACACCTTCAACGGCGTCGGCAATGCGCTGACCAACGCTGTTGCCTAAACCGGATGGGATCCGTATGCGGGCGAGATGCGACATGCGGATCCTGTTCCACTCTTCAAGATCAACAAGCAAGCACGCGGTAGCCGGGAACGATCAATGACATTCATGCAACCACAATTGACGTATCCCGCGGCGGCGGCGGCGTGTGCGCTGATGGGCTCGGTGACGGACGTTAAGAGCCGACGCATTCCCAATCTCATCACCGCCCCGGCATTTCTCTTTGGGCTGTTGCTCCACCTTTTCCTGGGCGGCTGGAAACAGATGCTCGAAGCGCTCGCAGCGGGCCTGATCTGCGGCATTATCTTTCTGGTGTTTTACATCGCGGGCGGCATGGGCGCCGGAGACGTCAAGCTCATCACCGCAGTGGGCACCATCACGGGCTGGTCACACAATGTTGCCTACACCCTGGTGCTGACTGCGATTACCGGAGGCGTGATGGCTATCGTTCTCGCCCTGGCGCGCGGCAGGCTGAAACAAACGCTGATGAATGTCGGCGACATCGCATCGCACCACAAACAGGCCGGGCTGCAGCCGCATCCCGATCTCAACCTAAAGAACGTCCAGACACTGCGGTTGCCGTATGCACTGGCCATCGCAGGCGGCAGCGTTTTGACGCTGTACTTTCAGTTTCAGTAGAGGTGCCCATTGTTGAATCGTCGGCTCACCTCAGCCTTTATCATCGCGCTGGTTGTCGCGGGCGTGTTTACATATTGGCTCAGTCAGAAATATCAGAGAGCGCATAGTGCTGCGCCCACGCCCAAGAGCCAGTACGTAGCCGCGGCCGCGCCGCTGGAAGCAGGCCAGGCGATCAAGGCGGAGAATCTTCGCCTGGTGGACTGGCCCGCGACCATGCCGCTGGCAGGAGCATTCACCGATCCTAAGGCTCTCGTCGGCCGCGTGGTGCTCTACCCGTTGCCGGCGGGCGAGCCCATTCTCGATCGCCAGCTTGCGACTCCCGGCTCAACCAGCGGGCTCACAGTAAAGATTCCGGACGGCATGCGCGCCATCTCGCTGCACTCCGATGACGTGGTTGGCGTAGCGGGGTTCCTGCTTCCAGGCACACATGTTGACGTGCTGGTGACGATCCATCCGCCGGGCGGCGCCGATCCGGTTACGAACACGGTGCTGCAGAACGTTCAAGTCCTTACCAGCGGCCAGAAGATCGAGCCCGATCCAGAGGGCAAACCGCAGAGCACAACGGTAGTCACGCTGCTGGTGTCGCCGGAACAAGCGGAAAAAGTCGACCTGGCCAGCACACAGGGCATCGTGCATTTTGTGCTGCGCAACGGCGTAGATGACAAGCAATTCGACGGGCCGCCAGCGCTGTATGCCGAGCTCTCCGGGCTGAAGAATGCATCCGGCAAACCGGTGGATGCAAGGCCAGTAGAACGCCCCGCACCAAAGCCCTATGTGGTTGAGACATTCATGGGCTCAGCAGTAAAGACGGACAACTTCCAGTGAAAATGACATCGATCCAACTCGCGAACAGTCCGGTGGGCCGCCGGCAGAGCCGGACGGCAATCGCCGTCGTGGCAGGTTTGGCAATCAGCCTCACGCCGTACTGCGGAGCGCAAGACATCATGGAGGGCGCGCAGCTCGGAAGCCATGCCAAGCCACCGGTGACCACCCCTCCCGTTGTGCCGCCTGGAGGCGCGGCGCCGGCCATCGAGAGCGCTCCCCTTCACGCTCCTTCGGGTCCGCCGAGGCCGATGCAGGCCTCTGTGTCGGGAGGACTCGGGATTTCCGGAGCATTTTCCGCGATCAGCCACATTCCCAGCGAAAACAGTGTGATGCACGTGACTGTGGGTCATCAGATCTTTATCGACACCAAGAGCCGCTTGCGGCGCATTATCGTGGCAGATCCGGCAGTGCTCACCTCGAATACGCTCACGCCGAATCAGATCGTTGTAACGGCAATGGCGCCAGGACTCAGCTCGCTGACGCTGCTGGATGAGATCGGCCGATCGCAGTCGTACATGATCTCTTCAGATCTGGATATGGATGGCCTGCGTGCGACCATGGCGTCCGCTTTAGAAGGCCGTCACATCCGTGTGGAAGGAAGCGGCGGCCGCGTGGTGCTGACCGGCAACGTTGCAACGCAGGCGGATGCGGACGCAGCCGTGAAGCTTGCAGGAATGTATGCCAAAGATGTTGTCAATGCGCTGGTGATCTCGGCGAATCATCCCAAGCAGGTCCGGCTGCAGGTGCGAATCCTGGAGGTCGATCGCGACAAGGCTGCACAGTATGGCGTGAATCTGTTCAACCCCGGCGGAAATACAAGCTACTTTGCATCGAGCACCAGCACGCAGTACCCCTCAACTGCAACGGCAAGCAAAAGCCCTCTGGGCAACGGGACCGGCGTCGCCGTCGCCGTCAGCAATCCACTTAATTTTTTCTATTACAACCTGAAGGCCAATATTGGCACGACCATTCAGGATCTGGAAACCAAACAGGTATTGCAAATTCTCGCCGAGCCGACGATCACAACAATCAGCGGCGAAAAGGGAGACTTCCTGGCGGGCGGCGAATTTCCGGTTCCCATCATTCAGCCTGGCGGCAGCGGGGGCGCCCCTGTGATCACGGTTCAGTGGCGGCCATTTGGGGTGAAGCTCGAATTCACACCGACCGTGAACGAGGATGGCACGATCCGCCTCAATGTGACACCTGAAGTCAGCGCGCTGGACTATACCAACGCGGTGGTGGTCAGCGGATTCACGATTCCCGCTCTTTCGACACGCAGAGCCTCGACGGAAGTAGAGCTGCGCAGCGATCAGAGCTTTGCTATCTCCGGCCTGCTGGATCAGAGAACCAAGGACATCATGGACAAGAATCCCGGGATCGCGAGCATCCCGATCATTGGCAATCTGTTCAAGTCCAAGAACGTGGACCATTCCTCAACCGAGCTGGTGGTCATTGTCACGCCCAGCGTGGTCGATCCGCTGACCGACACCGCGCAGCCGGCACAGCCCGATATGCCAATCCCGACGCTGGATCGTCCGAAGTTCGATAAGTCGCTCGGCAAAGACGCCAACCCGCGGCCGGCACCTCCATCGCTCGACCCCAACCGTCCGCCGTATGGCGACGCGGTGCCTGCGCCGTTGCCGCCCGATCCGAACTCGCCTGACGGACGGATCGTCGGTGATGCTGCGCCCGCCACCCAAACCGCGCCGCCCCCGACCACAACGGAGAACTCTACGCCGGCGGTGGAAGCGCCATCGGCCCAACCGGCGGCCCCAGCGGCTGCACCACAACCGGCTAACAGCAGTGCGCCGCCACCTGCGCCGGCTCAGAGCCAGGCGAAGCCCGTATCGCCGCCCCCCGCTACTCCGGCCCCCGCCGCGCCGGCATCCGGGACAGAGCAGATTCCCGCGCGCCCCGCGGTGGCTTCGCTGCGGACCTTGCCGCCGACGACCGCCGTCACGACCGTTGCGCCGAAAGCTGAAATTGCGAATGCCACAACGGTAGAGATTATGGCCCTGTCGCATGAGTCGGATACAGACGCGACCTTAAGCGCGTTGCGCCGGCATGGCTATAACCCGGCTGTGAATCACAGCACACAGGATTCGTTGCTGCACCTCGACCTTGGTCCGTTCCCTACCCGAACCCAGGCGGAGGCGGTACGTCAACGACTGGTTCGAGACGGCTACGACGCAACGCTGAAATAGCGCCAATAACGAAACGAGATTCTGCAAAGAGGAATTGAAGTGGCTGAAGAACAATACAACGCGGGAACTCCCAACGTCGCCCTCATTACTGTCGGCCTGGAACCGGAACTTGCCGAAGAGATCGCCTACGGCGCCGGTGCGATGCCATGGAATGTTTACCGGGCCGACCTGGAATCCTATGTCTCGCCGACGCGGCGCCCTCCCCTGCCCCAGTCGGTGAAGCTCGCGCATCACTGCATCGCGGTGATCGACTTCGATCACGATATCGATCAGGCGATCGAAACCATCGCCTATATTCAGGAGCTATTTTCCGGCAAGGCAGCGCTGATCGCGCGTTCCACCAGCCGAGACCACGACGTGCTGTTGCGTTCGATGCGCGCCGGGTGCAATGACTTTATCGGCGGCGCGTTCGATGCAGCGGCATTCGACGAGACGCTGAAGCGCATTGCGCAGCAGTGGACGATGCGCGCCACCAGCAACGCGGCGCGGGGATCGGTCATCTCCTTCCTCGGCGCGAAGGGCGGGGTCGGCACCACCACGCTGGCCGTGCACTTCGCCTTCTATCTTGCGCAATGCCACAAGAAGAAGGTCCTGCTGATCGACAATCATCCGCAGCTCGGCCACGTATGCGTGTATCTCGGCATCGATGGCACCAGCTACTACTTCCATGAGCTGGTCCGCAATCTGAACCGCCTTGACAGCGAGCTGCTGCGCGGTTACATCGCGAGCCACCCCAGCGGTCTTGACGTGCTGTCCTCGCCGGACGTGGTTGGAGCAAGAAAGATCGTTGAACCTGAGGACATGTCTCAGACTCTGGACTTCCTCCGCGGCGAATACGATTACGTTCTTGTCGACTGCGCGAGCACGCTGGACGACACCAACCTTGCGGTGATCGACGCCTCGAACCATGTGTTTCTCGTTGCGACGCCGGAGATCGGCGCCATCCGCGATCTTTCCCGGATGGTTGACAACCTTACGCAAAACGACCAGAACAACGAGCGCATCAAGGCAGTGATCAATCGCTTTACCTCCCAGCATGGTGTCGCGATCGAGCAGATCGAGAAAGCCATCCGCCTGCCGGCGAACGTTCGCCTGCCTAACAGCTACGCGGAGGTGGTCCGCGCCGGAATTCTGGGCCAGCCGATCGACGTCAAGCAGAAGGGCGAGTTCCCCGCGCAGATCCTTAAGTGGGTAACGAGTGTCGCGGGCCCTGCAGCAGGCATGGAGCCCGTAGCAGCGAAGAAGTCAGGCTTTTCCTTGTGGAAGTAACCGGCCCGGCATGGCCGCCGGGACGAAAGAAGTAAGCAGGTGAATTGAACTATGTCGGATCTTCATACCTCGTCGAGTAACAATCGGCTGCCTGAGCGGCCAGGGCGCACGCCGCAGAAGCCGGTGGGAGACGGCGTGCAGCAGCGCATCAAGACGTCCGTTCACAAAGAGCTGATCCAGCGCGTGGATCTGGACAAACTCGGCGAACTACAGGAGACGCCAGGCGCGCAGGCACAGCTGTTTTCGGTCATTCAGACCATCATCAATGAGCAGGGCGTGCCGCTCAGCGCCAACGAGCGCGACAAGCTCGCGCAGGAAGTCGTCGACGAAGTCTTTGGCTTTGGCCCGCTCGAACCTCTGCTGAAGGACGATACCATCAGCGACATCCTGGTGAATACCGCAACCCATATCTACGTGGAACGGCGTGGCATGCTCGAGAGGACCACACTCACTTTCCAGGACAATCGGCACCTGCTGCACATCATCGACAAGATCGTTTCCGGCGTAGGCCGCCGCGTGGACGAGTCCTCGCCGATGGTGGACGCACGGCTTCCGGACGGCTCGCGCGTGAACGCCATCATCCCGCCGCTCGCGGTCGACGGTCCCATTCTTTCCATCCGGCGTTTCGGCTCGAATCCTCTGGGCGCCGAAGATCTGCTGCGCAACATGGCATTGACTCAGCCGATGCTGGACTTTCTGAAAGGGTGCGTGAAGGCCCGCCTCAATATCGTCATCTCGGGCGGTACCGGTTCCGGTAAGACGACACTGTTGAACACGCTTTCGAGCTTCATCTCCGAGCGCGAGCGCATCGTCACGATCGAAGACTCGGCCGAATTGCAGCTCCGCCAGGAGCACGTTGTCCGTCTCGAAACCCGCCCGCCGAACGTGGAAGGCCGCGGCGCTATCCGCCAGCGCGAACTGGTCATCAACGCGCTGCGTATGCGTCCTGACCGCGTAGTGCTGGGTGAGGTCCGCGGCGAAGAGACGCTGGACATGCTTCAGGCCATGAACACCGGCCACGACGGCTCGCTGACCACCATTCACTCCAACACGCCGCGCGATGCCGTCGCCCGTCTGGAAACCATGGCGATGATGGGCGAGGTCCGCATCGCCGCGTCTGCTGTGCGCTCGCAGATTGCATCCGCCGTGCACATTATCGTGCAGGCCTCGCGTATGAGCGACGGCAGCCGCCGCATCACCCACATTACGGAGATCACGGGAAGCAGCGGCGACATCGTTTCCATGCAGGACATCTTCCTGTTTGAGAAGAAGGGTATCGGGCCGAACGGCAAGGTAAAGGGCCGCTTCTTCGCAACCGGCATCGTGCCCAAGTGCGGCGACAAGCTCAGCGCCGCGGGCGCTCCTCTGCCAACCGGCCTCGCCGATCATTCCATCGAGATCGGATAGAAGACCGTCATGCTTCTGTTTCTTGCATTCGCGGGTATTCTGGTCGTCACCTTCGGAGCCGTGGCAGTGATGAGCGGCTCGTCAGGCAACCAGCGCGCCATTGAGCGCCGCTACATCGGCATTCGTGCCTCGAACGGCGACGGCCCCGCCGTTGACCCTCAGGCCGCTGTCCTGCTTAAGTTGGCCCCCGCCAACAGCAGCGAGGGTCTCGACCTCATCCTGCAGCGATTCTCGATCATTCGTGGACTGGAGCAGAAGATCGTTCAGGCCGACGTGAAGGGGTCGCCGGCCAAATTCATCGGCATCGCCGCGGTGCTCGCCGTGGGGGCAGGCGGATTGGCTTCCCTGTGGGTGCCCGTTCCCATTGTGCAGGTCGGTTTGGCGCTGGCTTTCGGATACGCGCCATTCGGCTATCTCACCTTCAAACGCTCGCGCCGCCTGAAGAAGTTCGACAACTGCCTGGCGGACGCCGTCGACATGATGTCCCGTTCATTGCGTGCCGGTCACGCAATGACTGCCGCGATCAACATTGTGGCCGAGCAGAGCCTGGAGCCCATCCGTTCGGAATTTGCCGAGGTCTTCAAGCAGCAGAACTTCGGTCTGCCCATTCGCGAAGCCATGCAGCAGATGCTCGACCGCGTGCCTTCGCCCGACCTGCGCGTGGTCGTGACCGGCATCCTCGTCCAAAAGGAGACCGGCGGCAATCTTGTGGAGATTCTGGAGCGCATTGCGAACACGATCCGCGAGCGGCTGAAGATCCAGGGCGAAATCCGCACGCACACCGCTCAGGGCAGGCTCACCGGATACATCCTGTGCGCGCTGCCCATCGTCATGCTGCTGGTCATCAACTGGATCAATCCCGGCTACTCCAATGTGCTGATCGATACTCCGACCGGGCACATGATCTGCTATGTCGGCGTCGCATTGCTTATTACCGGCGGACTGATCATTCGCGCCATCATCAATGGAATCGAGGTATAGCACGATGATGCCCTTTTACGTTCTTCTCGGCGTCATCATCTTCGCGGTTGTCGCGCTGCTGCTGTCGCCCAACCTTTTTCGTCCGTCGCCGGAGGCGCAGCGCATCTTCGACGTGGTGAAGGGCGAGACCGACCGGCCCGACCAACGTGTGATTCGCGGCAAGGAGCAGATGCAGAATAAGCTCCTCGGCGCGGCAACCGTCCTGCGCATGCGGCTGGGTCTGGCGGAAAATCCGAAACTGCGCGCGAAGCTGACCATGGCCGGCCTTGACGGCAAAGCCTACTCAGACATCTTCTTCGCCTCGCAGTTCCTGATGCCGCTTGCAGGTGTCGTGGGTGGCACACTGATGCCTTCAAACACCATGCTGTGCGTCATCATCTTCGGCGTACTGGGATACATGGCCCCCGATTTCTGGCTCAACTGGAAGACCGGCCGCCGCCGCAAGCGCATTCGCCGCAGTATTCCGGACGCCTTGGACCTGCTGGTCATCTGCGTGGACGCAGGCCTTGGCCTCGATCAGGCTTGCCTGCGCGTGGGCACGGAACTCACCGTGAGCCATCCGGACATTCACACCGAGTTCATGCAGGTCAACAAGGAGCAGCGTGCCGGACGCCCGCGCCTGGAAGCCTGGCAGAGTCTGGCTGACCGCACCGAGATCGAGGAGTTCAACCAATTCGTCAGCATGCTCACGCAGACGGACCGCTTCGGTACGCCCATCGCCAAGGCGCTGGCCCGTTTCTCCGAGGACATACGCAGCAAGCGCCGCCAGCATGCCGAAGAGGCCGCGTCGAAGACGAAGATCAAGATCATCTTTCCGCTGGTGCTCTGCATCTTCCCATGCCTGTTTATCGTTCTGCTGGCTCCCGCCGTGCTCAACATTATGGCCGGCCTCAAAGGTATGAACCAGTAATACCGTTGGGATTCACTTCGCTTTCGCGCCCGGAGTATGGCATGATTCCGTGCAGACCTTCGGCCTCATATCGCACAGGAACCGAGCTTTGCAATGAGCCTGAGAAGTAAACAACAGTAGACATCACCCGATGGTTGGATGGTGTATTTCCAAGGTGTAGAGCAAGATAAAGGCAAGTTCTCAAGATCGCGGCTGCAACAAGATACGGGCCAGTTGTTGCCGTGGGGGAAAATGCCGAGGTTCATGGGAAAGGAGGATGCGCAAATGACCAATACGGAAATCGTTCGGATCGCTGCCGGAGCTCTCGCGGTCGCAGTGATTGGGATTATCGCTTATCGCCGGAAGCAGAAGGCCGCCTAACTGGAAAGGCCGTCACGCGGCTGACTGTTCTCCACCATGTACAAAGTGAACAACCTAACCCGGGCAAGTTCCGTGGGAGAAAGTGTCGAGCTGGCTGACACATCCCTGACCAGGATGTTCGGCCTTCTCGGAAGACGTGGGTTGGACGCGGGAGGTGGGCTGTGGATCAAGCCCTCCTCCGGCGTCCATACTTTTTTCATGATGTTCCGCATCGACGTGATCGGCCTCGATCGCGACCTCAAGGTGATTAAGCTGTGGCGTTGCCTGGCGCCCTATCGCGTCACCTCCGTGAGCATGAAGATGCAGAGCGTGGTCGAGCTGCCCTGCGGCACCATCAAGCGCAGCGATACGCAGATCGGCGATCAGCTGGAGATCGTTCGCGCGGAATAGCAGGTGTCTCTGAAGGCGATTGCTTACTTGGTTGAGGCCAGGGTAGCGGGTTGTTGCCGCAGCGGATCTTCAGGCGCAGCAATATCGTTTGCAAACGGACCAAACCTGGCGCGATAGATGTTGAGCGCAAGCTGGTACTCGCGCTCTGCGTCTGCCGGCCTGTGAAGTCCGGCGTAGAGCGATGCGAGCATCTGGTGGGGCTGCAGCAGCTCCGGCGCAATGGCCGCGGCCTGTTGCGCGTCGGGCAGCGCGAGACTCGGATGACCGGAGCGGAGCGCATTGTTCCCGATGGCGAGGTGGCTTGCGGCACTGATGAGGCGGACCTGGTAGGCGCCGTTGAAGACGAGGGTTTCGCCACCAATGACCTGGTCGGGCTTGAGATCCTTGAACTGGCCGTAAGGGTTAAGGTCGGGCGGGCCCCAGAAGCTCGCGGGGAGATTCTCGGATGCGATGAAAACCGGCCCCTGGATGGTTTCAGGGATGGCGGCCTGTGGGCTGCCGAAGAGCATGGAGAAGTAGGACGGCATGGGCTTGCAGGGCAGGTGAAAATACGAGAGTACCGCGGGGCCGTAGTAGGCGTACCAGCACTGCGTGATGTGGTGGTCGGTGATGTAACGCTGCAGGGCGGGCAAGCCGGAGCTCCAGCCGACGTTGGCGTCGCCGAGAACTTTGTACGTGTTGAGAGGCCCGCCGAAGAACTCATTCGAATATTCGAGGTAATTGGGGTAGGCACGGACGGACGAGAGGGCGTGGAAGAGAAGCAGCGCAGCGACGGCGACAGCCCACGCGCGGGAACGGCGGATGAGCGCCCAGGCCCCTGCGGCGATGAGCACGATGAGAAAGGGATAGATGGGAAGGATGTGGCGCAGGCCGAGGTCGAGCTTCGAGCGCATGGCGAAGCCGAGGTATACGGCGGCGGGGAGAAGCAGGAACAGTGACTCGAGCAGGCGTTTGCGCTGCCAGAGGTAGCGCGTGGCAAGAGCGAGCGCGAGCAGAAGAAGGAAGGCAATCGTGGATTTGATGAGGATGGTCGCCGGGAAATAGAACCACTGGCCTTCGGCGTAGTCCTTACCGAAAAGGAAGGTGTAACGGCCCCGATCGGTGAGAACGAGAATGTCGGTCAGGCCGTAAAGGTAGGCTTCGGGCAACAGGTGGTGGCGCTCGGCGAAGCCGATGAAGCGCGCCTCGGCGGGCTGGTGCAAGGTTTGGAGGAAAGCGGCGGTGGGCGGAGTGATTTGGGCGTTGCCGGGACGTGCGGCATAGCGGAATCCATAGCAAGCCCAGAGGATGGCGATAGACATCGCGGCGATGAAAACGAGCGAGCCGAAGGCGAATGCGGTGCGGCGCAGGAATCTTTGCGAGGCCTCAGATTGCGTGCGCGAGGCGAGTAGGAGATAAGCGCTCGCGAGGACGAGCAGGATGGGAAAGAGGAGCACGCCGGAGTGCTTGACGGAGAGGGTGAGGCCAGCGAAGAGGCTGGCGACGAGCAGGCGCGCGAAGGATGGCTGCTTAAGGTAGCGATAGAAGGTATAGACGGCGCCGAATAGCATGGTGGTGACGGCCATGTCGGTGGTGACGAGTGCGCCGTTGGCGAGGATGTTGGGTTCGGAGACGAGCACTGCAAGCGCGATGAGAGCGGTTTCGGGGCCGAACATCTCGCGCGCGGCGAAGAAGACCAGCAGCGCGAGTGCGAAGGTGAAGATGCTGATGGCCATGCGCGAGTGGAAGAGCAACGACTCAGCGTTGTGCGAGTACAGGAACTGGCGGCCGCCAAGGCCGGAGGCGCCGCGGAAAAATATGGGAGGCGGCGGATTGAGGGTGAGCCCCAGCCGGAGGAGCGGCAGCGTGGCGACGAGTTTGGCCAGTGGAGGGTGCTCGGGATTGAGGCCGAAGTCGTGCGTCTTCCAGTAGGAGTAACCGGCGTAGAGATGTGCGCTTTCGTCGAAGGTTTGCGAGTTCTGGCGAATGGAAAAGACGAGTTCCGCGGCGAGGACAAGCAATAAAAACGCTGCGGCGATAAACACAAAGCGGGGCCCGGGGCGTTGCTCAAGCATTTGGCCTCCATACAGCCTTGGTCTTAGGTGAGGTCTGGATGGTAGTCGACTACAAATTGCCAGTCAAACGAATTACGATTGCTGTTCTGTCACGCCGTGGCCTGGAAGCCAGCGTTGAAGAGAGCAGGTGCCTCCAGATGCCTCCGCAGCAGGCAGGTCGCGGCGATCTCGCTCAGCCCGAATTTGACCGCCCTTAATCTGCGGCCTACCATGCAGCGAGTCGTCTTCTTGCGAAAAATGAATAAGAGAACGCTCGTCCCCGCCCTCCTCGGCGTCGCGGTTCTGCTCAGCGTTGCCATTCCATCCCACGCCTCTGAGCAGCTGCAGCAAACGCTTGACGCCATCTTCACCCGCCACGAATACGAGCAGAAGAACTTCGGCCCGGCGCGCTGGATCGACGGCGGCGGAGCGTATACCACGGTCGAGCCGTCGCCCGGATATCCCAATTCAGCGGCCAGGGACATCGTTCGATACGACACCGAGTCGGGCAGGCGCAGCGTTCTGGTTTCGGCTGCTCAACTCGTCCCTTCGCCCGGAGCCAGACCACTCGCCATCGACGACTATGCCTGGTCCCAGGATGCGAAGCAGCTTCTGATCTTCACCAACTCCCGGCGCGTCTGGCGGCAGAACACGCGCGGGGATTATTGGGTTCTCGACCTGAACAAAGGCAGTCTGAAAAAACTCGGCGGCGATGCGCCCGAATCTTCCCTCATGTTTGCCCAGTTCTCTCCGGATGGCCGCATGGCCGCCTATGTCCGCTCCAACAACATCTACGTCGAAGACATTCAGTCAGGGAAAATCCGCCAGCTGACCGCAGACGGATCGAACACTATCATCAACGGGACCTCCGACTGGGTCAGTGAGGAAGAGCTCGACATCCGCAACGGTTTCCGCTGGAGTCCCGATAGCCAGTCCATCGCCTACTGGCAGTTCGATACCTCCGGTGTCGGCATGTACACGCTGATCGATGACACCTCAAACGACTATCCCATCATCAAGCAATACGCATATCCCCAGCCGGGCAGCACCAACTCCGCCGTTCGCGTAGGAGTCGTGACCGTCGCGAGTGGCGCTACCGTCTGGATGAAGCCGCAGGGTGATCCGCGCGAGCACTACATTGCACGCATGGACTGGGCTGGAAACTCCGGCGAGGTGGTTCTCGAATACCTCAACCGCTTGCAGAACGACAACCAGGTGCTGCTCGCGGACAGCAAGACCGGCGCAGTGCACCAGATGTTTGAAGACACAGATCCTGCCTGGGTCAATATCGTCGATTCGTTTGAGTGGACAGATCAGGGCAAGAGCCTGCTCTGGTCCAGCGAACGCGATGGCTGGCGCCACATCTACAGCGCCCCACGAACCGGCGGCGTCCCGCGCCTCCTTACGCCACAGAAAGCCGACGTTATCAAAGAAGTTGCCTCGGATGAAAAGGATGGGTGGCTCTACTACATTGCATCGCCGGACAATGCCACCCAGAAATATCTATACCGATCGAGAAGCGACGGCTCCGGCTCTGCGGAGCGCGTCACACCGTCGGATGAGCCGGGAACGCACTCCTATGACATCTCACCCGATGGTCGCTGGGCCTTTCATACCTGGTCGCGAGCAGATCATCCTCCGGTCATCGACCTGGTCAGCCTGCCCGATCACAAAGCCGTCCGCGTTCTCGAAGACAACGCCGCGCTCGCCCAAAAAGCCCGCACCCTCGTTTCCTCGCCTACAGAGTTCTTCCAGGTCCCAGTCAGCGGCGGCGTCAAACTCGACGGCTGGATGATCAAGCCGCCTAATTTCGACGCTACGAAGAAGTATCCGGTCCTTGTCTATGTCTACGGCGAACCGGCCAGCGCTACGGTTACCGATTCCTGGGGCGCGACCCGCATGCTCTTTCATCGCGCTCTCGCCCAGGAGGGGTACATCGTCGTCAGCTTTGACAACCAGGGGACGCCGGCTCCCAAAGGCCGCGCCTGGCGCAAGGTCGTCTATGGTGACGTCGGTGTCCTCTCCTCCCAGCAGCAGACCGACGCAATCAAGGAACTCGCGAAGGAACGCGCCTATATCGACAGCTCACGCATCGCCATCTGGGGCTGGAGCGGTGGCGGCTCGAATACCCTCAACCTCATGTTCCGCTCGCCGGGAGTCTTTGCCGCCGGCATGGCGGTAGCGCCAGTCGCCGACCAGCGCTACTACGACACCATCTACCAGGAACGCTACATGGGGCTGCCCAAAGACAACGCCAAGGGCTACCACGACGGGTCACCCATCAACTTCGCCCAGGGCCTTCAAGGCCATCTGCTCATTGTGCATGGGTCCGGAGACGATAACGTCCACTTCAAAGGGACCGAGCTGCTGCTCAACCGGCTCATCGCGCTGAATAAGCCCTTTGATTTCATGGACTACCCAAACCGGACCCACGCGATTCGCGAGGGTCCGGGCACCACCATTCACCTCTACAGTCTGCTTGCGCGCTATCTCGAAGACCACGTTCCACCCGGCCCTCAATCCCGCTAAAGCGCGATCAGACGTGGCACCTGAAATTGCCATCTGCTGCATATACATACACTTCCACGCTGTATGAATATGCAACCTAGTACCATAGTTGTAGTGGGATAGCCACGAGCGGGCGGCCTAATCCGGCCGTCTGCGGGATGGGTACCCGCGAAGGTACAGGCCCCCATGCTTTCCCTCGATTCCAACGCTCTCATCGCGCTTGAAGACCGCTACGGCGCCCACAACTACCATCCTCTCGACATCGTCGTTGAGCGCGCTTCCGGCGCGTGGGTCACGGACGTCAGCGGCCGCCGCTATCTCGACTTCCTCGCCGCCTACTCTGCCGTCAACCAGGGCCATTGCCACCCGAAGATCCTGGCCGCGCTCCAGCAGCAGGCCGGTCGCGTGACACTCACCTCGCGCGCCTTCCGCAATGACCAGCTTCCGCTCCTCTTCCGCGACCTCAACGAGATCACCGGCTTCGAGATGGCGCTGATGATGAACTCCGGCACCGAAGCCGTCGAGTCCGCCATCAAGCTCGCGCGCAAATGGGGTTACGAGGCCAAAGGCATCCGCGAGGGCGAAGCCGAGATCATCGTCGTCACCAACAACTTCCACGGCCGCACCATTACCATCGTGGGCTTCTCCACCGAGGAGCAGTACCGCAAGGGCTTCGGTCCCTTCCCCGCCGGTTTCAAGGTCATCCCCTTCGGCGACGCCGATGCCCTGCGGCGCGCCATCACGCCCAAGACCTGCGCCTTCCTCGTTGAGCCCATTCAGGGCGAGGCCGGCATCTTCGTTCCGCCGGACGGCTACCTGCGCGAAGTCGCCGCCATCTGCAAAGAGAACAACGTGCTGCTGATGCTCGACGAGATCCAGTCCGGCCTCGGCCGCACCGGCAAGCTCTTCGCTTACATGCATGAGGGCATTACGCCCGACGTGCTGATCGTTGGCAAGGCCCTCGCCGGTGGTTTCTATCCCGTCTCCGCCGTGCTCAGCTCGCGCGCAGTCCTCGGCCTGATCCATCCCGGCGACCACGGCTCGACCTTCGGCGGCAATCCGCTGGCCTGCGCGGTCGCCCGCGCCGCGCTGCGGGTCATCATCGACGAGAAACTCTCCGAGCGCTCCGCCGAACTCGGCGCCTATGCGATGGACTTCATCAAGCGCATCCGCAGCCCGCACATCAAGGAGATTCGCGGCAAGGGTCTCTTCATCGGCATCGAACTCGACCGTCCCGCGCGACCCTACTGCGAGGAGCTGATGCGCCGCGGCCTACTCTGCAAGGAGACCCACGCCAACGTCATCCGTCTCGCCCCACCGCTGGTCATCGACAAGGCCGACCTCGACTGGGGCCTCTCTCAGGTGCGCGAGGTTCTCGAACCGGCCCGCCCCGTCGCCAGCGAACACCGCGCCACCATGGCAGGCGCTGCCGCCGTCGCCGGCTGAGATCGCGAGCCGAATAATTCGTGTACGGGTGGGTGCGGAATCAGTACCCGTTCGCGAGCAAGTACCCGACCGTGAGCTTTTGAAGGCTCAGTTCGCCGGCTGCCCTGCTCTCCGCATACTTCGCGAGCACGTCGACTTCGATGTTGACGTTACTGCCGGCCGCCAGCGTGTGCAAATTGGTGGAGGAGTGGGTATGCGGCAGGATTGCGATCCATACCTCCTCGCCCTGGCCACCCGCAACCGTCAGGCTGATCCCATCGATCGTTATCGATCCTTTCTCAACGACGTACCGCATCAGTTCACCGGGCAATCGCACCCGCAGGATCCAGTCCGACCCGTTGCCCGCGCGTGCCGGCTCCAGCGCAGTCAACGTGCCTACACCGTCCACATGCCCCTGGACCACGTGGCCGCCCAAGGGGCTGCCTGCGGGAGTCGGCAGTTCCAGGTTCACCTTCGCGCCGGCCGCCACCCGTGACAGCGTCGTCCGAGCAATCGTCTCCAAAGCAAGATCGGCAGAGAATCGCGGCGGTTTCGCATCCGCCTCGATCGCCAGCGCCGTCAGGCATACGCCGTTCACCGCGACGCTATCGCCGGTCTTAAGCGTTGTGACCAGCTCACGCGGAACGGCAACCGTGAGCCTCGCTGTGCTCGCACCATCGCCCGCACGAAAGGAGAGCACCTCGCCGGTCAATTGAATGATTCCCGTGAACATAGCAACAGACTACTTCACGCCCTCCCAGGGGTCGAGCAGCATGCCGCTGACGCATTCGTTCTCGCCAAACCGCGCGCGCGTTACGTCACGCATCTGCTGCTGCAGCTTGTCTGGTGATCCAAACCCACGCGCGAACGGCACTCCATCCTCGCCCAGCACCCCGGCCGACCGGAAGATTACGGCCTTGTCCACCAGCCCACTTGCCAGAAATGCGGCATTCGTCTCGGACCCGCACTCCAGCAGCACGCTCAGAATCTTCCGCTCGCCCAGGACGCCGAGTACCACAGCTAGATCGAGCCGGCCATCCCGGCCCTCAACCCGCACCACCGGAACACCCGCCGCTTCCAACGCGCAGACTCGGCCCTCCTCCGCTTCCGCGGCGCAAACCACCAGCACATCGTTCTGCGCCGTCTTCACAATTTTCGAATGGAGCGGAATCCTCAGGTGCGAATCCAACACCACGCGCAGAAGCGGCCTTCGCCTCTCGCGCCCGCTGCGGTCCGTCAGGAGGGGGTCGTCCGCCAGCACCGTACCTATGCCTGTCAGCACCGCATCCGACGCGTGCCGCAGCTGCTGCACCTGCTCTCTGGCTTCGAAGCCTGTGATCCACACCGGCTGGCGCTTCTCGCGGTTCGCCGGAGCAATCATCCCATCGGCCGACACGGCGGCCTTCAGCGTCATCAAAGGGCGACAGCTCCGCACCCAGCGCGCAAATGGATCATTTACCGCACGCGCCTCTCGTTCCAGCACGCCCATGGTCACTTCGATTCCCGCGTCGCGCAACTTCGCGAAACCCTTGCCGCTCACACGGGCGTTCGGATCGGCGGTCGCCGCCACCACTCGCTTCACACCAGCCCGCACCAGTGCCTCCGCACATGGTCCGGTTCGCCCATGATGGCAACACGGCTCAAGAGTCACATAGGCTGTAGCTCCACGAGCCCGTTCGCCCGCCTGCTTCAGCGCCGCGATCTCCGCGTGATCGAACTTATCGTAGAGATGCGCGCCCTCACCAACCACCTCACCCGCACCTACAGCAGTGCGCACAATCAGGCAGCCCACCTGTGGGTTCGGCGAGGCCAAACCCAGGCTCGCTCGCGCCAGTTCCAGCGCCCGCCGCATGTATCGCTCGTCCTGTTCCACGTTCGAACCTCGAACCCTGAACCTCGAAGCTGTTCCCTAACGCACCATCGACTCGACAAACGCATCGCTGTCGAAGGGAAGAATGTCTTCCATCTTTTCGCCTACGCCGACGTATTTGACCGGCAGCTTCAACTCGGTCGCGATCGCGAGCACAATGCCGCCCTTCGCGGTGCCGTCGAGCTTCGTCAGCACGATGCCCGTCACGCGCGCGGCTTCAGTAAACAGACGCGCCTGTTCAAGACCATTCTGCCCCGTGGTTGCATCCATCACCAGCAGCGTCTGCTGCGGCGCGCCGGGGACCTGCTTTTCCGCCGTGCGGCGCATCTTGTCGAGCTCCTTCATCAAGTCGCTCTTCGTGTGCAGCCGCCCCGCTGTGTCGACGATCAGAATCTCTGTCCCGCGCGCCTTGGCAGCAGCGCAGGCATCGAACAGCGCAGCCGACGGATCACCGCCCGTTTTGGTCTTGATCACCGGCACTTCGCTGCGCGCAGCCCATACCTCAAGCTGCTCGATGGCAGCGGCGCGGAAGGTATCCGCAGCGCATAGCAGCACGCTTCTGCCCTGCGCGCGCCAAAGCGCAGCGAGTTTGCCGGTGGTTGTCGTCTTGCCTGTGCCGTTGACGCCGACCATCATCACCAGTTCGGGCTTCCCGGCAGGTTTGACTTCCGGAGTCGAGACGTTGTCCAGCACCTGCTTCAACTCCAGCTTGAGCAGCCGCTTCAGCTCTTCCCCGCTCTCGATGCCGTGGCGCAGCGCGCGCTGCCGCAGGTTCTCGATGATGGTTCGAGCGGTCGTTCCGCCGATGTCCGCGCGCAGCAGCACGAACTCCAGCTCGTCGAGCGAGGTTTCGTCCACTTCGCGCGTGAGCGCAAGGACGTTTCCGATCGATTCCGAAAAAGACTCACGGGTGCGCGTGACCGCCTGCCGCATGCGGTCGAAGAAGCCGCGGCTTTCGCCGGTCAACGGAGCCTCATCGCCGCCTTTGCGCGCGATTTCTTCTTTTTCAGCGTCCGCCCCGCGCTTTCCAAACAATGAAAAAGCCATACGAGACAAGTCTATCAATCGCACTGGCGCGCAACTGGCCGGTGCCACTGCAACATCACACGCCGCAAATCAAGAGGTCGGATGATGGTTTGGGTGAACCGGATGAATCAGTGCCGCGAAGTGCGGTATTAGCAGATACGCCAGGCCGAAGCATACCAGGATGGTTACCCCAAACAGCGCCACAACCAGCAGGAAGTTCGGCCCCTTGGGCCACTTGCCACCATCCTCGGGTCCTTCGATCCGGTACATGCGCAGTTAGATGCAGCGCTCCTGCTGTCGGGCCGCCTCTACTCGTCGCGGCCCGGTCGCGCCATCAGCTCGCGAATCGCCTCTTTCGGACTCTTGCCGCGGTGCAGGATGGCCTCCATCTGTTCGGTGATCGGCATCTCCACACCATAACGTGCGGCCAGCCCGAGTGCAGCCGTCGTGCTGCGCACACCCTCGGCAATTTTGCCATTCAGGCCCGCGAGGATGTCAGGCAGTGCACGTCCTTTGCCAAGCTCCGTTCCCACGGTTCGGTTGCGGGAGAGCGAGCCGGTACAGGTCAGTACGAGATCGCCGAGACCTGAAAGACCAGACAATGTTTGTGGCCTGCCGCCGCAGGCCAGCGCCAGCCGCGTGATCTCTGCAATGCCGCGCGTGACCAGCGCCGCCGCCGCATTGTGGCCAAGTTCGAGGCCATTTACCACGCCGGCGGCCAGCGCGATGACGTTCTTGAGTGCTCCCCCAAACTCCACGCCCGCGACATCGTCGTTCGTGTAGAGCCGCAGCGTAGGTGAGCTGAACTCCTTCTGTACGCGCTGCGCTACGCCGGGCACAGCCGACGCCGCAACGATTGCCGTGGGGATACCGGCGGCAACCTCTGCTGCAAACGACGGTCCGCTCAGGACGCAGCATGGATTGTCGGAAAGCGACGCAATCACCTGCGACATGCGAAGAAGGCTGGCCTCTTCCAGCCCCTTGGTTGCACTGATGAGAATCTGATTGGGCTGTAGCGCGAGTGCAACACCGGCCAGAACGCTGCGCAGGTGCTCCGAAGGGGTGACGAACACCACGAACTCCGCGTCGAACACCGCAGCCGCCGCATCCGCCGTTACTCGAACATCGAACGGAACGGTATAGCCGGGCAGGTACTGCAGATTTTCGCCTGTCTCAGTCAGCCGTTCCGCAAGCAGTTCGGAATGCGACCAGAGTGCGATCGCGTGCCCGCCTCGCCGCGCCAGAGAAATCGCCAGCGCTGTTCCCCAGGCTCCTGCGCCGAGCACTGCAATCCGGCTCACGTGCCCGCCTTCCGCGCCGACGCAGCCGCCGGATCCCGCTTGTCCTTCGAGCCGAACCGGTTTTCGGTACCCTTCAGGAGGCGCCCTATGTTGGGGTAATGCTTGATGAGGACCAGCGCGGGAATAAAAAGGAAACCGAACCACACGACCGGCGTGCGCTGTGTGACAAAGTGGAACCCGATCAACGGAAATGTCGCCGAACCTACGACGGACGCCAACGAAACATATCGCGAGATCGCGAAGATCACAACAAACACCAGGAGTGCAGCTACTGCCGATTGCCAACTGAGCGCCAGAAAGACTCCCAGCGCGCTCGCCACACCCTTGCCGCCCCTAAACCTCAGCCATACGGGAAAGACATGCCCGCATATGGCCGCGACAGCTGCCGCAACCTCGATGTCGTAGACGCCGACTGCATTGCCGGCGCCGAGTGCGTGGATCGCCAGCGCGTGTGCAATCATGACCCCGGCGTACGCTTTGCCGAGATCAAGCAGCAGAGTCGCAACACCCAGTCCCTTTGCGCCGGAGCGCGCCACGTTGGTCGCGCCGATGTTGCCGCTGCCGGTTGCGCGAATGTCCTGCTTGCGGAAAATGCGCACCAGCAGATAGCCGAAGGGGATCGACCCAAGTAGGTAAGCAATCGCAGTCGGCAGGATCCAGGGATGAACTAGCAAATCCGCAACTCTCTTCCGTCGAAGTCCAAAGCAAGTCTACCAAGCTCGCGCATCCACTATGACGCGGCGACTAGCAACGACTCGACATCGCTCCGGCTCGCCCCCTTGGTGGCTTGCAGTTTCCACTCATTTTGCCGATGGAACGAAGCAAACCAGCAGGTAACTCGGCCTCTCGATAGTTCATAGACCATCACGCTCGCTCTACCGTTCGCGGCAGTGTTTCCGCTATACCAGACGAAACATGCCGACTGGCCAAAGCTCCCGACGCGTCGTTGAAGGTTCGAATCGCTCGGACGCTTTTCGGAACTATGAGGAGCCTTTGGTAGAGGATCTTCTATGTAGCGATGGCCAGCCCGCAGAAATGACCATTGGCTCACGACCCTGCTTGGGGCAAATGGTGGGAATGTGACTTTGTCCTGATAGAACTCTTGGAGCGCAGCGTCAAATCGGTTCATGAAGGCCGGGAAGCGAAAGTCCACAGTTCCGATACCCGAGAATCGAAGCCATTTGTGGTCAAACCAGTTATCGATTTGAACAATCCAAAGCTCGGCCGGCTCGTTGCGGCCGACTAGCCCATTTACCAACGAACTGAGCATCATTACGAAATATGGGTCGTCTGTTTTCGTGACGGCGATCTCTATTGGTATCGACATGCTAGGTCCCTTCATCCGCGTTCGAGCAATCCCCTGCGCAACAGTTCCAATGCGTGCTGGCTCGCCCACAGCCGAATGCGGTCGCGATCGCCGGAGATGTTCAGCTCGGTGACCCGCGTCTTCTTCTCATCCGAGAAGGAGATTGCCACATAGACCAGCCCGATCGGCTTGTCGGCATCCGGACCGGGCTCACCCGGTCCCGGACCGGCGATGCCCGTCACAGCGAGACCGACGTCGGCGCCCGTGCGTCTGCGAATGCCTTCGGCCATGGCTTTCGCGACCGCCTTCGATACCGGACCATCGTTTGCGATCATCTCCGCCGGCACATCGGTGAACTCCATCTTGAGGGCATCAGCGTAGACTACTGCGCCGCCGAGAAAATAGCGTGATGCACCTGGAATGGAGGTGAGCCGCTGCGCGACCAACCCGCCGGTGCAACTCTCCGCGACAGCGAGCGACAAGTGCCTGAGCCCCAGCATCAGCAGCACCATCTCCTCCAGCGTTTCGCCATGCGAAGAGAAGATCGCCTCAGCCATCTCGGCTTCAATGCGCTCCACGAGTTCGTCCACGCGCGCCTGCGCTTCTTCCCTGCTGGGCTTGGCGCAGACGAAGTGGAGTTGAATCTCGCCGGAACCGGCGAGGATCGTCGTCTGCACATCGCGATACGTCTTGTAGATCGGCGCCGTGCGCTTGTCGACCTGGGATTCCGGGACGAGCGCCATGCGAACCATTCTGGTCGCCAGGCTGCGTTCCGGCAGAGTGGCCTTAAGCCGCGGCGCGCACTCAGATTCGTACATCGCCTTCAGCTCTTTTGGCGGTCCGGGCAGCAGGACAATGATTTTGCGATGGCGGCCGACGACTGTATCGATGTACTGGCCGGGCGCGCTGCCGGTCGCGTTTTCCAGAAGCTCCGCACCGTCAAGGACATCTGCCTGCTTGGCATTGTTCTCCGGCATGGTCACACGGCGCGCGGCGAACCGTTTGTACATCGCAGCAAGCACGTCGTTGTTGCGGCGCAGGCGTAGTCCCAGCGCCGCGGCGACGCCTTCACGCGTCAAGTCGTCTTCCGTGGGGCCAAGGCCGCCCGAGAAGATGACGACATCGGCGCGGCCGATGGCCACCTTCGCTGCGTCGGTCAGATGGGCCAGGTCGTCACCGACGATGGTCTTGAATGCGACCTGCACGCCCAGTTCATTGAGCCGTGCGGTGAGATAGAGCGAGTTGGTGTCCTGCCGGAAGGGCGTCAACATCTCCGAACCGGCGGCAATAATTTCAGCAATCATCGTGCTGTTTCGATGCTATCGCGAGAGAGGCTACACCAGCTTTCTTCCCTCAATGCCCAGCGAAACATGGTACAGGGCGTCTTTGGTGGCAAGCGCGGCGCAGCCGTCCTCCAGAAAAGCGAGACCAACGAGATTGTTGCCCGACACAGCCAGCGACGCCTCGCGTTGCGGGGTAATCCTGACGATCCCACGCTGTCCGTGCAGGGATGCAGCGACGTAGAGGTTTCCCTCAACGTCCAGCGCCATGCCCTGCGCGCGGCCGAGGCCCTGATAGAAAACCGACGTCTTGCCGTCGCGATCGATCGCCCAGATCGCCTGATTGCTGGAGGTGGTCGGTCCGGTGACAAAGAGGACGCCGGCATCATTGAAGGCGAGGTGGTAGGCGGCTACGCTCGGCTCGAGGGTAGCGTAGACAAAGATTTCGCGGTCCGTCACCGGATCGCCTGCAGCTGAAGTCTTTCCTCGATCCGGACCCACTCTGAAAATGGTTCCCGAACGGTCCCCGACATAAAGATTGCCTTCGGCGTCGAACGCAATCCCTGTCGCAATGCCCATGCCTTCGGCATAGGTGGACATTGCGCCTTCGGGCGAGATTCGGTAGACCGTTCCCTCCGCGCGCGAGCTGACGTAGAGATAGCCATCGGGCCCAAAGGCGAGACCAGTCGCATTGAGCAAGTCGCGCACGAAAGGCCGCATCTGAAAATCGCGGGCGATCGAGTAGATGGAAACCGGAACACTCTGTCCACGCGGGCCTGAAACAGTAGCAAAAACACTGCCGTCCCCGTCGACCGCGGGATTCGCGACCGGATGCAGGTTTTCCGCCATCGGGACTGCGACGCGCAACTCCAGCGGATTGCTCGTGTGCTCGCGCTTCATTGCGTCCACCGCGGTCACCACAATGTTCCCGGAGATCGCGCCATCCGGTACGCGAATGACTGCACGCTTCGGCCTGCTCAGGGCCAGGTAACCGGGAGTATCTCCCACCATCACGCGCGGTGAAATGCCGCAGGCTGCCGACAGACCCGCACCGGTTACTTCCACCTCACCGCCCGGCATTGCCGCCGGCGGCTGCAGCGCATCCAGCCTCGGCAGCTCAGATTTATGCGGCAGCGCGCTCATCGTCTCTTTAGCCTAGCTGCGCCGTATCCCAGACGCAAACCAGCCGGCTCAAGGCTTCTTAAACTTCGGCGGATATTTCGAGATCAGTTCCGTGACTGCCTTGTCGATACGCTGATCATTCTTATCTCCTGAGTTGGCCGCCTGCGTTGTGACGGTGCCGCGCCAGAGCAGGTTGTGAGTTTTGGTGTCATAAATATCGATGACCAACGTGTCGACGGGAACATCGGCAGGGATGGCTTCCGAATCGAGGAAGCCGGAAGCCCATGGGCGCTGCCAGCTATAGGTACCATTCAAGCCGGAGTAAAAGTCAGCAAACTCCTGTTTGTCTTTCGTGGCCTCAACGGCAGTGATGGTAACGTCACCGCCTGATCCGACTTGCGTCATGTAGCGGCCCTTCATGTCGCGATTGAGAGCGATTGTGATCCGGTTTTCGACCGACGGGTCCGTCGCATGAACCTTGCCCCATGAATACGTCTTGAACTTCAGAAAGTTGACAGTGTGGTCATAGTCGATATTGACGGCCTGAGCAAAAACCGGAGCGACCATTGCAGCCGTGAACAACACAGCCGCCCAAATACGTATAAGAGCTTTCATAAAGTCTTCCTCCAAATTGTTCTGAGAACCGCGCTGCCCTCTTCCCAGACGGGGCCGCTTCGAATTCCTTTGCCACTGCAGACGAGTGCAAGGCGCAAGAAGATTCTGTTGGGAATGCGAATCGACGAGGCAGGGTTGCCCGGGTTCGGAGACAGTTTGGATCAGGGGCGCTGCCCGGGTGCAGGCAAACGAACTGATTGGCTGCACATCGCGTAAACTGGTGTTTAGGTGCGTTTGTAAGCTCCGGCGGATCGTTAAAGGACGAAGAGTTTTGTTCAATCAGACACTGGCGAAGGTATTTGGCACCAGCAATGAGCGCGCGGTGAAGCGCATGCTGCCCAGCGTGGCGCGGATCAACGCGCTCGAGGAGGACATGAAGGCACTCTCCGACGAGCAGCTGCGCGCGAAAACGGCTGAGTTCCGGCAGCGGATCACGGATGCAGTTGCGGCAGAAGCCATCGATCCCAAGGACGAGGATGCTGCCGACCGGATTCGCGCGGCGGAACAGCGTGCTCTGGATGAGATTCTGCCCGAAGCGTTCGCGGTGGTGCGAGAGGCCGGCGTCCGCGCCGTGGGAATGCGGCATTTCGATGTGCAATTGATCGGAGGGATGGTCCTGCACTCCGGCAAGATCGCCGAGATGAAGACGGGCGAAGGCAAGACGCTGGTGGCGACGCTTCCCTGCTATTTGAATGCCCTGGCCGGACATGGCGTGCATGTAGTCACCGTCAATGACTATCTCGCCAAGCGGGATGCCGAGTGGATGGGCAAGATCTACGGCTTCCTCGGGCTTTCGGTTGGCGTGATCGTGCATGACCTGAGCGACGACCAGAGGCGTGCGGCCTACGGAGCCGATATCACTTATGGCACGAATAACGAGTTCGGCTTCGACTATCTGCGCGACAACATGAAGTTCGAGATCAAGGACACAGTCCAGCGCGGGCATTACTACTGCATCGTGGACGAGGTGGACTCGATCCTGATCGACGAGGCCAGGACCCCCCTCATCATCTCCGGCCCAACCGATCAGACAACGGACAAGTACGCTCGCGTGAATGTGATCATTCCTCAGCTGGAAGAAGGCGAGTTGGTCGAGACGCTGGAGACCAAGACATGGTCCGGCGACTACGTAATCGATGAAAAAGCGCGCGCCATCACCATCACGGACGAGGGGTGGGAAAAGGTTGAAAAGCTGCTGGGAATCGGCAACATCGCCGATCCGGAGAACTGGGACCTGAAGCACCACGTCGAGGTTGCCGTGAAGGCGCACGCGCTGTACAAGCGCGACGTGGAATACGTCGTGAAGGACGGCGAAGTGATCATCGTCGATGAGTTCACCGGGCGCCTGATGCCGGGCCGGCGATGGTCCGATGGGCTGCATCAGGCGATCGAAGCGAAAGAGGGAGTGTCTATCCGCAAGGAAGACCAGACGCTGGCGACGATCACTTTCCAGAACTACTTCCGCATGTACAAGAAGCTCGCCGGCATGACGGGTACGGCGGAGACGGAGGCGAGCGAGTTCGACAGCATCTACAAACTGGACATCGTGGTGATTCCGACCAATCGGAAGATGCTGCGGATTGAAAACCATGACGTGGTTTATCGCACAGCGAAAGAGAAGTACTTCGCTGTCGCCGACGAAATCGCGCGGCTCCACGAATTGCGGCAACCGGTCCTGGTGGGCACCACCTCGGTCGAAAAATCGGAATTGCTGAGCGAGCATTTGAAGCGCAAAGGCGTACGCCACTCTGTACTCAACGCAAAGTTCCACGAGAAAGAGGCGGAGATCGTTGCGCAGGCAGGCCGGCTGGGCATGGTGACCATCGCAACGAACATGGCAGGCCGCGGCACCGACATCCTGCTTGGCGGCAACGCGGAGTTCATGGCACGGCAGGAGCTGGTCAAGAAGCAGCAGGCGCGCGCGGTCTCGGCGGCGGAAGGCGCGATCTCGCCCAATGCAGGACCCGGGATGGTGCGCTTCTACTACTCCGGGCAGGAATTCGAAACCACCGAAGAAGCCTGGAAGGCGGCACTCAGCGCACATCAGGCAACGGCGGAGGCTGAACACGATCAGGTCGTCCAGGTGGGGGGATTGCACATCCTCGGCACGGAGCGCCATGAGTCGCGACGCGTGGACAATCAGTTGCGCGGACGCGCAGGGCGCCAGGGAGATCCCGGCGCATCGCGATTCTTTCTCTCGCTCGAAGACGACTTGATGCGTATCTTCGCGCGTGAGTGGGTGAGCACTCTGCTGCAGCGGCTGGGCATGGAAGAGGGAGTGCCGATCGAAAGCAAGATGATCTCGCGGCGCATCGAGAAGGCCCAGGAGGCCGTCGAAGCTCAGAACTTCGAGAGCCGCAAACACGTCCTTGAGTACGACGACGTGATGAACAAGCAGCGCGAGGCCGTGTACGGCCTTCGCCGCCAGCTGATGGAGGGAACGGACCAGCGGCAGCTCATCACGGAGGATTACGTCGCCAACATTCTGTCAAACATTCTCGACGAGCATGCGCCGGAGAAGATACACCCCGACCAGTGGAATACCGATGCGATTTTCGAAAAGATCTTTGACATCTTCGGCGCAAAGCTGAAAGAAGGACCGGATGCGGTCGACCCTTCGACGCTCAACCGCCATGAACTAGGCGAAACAATTTACGAAAAAGTGCGGGCTCGCTACGAGGTGAAGGAGCAGATCATCGGTGCGCCGAACATGCGCTACCACGAGCGCATCGTAATGCTGAGCGTACTGGACGGTCTTTGGAAAGACCACCTGCTGGCGATGGACCACCTGAAGGAAGGCATCGGCCTGCGCGGCTATGCGCAGCAGGACCCGCTGGTCGCGTACAAGAAAGAGTCCTTTGAGATGTTCGAGGCGATGATGCTGGAGTTTCAGCAGAACACGGTGCGTCACCTCTTCCGTATGCAGATCATCGGGCCGGACGGCAACCCCATCGAGAGCCTGGATCAACTGCCGCCCCGGCCTGCCGTGGGCGGCCCGACAGCCGACCGTCCAGTTTTGCAAGGCGGCCCTCCAAGACCGGAGCGGCTGATGCCGTCGCAAGCCAGCTTGCCGCTGGATGGGGATGGGTTGGCGAATAGCCACGCGCCAGTGCCGATCCAGACAAAGGCTCCGGCCACAACGATCGACGCGCTGGAGCGCGAGTTTGAGCGCAAGAAGAAGCGCGAGTTGGAGATGGCGCGAGCCGCGAGCGCCTCATCAAGCACCAATGGCAATTCGCCGCGCGTCACTGGAGAGAAGGTCGGCCGCAATGATCCATGCCCGTGCGGCTCAGGGAAGAAGTACAAAAAATGCCACGGAGCGAACGGGTAGCGCTACTTCTTCTCGACCTCGTCCATCAGCAGATTGGCCTTGGTAGCAAGCGTATGCGCGCCCTCCGCGTCGCCGGTCCTCAGCGCCTTCTGCGCTTGATCGAGATAATTGCGGGCCTGACGGACTTCCTTCTTCTGTGCCGAAGCGATCTGTGATGAGAGCGCACCGATGCGCTTGAGGACCGCGTTGATCAGGTCCACGGCTTGCTGGGAGGTGTGCGTAGTGTCCTCTCCGCCAGCTGACAGTGCTCCGATTGCGAGGGTGGCCGCGGAGGCGTCGTTGGCGGCGACCTGCACCGGCGGTTCAGATTCTTTGACCACTGGCGTAGCCCGGCGGCGCGGCGCGGTTGGAGGTTCCTCAGCGGGAAAAGGGCCAAGCTCAGGTTCAGGCACCATCGCTATCGATGGCGGATTCTCTGGAGGGGAGGGTTCCAGTTCAATGGGCGCAAGCGCCCCGATTGGGAGTTGTGGACGCACCGGTTTGTGGTGGCATCCCGCGAGCCCCAGAGCGAGAATCAGGGCAAATGGCGTCGCGAAACGCGCGCCAGGCCGAACCCGCGCCAGGTGCCGTACTGGATGTCGCTGGGGAATCAAGCGATCTCCTTACCGTTCATCTTAGTTGTGACTGAGGGGCCTGATGGGTCGGAAGCTGCCGCGACCGCTGCGGTTGCCCCGTTGCCTCCCAAATCCTGACCGAGTTGCGCCGGCTTGCGAGGGTCCACAGAGCTTACTGAAAGCGGGATCAGGAGTGTGAACGTAGTGCCCCGCGCTGGGGAACCAGGATCGGCATTCGACCGCACCTCCAGCGAGCCGCCGTGCAGCTGCAAAATGCGATAGGTCATTGCCAGGCCGATGCCGGAGCCGCGCGCTTTGGTTGTGAAGTAGAGATCGAAGATACGAGGCAGCAGCGATTCCGGAATACCGACGCCATTGTCTGCAATCTCGACGAGGGCGAGGCGCTGATCGCGGCGCACCGTCGTTCGCACCAGGCCGCCTTCCGGCATTGCCTGCATTGCGTTCAGGATTAGATTCAGCAGCGCCTGGCGCACCAGTTCGGCATCGACCCTTACCGGCACAGGCGCGGGGGGTGCGTTGGACTCCACCGCGACGCCATGCTCTTTCAACTCCTCGCCTGCGAGTTCAATCGTCTGTTCGACGACGCGGCGGAGATCGTGGTCTCGAAGGTCGAGATCCATCGGCCGCGAAAAATCAGCGAGCGTCTCCACAACGCGGTCCAGCCGGCGCATCTCGTCGGAAAGAATCTCGACATGCTTTTGGGCGCTCGGCGCATCGAAGCTCCCGGCCGCGAGCTTGCCGCGCAGCAGTTCCAGATGGACGACCATGGCGTTGATGGGATTCTTAACTTCATGTCCAACATTCGCGGTCAGCCGGCCAATGGCCGCCAGCCGGCGCGAAACTTCGAGTTCCTGCTCCAGCTCTCGCGCGGAGCCGGTGTCACGCAACGTCAGCAGAGTGCCCAGGCCCCGCTCCGAAGCGCCGGTCACTGTGCCTTCGCTGGAACTATCCCCGATGCGATCGAGCGAAATCTGCACCTGACGTCCATCCTCCAGTACAACCGTCTCGGCGGAGATATGGATTCCGCCGTGGAATGCAGCCAGAACAGCATCGCCCAGCGCCGTGCCGGGCAGGAATATCTGCTCGATCGCCATACCCACCATTTCGTCGGGAGGCGGCCCGCCCGGACGGTTGAGGAAATAGGCTACTGCGTCTGAGACCATCACGGCGCGGCCCTCCGGGGCGAAGAGCACCACACCGTCGCGTAGGGTGTCGAGCATCTGATTGAGATTCGTCTGCAGAGCCGTGTAGCCCTCTTCCCGGCTTCGCAGCTCTCGCCCCAGCCGATCTATGGAACGGGTAACCCGACCGAGCGGATCGCCTCCGCCGGCCGGAGCATCGAGCATCAATGGTTGTTCGAGCACGACGCTGCCGGATGGCTCACCACGCGTCAGCGTCAGGCGTTCGAGCTGCTGGTTGATGGCTTGTAACGGACGCAGCGCGACGGCCGAGAGCAGCGCGGCGACCACAGCGGATGCGATCGTGGCCAGCAGTGCAAATTCCAGCGCGGCGGAGAGCCACGGCTTGTACGCATAGTTCAGAAAGTGTGTGCTGACCCCGATATGCACCACGAGAAAAGGCAGCTTGTTGCGCTGGATATCTTCGGAGATGTCCAACACGTGCGGGCGTCCGAACAGTTCCCGGACCTGGCCGATAATGCTGCCCTGAAGCATCGATGCGAAACTGGCTCGCCGGGGCGCGTACTGGTTGACGGCATCGGGATCCGTTGAAACCAGAGTGAGGCCATTGGCATCCGTTACACTCACGTCCTGCACGTCGAGCGAGGAACGGTTGATGGTGTGCATCGTGTTGAGCAGCTCGCTGTTGCTGCGCAATGCGCCGGCTACAGCAGCATGGAAAGCCGCTATAGGATCTGGCGCGTTTGGATCCGGCGGATGCGTCTGCAGACCTGACCGGACAGCCTCGATTGCGGCGCTCTGGACCGTTCGGGCCAAAATGTCATTCGAGGCATAGGTATTGTCAATGCGCTGATGGAGCAACTGACCAAGAAAAACCGTAGAGAGCACCAGCACGATAGCGAACGTGAGGCCACCGGCGGTAAGCACGAGCTTTGTTCGCAGACCCATCGAAGGTTCTCGCTATTCCGCCGTCGCTTCGGACGAAATGCTGGCGTACTCTTTCAGCTTGTTCTGCAGTGTCTTGGTGGTGATGCCCAGGATTTCCGCTGCGCGGGTTTTGTTGTTGTGCGTCGATTCGAGCGTCTTCAGGATGAGTTGACGCTCTGCTTCATCCACTGTCGTTCCAACCGGAACATGGACGGTACGCTCGTCGTCAGGCGGCTCGGCCCGCGTAGCCGCAACCGCCGCAGGCGGCGCAGGTGACGGGCCCGTGGCGTACCCAGCGTCCCCGAAATTGGGAGGCAGATGCTCCACCTTCAGCAGGCCGGAGTGTGCAAGCACGGTGGCGCGCTCGATCGTGTTGCGCAACTCCCGCGCGTTCCCCGGCCAGCGCCAGGCAAGCAAGCGGTCCAGCAGGTCGGGAGCGATGCCTATGACCGAGCACCCGTGGCGCTGATTCATGTCCTCGATCATCTTGGAGGCCATGGCAGGTATGTCCTCTGCATGCTCACGCAGCGGCGGCATCTGAATGTTGAACACGTTCAACCTGTAATACAGGTCGCCGCGAAGCTGGCCGGACGCGACCGCCTGCTGCGGGTCTTTGTTGGTCGCTGCGACCACGCGCACGTCGACGGGCGTCTCCACCTTGCTGCCCAGGCGGCGAAGCTTGCGATCCTCAAGAACCCGCAGCAGCTTAGCCTGTGTGGGGGCAGGCATCTCGCCAATCTCGTCAAGCAGAAGCGTCCCCTCCTCCGCGAGCTCAAAGCAACCTGCACGACGCTCGATGGCTCCGGTGAATGCCCCCTTTTCGTGCCCGAAAATCTCGCTTTCGATAAGGGTTTCAGGAATTGCCGCACAATTGACCGCGATAAATGGTTTGTTGCGTCGCGAGCTGAGCTCATGGAGAGATCGCGCAACCAGTTCTTTGCCGGTTCCGCTCTCTCCGGTGACAAGTACAGAGACATTGGACGGGGCAACGCTCTCGATGATGCGATAGATGGCCTGCATCGGGCGTGAGGAACCGACGAGCGAGCCAAGCCGTCCCGTCTCCGCGGCTGGGCGGCGCGCGGCGACCTGCGTTTCGACGGTGACGTTGTCTTCACGCTGGCGATTCGCGCTCTGCAGTATCGTACGCAAACGCACGGGATCAACCGGCTTGGGGATGTAGTCGTACGCGCCGGTACGCATGGCTTCTACCGCGGACTCAATGGAGCCTTGCGCCGTGAGCATGATCACAATAGTTTGCGGTTGCGATTCCTTGATGCGCGTCAGCAGCTCCATGCCGTCCATGCGCGGCATTTTCAGGTCTGTAACCACGATCCCCGGCGACCACTGCCGCACTCGTTCGATGCCCTCGACGCCATCCGCCGCGCACTCCGCACGAAAGCCCCAGGAGGCCACGAGTTCCGTCAGTCCGGTGCGGGCATGGGCTTCATCCTCGACGATCAAAACCTTTTCTGACACTTCCACCTTCTTCAATTGACGCTGCGATGTGCGGGCCCGGGTGGCCACAAGGCTCAGCCTTGAGTATCAAGTCTGACGGGAGCTATGGGCAAGCTCGCCAACGCGAGGTGACCATCTGGATTAGATGCGTTTAGGCTGGATGCTATGAGCCACGACGAGCCTCTGAATCCCGAGATCACAGTGCAGCGCTTCGCGGAGTTGCGCGGTCAGGCCGGGAATGACGCGCCAATTCTGCTCGACGTGCGTGAGCCGTGGGAGCCTGCGATTGCACAGATTCCGGGATCGCTGTTGATGCCGATGGGCGAGGTAAGCTCCCGGGCTTACACGGAACTCGATCCGGACGCGCACATCATCGTGGTGTGTCATCACGGGCAGAGGTCTCTTTCGGTGGCAATGTGGCTGCGCCGCGAGGGATTCGAGCGCGCGCAATCGCTGGCCGGCGGGATCGAAGAGTGGGCGCGGGCAATCGACCCACAAATGCCCCGATATTGATATTGAGCCTCGGGCAACGCGTCATCGAGCCCGCGGGTGGGTCTCGTCATACACCCGTTGCACCTGTCCCGTGGTGAGCTGCGTATAGCGTTGCGTGGTGGAAAGTCGCTCGTGGCCCAGCATCTCCTGAATCGCGCGCAGATCGGCTCCCTCCTCCAGCATATGTGTGCCGAAGGCGTGCCGAAGCGTATGGGGATGAAGGTCGGCAGCGAGACCTCGTGCGAGCGCGATCCGCTTCACAATTCGCCCGACGCTGCGGGTCGTCAGGCGCGCAGCCCCGCGTGCGCGCAGGTTCATCACCAGCGGACCGGCATCGATCTGCGCGGCTTTGCCCGCCGCGCGCAAACGGTCCTCGCGCCCGGGCAGGTAGCTGCGGATGGCGAGCGCCGCCTCGTCGCCCAGCGGGACGTAGCGCTGCTTGCGACCCTTGCCGCGGACGAGAATTGCGTCGTTCTTCCACTGAATATCGGGCATGTCGATGCCGACGAGCTCCGAGTTGCGGATACCGCAGCCGTACAGCAACTCGAAGATCATGCGATCGCGCTCCGGCCATGCGACGGCATCGCCGCTCCGGGCGCCAGGCTCAAGCGAGTTGAGCAACCCGTTGACCTCTTCCATGCTCGGCACGCGCGGCAGATGCTGCGGAAGCTTCGGCGTCGAGACAAGCATTGCGGGGTTCTGCGCAATACGATGCTCCTTGGCCAGCCAGCGAAACCACGACCGAATCGCCGCGAGCGCCCGCGCGGCCGAGGCTTTCGTGAGACCGCGGTCATAGAGTTGTCCAAGGTAAGCACGAATGTGGAGATGATCGACCGCCGAGATTGCAGCAGAAGGGCCGAGGGCTTCGCCGAGATAACCTGCAAAGCCGTGCAGTTCGCGGCGATATGCGCGGATCGTATGCGGCGATGCGTTCCTCTCGTTCTCCAGCGTGAAGAGGAACTGCGCGGCGAGCGACTCAAATTCAGTAGCTGCGACCTTCATCGGGGCACCGCCGAAGCTTGCTCATGCGATTCTGTGGCCTCGATACCCTGTTTGCGGCCCTCCGCTTCCAGCCGTCGTCTCCCGCGCGGATGATGTTCGCGGTGGACGCGTTTGAGGTGCTCCATGGCTACATGCGTATAGACCTGCGTAGTCGCAATATCGGCATGGCCCAGCAGCCGCTGCACCGTGCGCAGATCCGCGCCGCGTTCGACCATGTGTGTGGCGCAGGAGTGCCGCAGCATATGGGGGCTGGCCTTGCGGCTCGTGTCCTCTCCCGCGCGAGCAGCCTTGCGAACCATTTCCCAAACCCACTGGCGCGTGAGCGGCTTCCCGCGAATGCTTAGGAACAGGGCCCGCTGAACACGGGCTGCTGCCAGCGTGTTTCGTCCTTCGCGGAGATATTTCTCCAATGCCTCCACGGCGCGCCGGCCAAGCGGCACCACACGCTCTTTATCGCCCTTGCCCCGGACCTGTGCGCGCGCCAGGTCCAGATGCAGGTCCTCTTCACGAAGCGCAACAATCTCCCCTACCCGGAGCCCACCGCCGTAAAGCAACTCCAGAATGGCGTGGTCGCGAAGCGCGATGGCAAGACAATCCGGGCTCCGCGCGGCCTCGGGATTATGCACCGCGGCAGCCGCACGATCGAGTATCGTTGAGACCTCGCTCTCCGCCAGCGACTTGGGAAGCACCTTCCAGGTTGCCGGAGTTTCGATGTTCACCGTTGGGTCATGCGCGATGCGTTTGTCCAGCAGCAGCCAGCGATAAAAACCGCGCAGGCAGCTTAGCTTCCGCGCAATGGAACGAGCGTCACGGTCATGGGTGCGCAAGTGGGCGAGGAAGGCAGTGAGATCGTCCTCTTCAGCAGTGAGGAGGAGTGCGGAACACTCTTCGAGCCGCTCGGCCAGCTGGTCCAGGTCGCGGGCATAGGCCTCGCACGTGGCCGGCCGCATTCCCTTCTCCACACGCAGATAGGCGATGTACTCCCGCACCACTCTGGCGTTGCCGGGGGGCACGGCGGAGGGGGTTTCGAGGGCCCGCATACTCGACTGCATGGACTGATTTTCGCTGGAACCCCATCGATTTGGGCGGCGCGAGTCCGGCGCGAACCTAGCTTGCCAGCACCGGATTGGGTAGCAGCGGATTTGTTAGCATCTGAGCAGGCAACCCGTCCGCCGCCGCGAGGAAACCATGGCAATCTGCGAGCATCTCGCTCACAGCAAATACGTTCCCCCCAAGACGAATGTCTGCGCCGAATGCGTGGCGATGGGCGACTCCTGGGTGCATCTACGGACTTGCCTGGCTTGTGGCCACGTCGGTTGCTGCGACTCCTCCAAGAACAAGCATGCCACCAGGCACTATCACGCAACAGGGCACCCCGTGATCGCCTCGGCGCAACCGCATGAACGCTGGCTGTGGTGCTATCCCGATCAGCAGTGGATGGAATAGATTGCGCAAATAAGTCCGGAAGCCGTCACATCGTTCGACTAACCGGCGCCAATGCATCTCCCAAAGGGCAACCGCATCCAGCAGGGTCCAATCTTAAGATCGTCAGCGTTGCGAAGGTGTTCGAAATGCAGCGCGGCACACTGAGGAGAATTGCATCATGGCAAATACAAGCAGCCACAACCAGCCCAGCCACGAGGCGCAGGTAAAGGGCGGACAGCATTCGCATCAGGGAAGTTCGTCGCAATCTGGCAGTTCTGGATCGCCGAGCAGCAGCAATAGCGGGAACCGCCATCCGCCGAGCCACGAAGCTTCGGTGAAAGGTGGCGAGCATTCGCATCAGGGGGGCTCCAACCGGTAGCTTGCGCAGTATTGGGCTGAGCGCCCTCTGATGAAAATCCGAGTGTTTAGACGTACAGGCCCACACAGGAAGAGAAACTGTGTGGGCCTTATAGCGTAAACGAAGCCACAGTGCCCGCTACCTGAGGAGGCGCGGGTGCGGCGTATAAATTGCCGGATGCAGGGCTGCTGCAATGCAGGCGAGGCCCTCCAGCAATGTAGGGGCTGGCGTGTTCAGGAATTCATCCGGTATGACGTGCGCGCGTCCTTCGCGAACCGCGCGGAGGGTTTGCCAGCCACGTTGCTCGATCACGCGCGCCAGCGGGACCCGATCACCCGTCCCACACCAGGCGAACAGCAAGACATCAGGATCGGCAGCCGTTACGACCTCTGTGGTCGTATGCGCACCAGGTGTCCCTAAGAAGTTGCCCCCGGCAGCGTCGACCAGTTCCGCCACCCATCGCTGCGAATGGATCATCGGTTTCCCCCATTCTTCGCAATAAACTCTCGGGCGATCTTCAGCTCTCAGATGCGCGGTAAGGGCACGGGTTACAGCAATCGTTCGTTCCATGTGAGTGATAACCGGCTCGGGATCGGCCGCAGCATGAGCGGCGATCAATCGAATATCGCTATAGACATCCGCCAGGGAATGCGGCGCGAGGGCCAGAACAGGTACCCCGCATTTCAGAATCGCAGCGAGGGATTCCATACGATATGGCACGCTGGCGATCACGAGGTCAGGCCTGGACGCAAGAAGCAGTGCGATATTGCCGGCGCCTGCTGGATCGGAACGGTCGAAGGACCATGAATCGGAAAGAACCGGCAGGGCGCGCCCGGCGAGTTCGGGCACAGCATCGCAACAATATTTCGTGACGGCGCAAAGACAGCCGAGGCGGTCAAGCGCGGCGAGTACAAGGCTGACAGATGGCTGCAAAGAGGCGATACGCATCGCCTCCCATTGAACCGCATCTGGGGGCAGATTGCCTCAGGCGGCCTACTCCACGGCTCTACGCGCGTTGTATCCGTCGCGGGAGATCACCGAATACTTCAATGGCTTTCCCTTTTCGTCGGCCATCTGCAATGGGTGGCCCTCATTGTCCACCAGCACTACTTTGATGCGACGATACGAGCCGTCCGCGGCCATATTTGTCGGCCGATAGGTAAGCACGTACTGGTTGCGAATGGAGTTGTTGATTGCCGCAAAATCATCCGCCAGTTCGCCCTGGAAGAGTGGCGAAAAACTCATGCCGCCGGTCATAGCCGCGAACGTTTTCAGCTGGTTCTGCGCCTGCAGGTAATTCATCTCGCGCATTCCCCCGCCGACACCCAACTCGTTCAACAGTGCGCCCGTGCCGATCGTGAAGATGGTGACGTTGGGCGTCGCTTTAATCTTGGCCAGTATCTTGTCCAGGGTGATCTTAGAGAAGGTGTCGCGGCCGGTTCCAATGAGAATCACATATTTCCGGCCGTCCACCCGGCTCAGCCGGTCAAGCGTCTGATAGAGCGCGTCGAAAGTGTTCGTATCGGAAAAGGTCGGGATGACAAGGGACTGCAAAGCCTCCGCGATCACTTGTTTGTTGTTGGTGAAGTCGGCCAGTATGTGGGTCTGCAGATCATACGTCATCAGTGCGATGTAATCGTCCGGCCGCAGTGAGCGGAAAAAGCTGATCGCGGCATTCTGCATATCGTTGATCACATACCAGTTGTTCGCGGCGAATTCCAGCAGCATCACCGCCGTAATGGGCGTCTGCTGAATGCGCACCGTCTCAACTTTCTGTTCGACGCCATCCTCAAGCACCAGAAAATTCGCGGGCTTCAGACCCGGAACAAACTGATGGTTTTTGTCGAGGATCACAGAAACATCCAAATGGACCTCTGGCACGTTGACGGTGAGGGAGTACGTCTGGCCATCGGGATTCTTGATCTTCGGCTCTGCTGGCGCCGGAGGCGGAGGCGGCTCCTCCGATTCCTTCTTCCTGGGAATCACGATTGGACCGTTCTGGATTGCCGGGCCTCCAGTGTCGGTCTGGTCGGGTGGGGTCGCGGATTGCTGCCCCGCCGCTCCGGCCTGCTGAGCCTGAGTGGGATCCGCGGGTGAGCCCTGCGCGCGGGCTATCGCGGCGGAGCCAAAGAGAAGTAGCAATCCGCAGGCAGCGACCGTCACCGCCTGAATGGTGGAAAACAATTTTGAGCTTCGATCGAAATTCTTCATCGGGTTACATCTGTCACTCTACTCCGGTTAGACGAGACAGGGGCCGGCCCAGTGTCACGCAGATGCAAAAGGGGTATGGACAAGCAGCCTGCGGAGGCGCAAACTTCGTCTTAGGTTGTCCTTGTCATGTTTTTTGATTGCTTTGGTTTTCATCCGGTAAAGACTTCATCGCGCGCTGTCAAACTCGTCCACGCCTTTATAGCGGCGTCCCTTGCCGTGTGGCTGCTCACAGCCGCTTTCGAGGCTTCGGCGCAATCTGTTATCGCAGCCGCTGACATCGTCAAAGCTCCCGGGCAGCCGCAAGCAGCACTGCTGCCTTCGCCGCCCAGCGGACCGGCGAGGTTCTTCCCCCTCGCGGAGATCCATCGCGGCCTTCATGGCGTCGCCTATACAGTCTTTGAGGGTGTCAAGCCCGAACCAATGGATGTCGAAATCCTGGGTGTGTTAAACGACGCCATCGGACCCGGCCAGGATATGATCCTCGCGCGCCTGGAGGGCAAGAAGGCCGAATATACCGGCGTCGTTGCCGGTATGAGCGGCAGCCCTGTCTATATCGACGGCCGGCTGGTGGGCGCAATCTCCTACCGCATCGGACAGTTCTCCAAAGACCCCATCGCCGGAATCACGCCGATCGGCCAGATGCTGCAGGTTCGCGACCGCCCCGTTACTCCCGGTATGGAAGTCGCACGGGATGAGGCGCCGGCGCCGGGCACCGGTTCGGCCGCTGACCGCGAACAAACATCGAGCGCGATGGCCGCCGGCGGTGAGATACAACCGATCGCCACTCCTCTTGTCTTCGGAGGCTTCTCCCGCGATGCGGTAACTCGTTTCGGAGACAAATTCCGTACCTTGGGCCTCGATCCTGTGGCCGGTCTTGGCGGCGCAGCGGCAGCCGGCACGAAGCAGCCCGAACCGCTGGTCCCAGGCTCGGCAGTTAGCGCGATCCTGGTCCGCGGCGATCTATCCATCTCCGGCACCTGCACCGTCACCTACGTCGATCCCACGCGCCTGCTGGCATGCGGACATCCGATCACGCAGTTCGGGCAGGTCTCGATGCCCATGACCAAGGCTGAGGTCGTTACTACTCTGGCCTCGCCCATGGACTCCTTCAAGATCATCAACACCACGGAGACCGTCGGTTCGTTTACCGAAGACCGGGCCTCCGCGATTTTGGGCCGGTTTGGCGTGCAGGCCAAGATGATCCCCGTCTCTGTCGATGTTGTGCCCGCGCGGCGTCCTTCGGAGACCGGCGGCGGCGAGTTGCGGCGCGTCTCCGAACCGGTCAATGAGCTGAAAGCACCTGAGAACAGGATGACTCCGCTCCCCGGCGAAGGACCAACGGCGCATCATGGCGCCATGCATTTCGAGGTACTCAATAACCGCGAACTCACTCCCTCCGCAATGCTGGTGTCGGTCTATCAGAGCCTTTCAGGAACCAATGAGTCCGCGAATCAGATGAGCTACCGCATGGAAGGCGAACTGACCTTGAAGGGCCTGCCACCGGTGAAACTGGAAGGCATCATGTCTCCAACTGAGACGAACTCCGGAGCTGCAAACGCCGCGCTTTATGTGGGCGACCGCTTCAACCGCTTGTACAGCGACACCGTGGATCAGCCCGAAGTTACCGGCCTCCATCTGAAGATGGAGGAGATTCCGGAACGCCATACCGCAGTGCTGGAGGCCGCGCGGCTGAGCGTCAACGAGGCAAGCCCGGGCGACACGATCGACGTGGAAGCCACGCTGCATCCTTATGGCGGCGACGCGAAGGTTATACGGACCCGGATCAAGCTGCCGGAAACTCTCACCTCCGGACCGCTGCGCGTCGTCGTTGGCGACGGGACAACTCTCGACCGGCTCACGAATCCTCCGGGCGGTGCAGGTCACGCAGCCAGCTCGCTCACGCTTGCCGACGCCGTGGCCCAGTTGAACCACTCCCACGCAAACGATCGTGTCTTCGTTGCACTGCTGGACCATGATCCGCAAGCCCAGTTGGACTCGCAGGCGCTTCCTGGGATCCCGATCTCCATGGCCAACGTGCTGGAACCGATGAAAGCGGCGCAGAAGGTGCAGCTGACCGGCGAAAGTGTGATCGAGGCAGGTTCGCTTGAAACCAACTATGCTGTCTCCGGTTCGCAGGTTCTGACGCTCAACATTCGCTGAGAATTCTTCGCCAGCGATCGGCCTAAGGACAGCCGGTTCAGCCGGCCGCCACCGTGGTTGATAAACTCGGAGACGATGAGACGTTCGAGCGCGATGGTCTTCGTGGGTGCGGTGGCGCTTTGCGCCAGCGCGGCGGCGCAGGGCACGAAGCTGTGGACGACGTCCAGTTACGACGAGATGGAGCGCGGAACGACGGACGGCGTAGCGATACGCAGCGACGGCCGTCTTGAGGCTGGGCCTGCCACTTCCCTGCTGTACGAAACCAGCGGCAACTATGTGTGGTCGGTTGCGGCGGACGCAGCGGGCAACGCGTACGTCGCGGTTGGGGGCACAACAGCGGACAGCGCGGCGGTGATCAAAGTCTCGCCCAGCGGCAAAGCCACGAAAGTGTTCGAGGGCAAAGAGCTGAGCGTACAGGCCGTTCGGCTCGGCACCGATGAACACATCTACGCCGCCACCTCGCCCGACGGGAAAGTCTACCGTCTTGGCGCGACGCCCGCGGACGCCGTTGTCGTCTTTGATCCTTCGACGACCGTCGAAAAGCCAAAGTATCTGTGGGACCTGGTGCAGGCTCCGTCCACCAGCGGCAAGTCCGGCGATCTCTATGTCGCCGCAGGGGCGCCCGCAGTCGTCTATCGGGTTCCGGCGGACGGCGGTAAGCCGGAGGCTGCGTTCAAAACTGCAGATCAACACATCCGCTGCCTGCTGCTGGCGCCGGACGGAACGCTGTGGGCGGGCACGGACGGCAGCGGGGTGATCTATCGCTTCGACACAAACGCGCCGGGCGCGCGGCCGATCGCAGCTTACGACTCGGCAAAGGTCGAGATCACATCGCTGGCACGAGACGACAAGGGCAATATCTATGCCGCCGGCGTTGGTACAAGGCCTGCAGCCGGAGCGTCGCGTCCCGGCCTGCCGCCGTTACCGGTGACCGGCAATGTCGGCGTGACCATCACATTCTCTGAGCCGCGTTCGGCCAATGCTGCCACGCAGAACACGCTGATTCCGGAAGGTTCAGAGATCGATCGCATTGCGCCGGACGGCAGCCCCGCTAAACTGCTCTCGCTCAAGGATGACGTCGTCTACGCGCTTGCGTGGCACAAAGGAGAACTGCTGGCTGCGACGGGCAATCGCGGGCACGTCTACCGTGTGGACACCGGTGCGATCGGCAACTTCACCGATCTCGCGCATTTGAATGGTGCACAGGGCACCGCGTTCGCATCAGCTCCGGGCGGCCTGATCGTTGCGACCAGCAACAGCGGCAAGGTCTTCCGGCTCGACGACAAGCCTGCGGCGAATGCGACGTACACCAGCGAAGTCGAAGACGCGGGCGTCTTCTCAAAGTGGGGACGCGTCGAGGCGCTGCCCGAGGCGGCCAGTCCAGCGGGTGGGACGAATGCAGCTTCTGGTTTCGACCTGTTCGTCCGCACGGGCAATGTCCAGAACCCGCTTAGCGGGTGGAGTGACTGGGCACCCGTAGCGAAGGATGGCTCCGTGACTGTCCCGGGCGGGCGCTACGCGCAGTGGAAGGCCGTGCTCCGCGCGGGCGGCGACGTGCAGTCGGTCGGGCTGAACTATCTGGAGAAGAACCTCGCGCCGGTTGTTGACCAGATTATGGTGGAAGAAGGCGCGCGGGTGGCGGCGAGCAATGCATCGTCCAGCAATTCCACCGTCCAGATCACCTTTCCTTCTTCCGTAAGCAGCGGCTCTTCCTACCAGCCGGAGGCGAACTCGCAGCCGCTGACGGCGCAGAAAGACCGCGACGCGATCACCGCGCGGTGGGCCGCGCACGATGATAACGGCGACGACCTGATGTATTCGGTCTGGTATCGCGGCGTCGGCGAGCGAAACTGGCGGCTGCTGAAGGACAAGATCAGCGACAAATATCTGAGCTTCGACTCTTCCCTGCTGCCGGACGGCAGCTATGAGCTGAAGGTCGTCGCCAGCGACGCGCCGGACCACGCGGACGCTGACACCTTGACGGGCGAGCGAGTGAGCGATGCGTTTGTGGTTGACACGACGCCGCCGGTTCCGGGCGTGCTGGTCGCATCGCTCGTTGCAGGCAGGATTCATGCGACGTTCGAGGCAAAGGATGCGACCTCGCCGATCGCGCACGCGGAATACTCGGTCGATGCGGGACCGTGGCAGTATCTCGAGCCGGTCGGGAGCGTTTCGGACTCGAAGGAAGAACGCTACGACTTCACCACGGCGATTCCGGCAGTCACTGGCGAGGCTGCCGCGGGTGTGACTGCGCCCGGCGAGCATGTGATCGCGGTGCGCGTCTACGACCGCTACGAGAACGTCGTGACCGCGAAGGCAGTGGTGCGCTAAGTGCGGTTCGAACTCTTCATTGCGGCGCGATATCTGCGGGCCAAGCGGCGGCAGGCCGTCGTCGGCGTCATCACGCTGATCTCGGTGATCGGCGTGGCAGCGGGCGTGGCTTCGCTGATCATCGCGCTATCGATCACCAATGGCATGCGGCGCGACCTGCAGGACAGGCTCGTCGGCTCGACCGCGCATGTGGAGCTCATGCGCGTGGCGGCGGATGGCATCCGCGACTGGCGCCCGCTGCTGGAGCGACTGCGCAGGCTGCCGCATGTGACCGCCGCCGCTCCCGGGCTGTATGAGCAGGTGCTGATTGCGCGTGGCGCTCGCGCCGGCGGCGCGGAGATTGCGGGCATCATTCCGAGCGACCAGCGGACGGTGAGCGATCTGCTGAACGATGTGAAGCAAGGGAGTGCGGCGGATCTTGAGCCGGAGGCTTCGCTTCCCTGTTCAGGTGTTCTTGACACGGGCAGAGTTTGCACTGGCTCACAATCCCAGGTCTCAGAATCGAGACCTGGGGCACCCGATTCTGCGGCTGCATCGAATACCGTGCCGCCGATTGTGATCGGGAAGGACCTGGCGGAGTCGATCGGGGCGGAGGTGGGCGATACGGTGGAGGTGATCAGTCCGCAGGGTGAGATCTCGCCGCTGGGACTGGTGCCGCGGTATCGTGCGTTCCAGGTGGTAGGCATCTTCTCGTCAGGTTTCTATCAGTACGACTCGAGCTATGGGTTTGTGCGGCTGACGGATGCGCAGCGGCTGTTCTCGGAGCCGGATCTGATCTCGGTGATCTGGTTCAAGGTGGATGACATGAACCGCGCAGACGCGATCGGGCGCGAGATCGAGCAGGCGGCCGGGCCGGGCTTCCAGACGACGAATTGGATGGAGGAGAACCGCGAGCTGTTCCGCGCGCTCAAGCTGGAGCAGATCGTCACGTTCATCATCCTGGCGCTGATCGTGTGCGTGGCGGCGCTGAACATCCTGATCGCCTTGACGATGATGGTGATGGAGAAGACCAGGGACATCGCGGTGCTGATGAGCTTCGGCGTGCGCGTAGACCAGGTGCGGCGCATCTTTCTGATGCAGGGGCTGCTGATCTCGGTGATCGGCACGGCGCTAGGGCTGGTGCTGGGCTATGCGCTGAGCTGGGTGGGCGGCCACTACCGTTTCATTCACCTGGACGCGAGCGTGTATTCGATCGACTACCTGCCGTTCGCGCCGCGGGCGATCTATGCGCTGATCGTTGGGGCAGTGTCGATCGGAGTGAGCCTGCTGGCGACGCTGTACCCCAGTTCCAGCGCGGCGAAGGTGCTGCCGGCCGAGTCGCTGCGGTATGAGTGACCTCCTCCCCCCTATACTTTTCGCTATCATCTTGAAAACAGGAGGCTTGCTTGCTATGATCTTGATTCAAAACGACATACTGAGAGGATACTGACTTTTCAATCGTTTAGGCCCCTTTAAAAAGGAAGGCCGCCTCGCGGCGGCGTGGATGAATTTTCTTCTGTTTCTATTTTAGCGAATGCAGCGAAACTAAAATGCCACTTATTTTGAACTCTATTTCGTGACGGGTGAATGAGTTAGGTGTTTAGGGGGCTTGACAGCGCTCAGGCCGGACGCTGGCGTAGCCGTTCCGGAATCCAGGGGGCGAATGCCTGGGTGAGCTGCTGCTCGTTCCGTTTGAAAGCGATTCCAGCGAAGATGAAGAGCATTCCGATGATCGTGAGCGCGAACGTGAACCCGAAAGAGTTGCGGAAGTAGCCCTGGGCTTCATCCATGAGGTAGAGAAATACTCCCAGGCCGCCGAAGATCAGAAATGCGCGACGTTGCAGGATGATCGCAAGCACCATGAGACCGAGATGCAGCAGGCAGTAGACAGCCTTGCCCAGTTGATTGCCATCTCCGAGCGACGAGAGGCCGCCGGTGAAGGTGAGCAGGCCGAAGAGATAAAACCAGAAGGAGTAGTCGAGCACGAAACGGCGGTCGGCAAGGAACGCCGTCAGCATCATCGCAACGCCGAAGGCGATGGAGATATAGCACTCCTGTCTGAAGGTCCAGGTCTTGCCAAAGAGAAAGGCGGTGGCGTCCATGGAGAGGTACCACAGCGCGTAGGCGGCGGGAGCGGTGATGAAAGGAAAGCGAACGAGGCGGAGCATGAGGCCGGCGACAAAGACGGTCCCGAGTTCCATGAGCACCCAGCTGGCGTCGATGTATGGATGAAAGCGGGAGTACCCGCCCGGATCGGTGGATGGCCACCAGCCGATCTGCCGTTCGATTCCATAAACAGCCAAGGGAGTCATGCACACTGCGACGGCTGCGAGAACCCCGCCGGGAACTTTGGTCGCGGGCTTCTGCGAGAGCCAGTAGCCGACGCGCCCGAAAATCGCTCCGTAGGCGATCGCGGTTGCGCTGAGCGCGACGCCGGGCAGGCTATCCCATGCGTTGGTGATAAACCAACCCATCGCGCCGATGATGAGCAGGGCGCCGAGGTAGTACGCCACGTGGGCGGCCTCAAAGCGGGCGGAGGTTTCGGGTTCGGCTGCGAGCTCGGCGTGAATGCGGTCAAAGGTGCCGAACGGGAGCCCTGCGCGCTCGATGGCGTTACGGAGCTGCTGCTCATTGATGGCTTTCATACGGAGCAGCATAGACTGGCTTTGACCGCGAGCATAGAGTTTTGTGACAGATAAGAAACTGTCCCAAGGCCGGGTAGCAGGACAGGAGATTCATGGCGGAACGATTGGAGTATTGGAAGCTGGCGCCAGAGGGGATTGAGCGGCTGCGTGAGATGGGGCAGGCGGTGGCGGGTTCGAGCCTGGAGCCGGTACTGCTGGAGCTGGTGCGGGTGTTGGTGTCGCGCAGGAATGGCTGCGCGAAGTGTACCCATGTGCATGAGACGGAGTTGAGAAAGCTGCATGAACCGGCAGAGCGGATTGAGGGCGTGGTGGAGTGGCGAGGTTCGAATGCCTATACGCAGCGGGAGCGGGCGGCGCTGGCGTGGGCGGAGGCGGTGACGGACATTCAGGATGCGGCGCTGCGCGAAGCGGCGAAGACGGCGGTGCGCGAGCACTTCACGGATGCGGAGATCGCGAACCTGACGCTGGCGATTGCGGCGATCGGGGTTTGGAACCGGATGGAGATTGGGAGTGGGGCGTTCGGGAGTTGATAGTTGTTAGTTGATAGTTGGGGCCGGGGCTGAAGCCCCTTTCCTTCATGGTCCATTACCGCGGGCTAAAGAGGCTGCTGAAAAAGTCCGCTGCAACGCCAAACAAAATGACCTCAGCGGCTAAAGCCGCATTGATTGTGCAGCCATTTACGGCACGGCTGAAGCCGTGCCCTTAAGCAAAACCGAGTTTTTCAGCAGCCTCTAAAGCCCGCTACTACTCCGAAATGCGGGGATTCTTCGGCTACGCCTCAGAATGACAGGTTCGTAAGATCGTGGTGGATTCCAGAAAGACAAATACAGGGGTCCTTCCCCTTCGGCTATGCTCAGGGTCAGGATGACGGCTGTTGATTGGTGAGGTGGTTAACCGATGGGTTCGGTGCTGCGGGCGGAGAACCTTGCGAAGATTTATCCGGCGGTGGGTGGGGCCCGCCAGCCGGATCGCATGATGGCTCCATCCCACCCAAGCAAAGCTTGGATGGGGCACCCGACCGGTGCGCGGGGTGAGGTGGTGCTGTTTCGCGGGTTGAGCTTTGAGGTAAAGGCCGGCGAGATGGTGGCGATTGTGGGGGAGAGCGGGTCGGGCAAGAGTTCGCTGCTGCATCTCCTGGCGGCGCTCGACAAGCCGACTGAGGGCGAGGTTTGGGTAGGCGACGGTGGCGCGGAAATTCGGCTGGGCGGGCTGAGTGCGCGGCAGGCGGCCGAGTTCCGGAATCGCGATGTGGGATACGTGTGGCAGTTCCACTATCTGCTGCCGGAGTTTACGGCTGAGGAGAATGTCGCGATGCCGCTGCTGGCGCGGGGCGAGAGCAAGGCGTCCGCGTTACAGAAAGCGCGGCAGTGGCTGAGTGAGGTGGGGCTGGCCGGACGCGCGGAGCATCGCTCGGGCGAGCTGAGTGGAGGCGAGCAGCAGCGGGTAAGCCTGGCGCGGGCGCTGGTGACGGAGCCGAAGTTATTGCTGGCTGACGAGCCGACGGGCGATCTGGATGGGAAGACGGGTGAGGCGGTGTGGGAGCTGATCCGAAAGCTGCATGGCGAACATCTATTAACCAGTGTGCTGGTGACACACAATATGGAGTTTGCGATGCGCTGCGGCAGGGTGATGCGGCTAAGGGATGGGCGGCTGGAAGAAGTTGGCAGTTCTTAGTTCTCGGTTGTCAGTGAGAAGCATGATAGATGGGGCTTTCAGCCCTCCGGTTCTCTTCGCCTATTGGGGTTTCGCCCAGGCTGGTATAGAGCGCGCCTTCGGCGATAAATGCGGGGGCCCTCGACTCCGCCGCTACAGGGCTACGCTCGGCATGACGGCATCTGAGGTTAAGCCCGAGGAATCGAGCAGGGACCAAATGGGGGGATTCTTCGCCTACGGCTCAGAATGACAGGGTTTGAAAGATCGTGGCTTGCGGCGGGCGGTCATAGCGGAAGGGCGACGGTAACGGCTGCATCCAATTTGGTGCAGGATTTGCACTGGTATCGGTGGCGAAATTGGTGGTAGGGTAGTCGAAACTTAAGCGGAATACAGGGTATCTTGACGCGGCGACTACACTAGAAGTAGTGGAATGGGCGGTTTGTACCCGGGGCAAGATTTTCCGGGCCGCCTGGGTGGTCCTTCGACGAAGGCGCGGACGCGAAGGGCGGCTGGAAGATGGCGGTGCAAAGGGCCTCAGGATAGTGCGGTGAGGCTTTAGAGCAGCGCCGGGCGTGAAGGGGGAACATGTTCGAACGCTATACAGAGAAAGCGCGGCGGGTGATCTTTTTCGCTCGCTATGAGGCCAGCCAGTTCGGGTCGCCGTACATTGAGACGGAACACCTGCTGCTGGGGCTGCTGCGCGAGGACAAAGCGCTGACGAACAGGTTCCTGCGGAGCCATGCGTCGGTCGAGTCGATTCGCAAGCAGATTGAAGGACACACGACGATCCGGGAGAAGGTTTCGACGTCGGTGGACCTGCCGCTCTCGAATGAGTGCAAGCGGGTTCTGGCGTATGCGGCGGAAGAAGCGGAGCGGCTCTCGCACAAACACATTGGGACGGAGCATTTGCTGCTGGGACTGCTGCGCGAGGAGAAGTGCTTTGCGGCGGAGATTCTGACGGAGCGCGGGCTGCGTTTGCCGGCGATTCGCGAGGAGTTGCAGCGGACCACGCAGGAGAAGGCGCCGCAACAGCAGCAGAGCGGCAAAGGACAGCGCGGCGAGCAGTCGATGCTGGCGGAGTTTTCGCGCGACCTGACGCAGTCCGCGACGGATCAGCAGCTTGATCCGCTGGTGGGGCGCGAGAACGAAGTGGAGCGCGTGATCCAGATCCTGTGCCGGAGGACGAAGAACAATCCGGTGCTGATCGGCGAGCCGGGCGTGGGCAAGACTGCGATCGTGGAAGGGCTGGCGCAGAAGATCGCCGACGGCGAGGTGCCAAGCTTTTTGGCGGACAAGCGCGTGCTAGCGCTGGACCTGTCGTTGATCGTCGCGGGTACGAAATACCGCGGACAGTTTGAGGAACGGCTGAAGACGATCATGAAGGAGCTGATGGAGAACCAGAACTCCATCGTCTTTATCGACGAGCTGCACACGCTGGTGGGGGCGGGTTCGGCCGAGGGCTCGCTGGATGCGGCGAATATCCTGAAGCCTGCGTTGAGCCGCGGCGAGATACAGTGCATTGGCGCGACGACGCCGGCGGAATACCGCAAGTCGATTGAGAAGGACCGGTCGCTGGAGCGGCGCTTCCAGGCAGTGAAGGTTCCGCCGCCCAACGAAGATGACGCAGTCAAAGTGATCATGGGCATCAAGGACAAGTATGAGAAGTTCCATGCGGTCTCATACACCGATGACGCAATCACGTTTTCGGTGTCGCACTCGAGCCGGTACATTCCGGACCGCTTCCTGCCCGACAAGGCGATCGACCTGATCGATGAAGCGGGCGCGCGCGTGAAGCTGCGGCAGACTTCCCTGCCCGAAGAGCTGACCGAGGTGCAGAAGCGGATCAAGTTCATCGTGCACCGCATGGAGAACGCGATTGCGAACCACGAGTTCGAGAAGGCGCGGTTCTATTCGGACGAGGAGCGCAAGGAGCGTGAGAACCTGCGCGCGCTGCGCGACAAGTACCACCTGGATGATTCGAGCGCGGGCATTGTGACGCGCGAGGACATTGAGGACGTGGTGAGCCGCTGGACGGGTGTGCCGATCACCTCCATTAAGGAAGAAGAAACCGCCAAGCTGTTGCGCGTGGAGGAAGAGCTGCACAAGCGCGTGATCTCGCAGGACAAGGCGATCAGCGCGCTGGCGCGTGCGATTCGGCGTTCGCGTGCGGGGCTGAAGAGCCCGGCGCGGCCGATCGGCAGCTTCCTGTTCCTCGGGCCGACGGGCGTGGGCAAGACGGAGATGGCGCGCACGCTGGCACAGTTCCTTTTCGGGTCAGAGAAGAGCCTGATCCGGTTCGATATGTCCGAATTCATGGAGAAGCACTCGGTGTCGAAACTGATCGGCTCGCCTCCGGGATATGTGGGCTACGAGGAAGGCGGACAGCTTACGGAACGCGTGAAGCGGTCGCCCTATTCGGTGGTGCTGCTGGATGAGATCGAGAAGGCGCATCCGGATGTCTTCAACCTGCTGCTGCAGGTGTTTGAAGACGGGCAGTTGACCGACGGGCTGGGCAACACGGTGGACTTCAAGAACACGATCGTCGTGATGACATCGAACATCGGCGCGAAGCATTTGCAGAAGCGCGAGGGGCTGGGCTTCCAGAGCGGCAAGGAAGATGTGGTGCTGGAAAAGATGGAGGAGCTGGTGAAGGGCGAGGTGAAGCGCACCTTCAATCCGGAGTTCCTGAACCGCCTGGACGAGATCATCATCTTTACGTCGCTGACGAACGCGGACCTGATGCAGATTCTGGAACTGCTGGTGCAACAGCTGAACACGAACCTGGTGCACAAGGAGATCACCATCTCCGTGACCGACGCTGCGAAGCAGTGGATTCTGGAAAAGACGGCATCGGACCGCACGTACGGTGCGCGACCTCTGCGGAGGGCGCTGCAGAAGTATGTCGAGGATCCGCTGAGCGAGGCGCTGATTGCGGGCGGGATTACGCAGCGGCCGGCGTTCCTCGAGGTCTATATGGAGAACAACCAGCTGTTCTACCGGCCCGTGTCGGCGGATGGAGACGATGAGAAGGCGGCTGGGCTGGCGCTGACGGCGGTGTAGTTGTTAGTTGATGGTTGTTAGTTGCTAGTTGAAAAGCGAAATCGATAGACTCAACGCCTCGGCGAAATGCTGGGGCGTTTTGTTTATAGGTTCGAGGTCCACGGTTCGAGGTTCGAGAGGGGCGCGGGGTGCGAGCGATGGAAGATGTGAGCCGGAGAGGATTTGCGGAGTTGCTGGCAGGGGTGATCGGCGCGGCGATGGTGGCGGGGAGCGCGGAGGGGCAGGCTGCGTCAGCGCCAGGGGCGGCTGCGGGCCAAGGCGGAGCTCAGGGGGCGGTGACTTCAGGTGCGGGCGGCGCAGCGCCGCGGACGATGAAGGAGCTGACTTCCGGCGTGTTCAAGCCGCAGCCCGGGCGCGGGATGGTGGGCGGGCATGAGTCGCACCAGTTTCTGGCGGGCATGCTGAAGGCGGGGAACATCCGGCTGGAGATGCACGAATCGGTGCAGGCGCCGGGCGCGCCGCATGAGGCTGTGGGCACGCACAAGCATTCGGAGATATGGCTGGTGCAGCGTGGGACGGGCACGCTCTACCTGAACGGGGTGGAGCATACGATGGAGGCGGGCGATGTTGGGCTATGCTGCGCAGGCGATGAGCACTGGATCGCCAACAAGGGCGACACGGAACTGGCTTATTTTGTGGTGACGGTGGGACCGCCGGAGTAGTTGTCAGTTGTTCGAGAAGCAGATTCCTTCACGCTCGACCCGCATCGCGGGATCGAACGCTCCGGAATGACAAAACAACTGCGGGGGGGGCCTCGACGCCGCTACGCGGCGCCGCTCGGGATGACGGCTCATCCATCGATGCGGAGCGGCGCCCACTCACATGAGGGACTGGACCGACTTGACTGCGCCTGTTGCAACGTCGGTAACTTTGTCGACGACATCGTTGACCTGGCCCCGGGTCCGCTTGATGGTTTTTTGGGCTTCTTTCGAGAGGTTCTCGGCCTGCTGCTTCAGGTAAGCGGCTGCGTCTTCAAGATAATCGACGCCATCGTTGATATTGCGCTTGAGCTGTCTGCGCGTCTTTTCGCCGGTTTGAGGGGCATAGAGCAGGGCCACCGCGGAGCCAGCCGCGACACCCAACCCGAACGCGATCCAGATACCCTTTGCACTCATACAGTCCTCCCCCAGGCGAATTGGTGTTCTCTATGAGACACGCGGGAGAGGCGAGAGGTTGCGCGTTCTTTTCAGGTTCAAGGGGCGAGGTGCAGCATTTTGTAAGCGATGCCGGTTTCTGGAGACCTCTGCGCGGAGATTCTGAACCCACGCGAGCGTCTCCAGAATGGCGGGCCCCATTAGTCGAATCCTGCCAGTTCTCGGGCTCGGACAAATACGCGGGTAAACATGGCGGCGTTCAGGCGGCCGGTGTTGGTGTTCCGCAGCGAGGGGTGGTAGCTGCCGAGGAGGGTGAGGCCGTTGGGAAGCTCATATTCGGCGCCGTGGGCGAAGCGGTATTCGGAGCGGCGGGTGATGGCGCCCGTGTTGACGAGGTGCGCGAGAAAGCCGTCCCAGGCGATCTTGCCGAGGCATACAACGACGCGGAGGCGCGGGAGCGCGGCGATTTCGGCGGAGAGGTGGGCGGAGCAGTTGCGTATCTCCTGCGGAGTGGGCTTGTCGCCGGGCGGGGCGCAGCGGACGACCGAGGCAATCCAGGCATGACGGAGGCGAAGGCCGTCGTCGCGGGAGACGCCGCGGGGCTTGGTGGCGAGGCCAAGCGAGTGGAGGACGGGATACATGAAGTCACCGGAGCCGTCGCCGGTGAAGGGGCGGCCGGTGCGATTGGCTCCATGGGCGCCGGGGGCAAGGCCAAGGATCAGGATGCGCGCGCGGGGGTCGCCAAAGCCGGGAACGGGACGGGACCAGTATTCGTGATCGATGTAGGCGCGGCGGCGGGTCTCGCCAATACCGGTGCAGTAAACGCGCAGACGGGGACAAAGCTCACACTTGATGATGGCGTTGCGCGCGCGGTCAAGCGTGGGATTGGTGGGCTGGAGATCGACGAGGGAAGCGGGCAAATGCACCTGATGCAAGCTGAAGGGTAACAAGCAGGCTCGGCAGCGATGCAGAGGGCCTGATACCGATAGAATACCTTGGGCGAAGAGCGACGCATTCCCGTGTCGCGCTCACGCGAACGAAATTCACCAGGAGTCCCGGCAGAATGGATGACGGCACAGCAGGCGATCGGATCGCGGGTTGGTTTCACCGCATCTGGCGCAGAGGCGTGATGCGTTCAGGCCTCGGGACCGGGCTCGTACTAGCGTTGGGCGCGGTGGCATTCATTCTTGCGTACCGTCAGCATGTCCAGGGCAACTTCCACAAGCTGAAGGAGCGGATGGCGGTGGAGCGGCCGCAGGTTGCTGATCCGCGGCCCGGCGGGCAAGAACCGGTAGTTCTAACCCGCACGCGTCTGATGGAAGATGCTGTACCGGAGTTCCTGTCGGTGACGATGCTGCCGGGCCGGGGCATGAACGTACTGCAGATTCGGGCCTACGTTCCCGGCAAGGGTGAGAGGGACCTGATGGATTCCCCTTCCCTGGCCGCAGCCAGCGCGCAAATGACGGGCAAGAAAGCGGACGTGGATGGTCAGGCGAGTCTGGCGATGGGTGGCGCATTCAGTGTGCCGTGGGCGGACCGCGTGTGGACTGCGAACCCCGAGACAGGCCATGCCGCAGTCACCTGGCAAGGGCGAACAGTTGCATTGCCTACGGGCGAGACGATTCCAGCGCAGGGTGGGTTGATTCTGGCTATGCCATCGAGTGGGTCGAATACGTCGACGCTGCCCGATGGCGGACAGGCGGAGGCTTCCTTTCGCGGCTCGGGGAAGGGCTGGTTTTCGAAAACGGATGTCCAGGTGACCGCGCTGCTGAGCAGCCACACCCTGGACCTGACAGTGACGGCACACAACACGGGCGATGCGGCAGAGCCGATCGGAATCGGGTGGATGCCGCGATTTGCCGTGCGGACTGCCGCCAGGCGGCAGATCCGTATGCGAATTCCCGGGGAGTCGCGAGTGGAACGAGGAGAGCGAAACGGGGCGCCGACGGGGAAGCTGCTTCCGGTGTCCGGCACGGCATTCGACTTCACGGCACGCGATGGGGGAAAACTGTCCGATCGAGATATGGATGAGTGCTTCGCCGACCTCGAGCAGGACGTGCTGGAGAATGGACCTGTCGCGGAGTTGGACGACGCGGCGGACGGCTACCGCCTGCGCTTGACGTCGCTTAGTCCTGAGATCAAGGCCATTCGTGTGGTAGCTCCAGCGAACGCAAACTTTGTGATGATCGGACCGCAATTCAACTACCCGGACCCGTTTGGGCATGAGTGGACGAAGAGTGGCGGGAATGGAATGGTGACACTGGCGCCAGGGCAGTCGGTGCAATGGAAGGTGCGACTTGAGATTCTGCCGCTGAATGGAAATGACGGCCGACCATAGCGGGCCATCTTTTGAGGACAAGAAGGTTTCGCATATTCGCCGGCGCGGGTGCGAAGGCAAGAGCGCTCAGAGGTTTGACCGCCTGTGAGCCTGACTCGTAGAGTGGAAAGAGCGCAGAGGCGCGAATTTTCAAGGAGTGCGGGCGGCCTTGCGGCGGATGGAAGCCACGCGCCAGGCACATAGGAAGGCATCGGATTTTGAGTCAGGCTGAGATGGCAGAAAACGAAACGACAGCGGAACAACAGGCAGAGGCGGCACACGAGCACGCCGGACATGACCACGAGCACGCGCATGCGCACGAACATCAGCACGGACCGGCGCTGAATCCAGCGCTGACACGTGAAGTGGCGGTCGAGGTTCCGGCGGACGAGGTGTCGAAGACGTACGCGAAGGTGACGAAGCGCTATCAGAAGCTGGCGCGGCTGCCGGGCTTCCGGTCGGGCAAGGTGCCTGAGTCGCTCATCCGGTCGAAGTTTGCGAAGGAACTGCGGCAGGAGGTGCTGGAGGCGCTGGTCAGCGAGCGTTTCCGCAAAGAGATTGAGGAGCGCAAGCTGCGGCCCATCAGCGAGCCGCAACTGCTGGACCTGCAATTGAATGATGGCGAGCCGCTGCGCTTCAAGGCGGCCTTTGAGGTGCTTCCGGAATTCGACGTGGCCGGCTATGACACGGTGAAGGTGGAGAAGCCGAACGTGGCGCTGACCGAGGAGGAGTTTGAAGCGGAGCTGCAACGGATGCTGGAGAGCCAAGCCACGGTGGAAACGGTGGAAGAGGACCGCCCGCTGAAGGATGGCGACTGGGCGGAGATTCAGTACAAAGGCGAGATCAAACCTCTGGCGCAGACGGTGGGTGAAGACGCAGCCAAAGGCGAGGAGATCAGCGGAACCGATGTGCTGATTGAGATTGGCGGGAAGAATACGGTTGCCGCGTTTACCGATGCGTTGCGTGGCAAGAAGCCGGGCGCGGAATTGTCCATTGAAGTGG
>Ga0134125_10000378_pt1 | contig 60611 bp, 51 predicted proteins | sample KB31751_FD_96464 | JGI IMG/M metagenome (GOLD analysis project Ga0134125, IMG submission 96464) | Terrestrial soil microbial communities with excess Nitrogen fertilizer from Kellogg Biological Station, Michigan, USA - KB3-175-1 | ecosystem: Environmental > Terrestrial > Soil > Unclassified ... | reverse complement strand
TGGCCACGCGGCCCGCGTCATAGTGACCCCAGGCAGCCACATTGCAATTATTTCCGGTGGCGTCGCAGGTGTTGGTCTGCGTGAAGCCCTTCGCCAGGTCCCAGCGGAAGCCGTCCAGGCGATAGTTGGTCAGCCAGTAGTCGATGACGCGATGGGTAAAGTCCACCGTCGCCGGACTCTCGTGATTGAACTGGAATCCGACATTGAAGGCGTGTGTGGGATAGGGATTGAACCAGGGGTTGTTGGCGGCCGGGACCCCCAGCGCGCCGTTCCAGTACATCTGAACCATCGGTGAACTGCCGAAGGAATGGTTCATGACCAGGTCCATGATGACAGCCATCCCCTGCTGGTGGCAGGCGTCCACGAACTGCCGGATCGCCGTCGGCGTTCCGTATACTTTATCGGGCGCGAAATAGAAGTTAGGGTTGTAGCCCCAGCTGTTCGCGCCTTCGAAATTGCAAAAGGGCTCGATCTCCACCGCATTGATGCCGAGATGCTTCAGGTAGCCCAGGGTGTCGATCAGGCCCTGCCAGTTACCCGCGGCGGTGAAATCGGAGAGCCAGAGTTCATAGATGCGCAGGTTGGATTTGGCCGGGCGCTGGAAATTCGTGACCTGCCAGTTGTAAGCCGGCTGGGCGGTCTGCATGACGCTTGCCAGCGTGCCGGCCGCTCCCGCCGGAAAAGGCTTCAGGTTGGGATAGGTGGACGCCGGGATCGCGGGATCGACATTTTTGTCGAGCACTTTCTCCGTATTGTAGTCCGCCAGCTGAAGGCTGTCGTCGATGACGTATTGATAGGCGTATTCGGTGCCCGGCGTAAGCCCGCCAATCTGCAGCCAAAAATAATTGCTGTCGGGCGATTCGTTCATCTGGTAGGCCGGCTCCTGCGTCCAGTTATTGAAGTCGCCGACGACGAGGATCTTGTGCTTCAGGGGCGCATACAGCACCAGCAGCGCGGAGGTGTCGCCCGGCAGGTAATTGATGCCTTCCCTGGCGCCCGCGGGGACAGGAGCAATGTTGACAGCGCCGCCGGCATAGTAGTTCAGCGTATCGGCTGTTGTAGTGGTTCCGTCGTTCGCCGTGGCGATGACCCGTTGATTGCCGGCGGTGGTGACGGTCATCGTATATTGAATGGAATCAGCTGACGGCGCCGTGGCTACGGTGGCGCCATTGACCGACAGGGTAAGGGCGGCCGTTTTATTGGTGATGAATTTCAGCGGCAACGTGTCGCCGATGCTTTTGTTCAGCGCCTGCGGCACGGGGGTATAGGTCGGTTGAAAAAGGGGCAAAGAGAACCTCCCCGCGAGCGCCGTGGTGTAGACAGGGATGAACATATCGCTGGCATCCGTATTGGCCTCTTTCTGCGAACCGCTGCCGTTTCGGAAAAGGATCGCTATCTTATAGATCTGCTCCCCCGGCGGTACCGAAAAGAAACTGCGGATGTTCGATATGGTGTATTGATACCGGTTGTTCCCCAGGTAGGTGGCGTGCGCCGCCGCGGGGGTCGTGCCCCACTGGTAGAGGACATGCTGCCATATGGAGGAAGGCGTGCTCAGGCTTGTGACCAGGCCGATGTGAACATAGACATCCGAAGTGGACGCGTAATTGTATAAACCCCGGTTTCCCTCGCTGCAGTCGACCGTGATCGATACCGTCGAAGTATCGACCGGGAACAGCGGCTGCCATTGCAGCAACTGAGCCTGGGCCGTGAAGCCGGCGAAGAAAACCAGGGCGGATAAAAACAGCGTCCTCATTGGATCATGTACGAATAGTACCCGGGGTTACCAAGATAAATCGTGATGGTATGCGTTCCCGGGGCCACGGAAAAATTCTTTGACGGGTCGCCGATGTTATTGCCGTTATAGGAAAGACTGCCCACACCGTTGCCGCCGGTTCCCGGCGTACCACCGGCATCGCCTAGATTGATCGTCCACGCATGGTTAGCCCGGAACTTGAACTGGTCGTTGGCCGCCGTCGTGATCGTTCCGGACCACGAGTTGGAGCCGGAATTGTACGTCATGGGAATATCGGTGGACCAGTTGCTCGCGGCGAAACTGCCGATAATGCTCCAGGACGTGATGGCCGTCGCCGACCAGGTATTCGCATTCGTGTTGGCCGTAATCTCGTAATAACCGCCGCCCGGAACCTGGAGGTTGTTGCCGCCGCCGAGGCTCAGCACACCCGACTGGCCATTGCCGGCCGTATCGCCGTAGGTCGCGCCGTTCCAATCCGGTTCGCCCGTAAACTTGAATTGATAGGTGCCGCCCGACGGGATCGTCACATACCCGTCGTAGTTTCCGTCCTTGGCCGGAGAGCCGAGGGCCGGGGCGGTGCCCGGACTCCATCCCTGGTAATCGCCGGGCACATACAGCAGCCCAAATTGCCTGACGGAGGTGCAGGTGAAGGTCCCCTGCTGGAAATCCACGGTGATCGTGTAGAGTCCCGTCGTAGCGGGGCCAGGGAAGTTCGTGTTGTACGTGTTATCTCCGCCGTTATACCCAAAAGGTCCGCCTGTTGCCGGGACGTTGGCGCTGGCGACCGCATATTTGTTGGTCCAGTCGCCGTCGACGGGCAGGATCAGGTATTGCTGGCCTCCGTTCAGGAAGAAGGTCCCGCTGTAGACCACCGAATCCAGTTCGGTAAAGGCCTGAGCCGGTACCGGCACGGGGTTGTTCCAGCCGCCGGAAGTTGCGCTGCCGACAAGGAAGAGCGCCTTGCTGGCAGGAGGCGCCACCTTGGGTGGAGTGACATAGGGCGTGTAGTTGATCGTGATCGTATTGGATGTCAGCTGCTGGTTGTTGTTGGAATACGATGAGATCACGCGGATGTCGATATTGTACGCGACGTTGTATTGAAAACCGAGGCTTAGAGCCAGGCTGTTGATCTGCTTTGCCGTCAGCGAATCGTAAAGCGCACCGGAAACCTGGACGCTGACCGCTTTGGAAAAGTTCCGGCCGGAGGAATCGATCTGGATCGTGTACAATTCGGAGGCTGAATCTGTCGCATAGTGCGGATTGGTCCAGCTTATCGCCAGGACTTTATTCATGGAATCCGCGGGCGCCGGGGCAAGCGACGTCGTAGACACCTTTATCGTGGGAGCCGTACCGTTGCCGTAGTAGGGGTTGGTCGTCTTCTTCTGGCAGGCTACCATTCCCATGGCCGCCATGCCGATCAAACCGGAGAGTCGCAAAATATTTTTGTTCATGGCTGGTGTTATTGGGTTATCGTATAAGTTCCCGACTGGAAGTAGAAGGTTACCGTATAGGTCCCGTCGCTGACCGGGCCGTTGAAGTTGTTAGACGCGTTGTAGGCGAATGTCCCGCCAGTCGGCGAAGAATTGCTGTTGGCCGTCGCGTACTTGTTGGACCAGTCGCCTGCCACCGGAACGAGCAGGAATTGCTGACCGCCGATCAGCGGCAACGTAATTTTATAGATCAGCGGGGTCACCTGGGTCATTTGCTGGCCAGCCACGCTGGCGGCCGATCCGCCCACCATCCAGCCGTCGCTCGTTGCGCTCCCGGTGATATACAAGGCGCCCGATGCCGGCGGGTTTACGGCCGGCGGCGGCAGGTACGGGGTCACCGTAAAGCTGAGCGGACTGGAGTTCAGCACCGCCTGATTGGAAGTCCCGGGGCTCAAAGGCGTCAGGAAGGACTGGATCCGGACCTGGATATTGTGCGGCACCTTCGGCTCCAGCCCCATCCGGTTGGAAAGGATCGCATTCAACTGGGCCACCGTATACGTGACGCTCAATTGAGACGTGATCCCGACCTGGACCAACACCGGGCTGGAAAAATTAGCGCCGGCCGTATCGATTTCCAGGTAATAGCTGACACTAAGCGAGCTGCCACCATCGCTGAACTGGTAGTTGGGATTGGTCCAGGAAAAAGTAACCGCATTGGCGGTGGTGTCGGATAGCGGAAGTGAAATCGAGTCGGTGGCGGTCGACGTGAGTACCGGCGCCGTACCACCCACGAAATATACGGGTGTATCATTCTTATTGCAGGACATCAGGATCATACCGCCCGATGCCGCAAGGAGAATAAGCTGATAAAAGTATCTTTTCATATGATCGTGCAATTAAAGCGTTTGTTAATAGCCGGGGTTCTGGGAAAGATTGGGGTTGACGTTCAGATCGGAGGCGGGCAGCGGGAACAGGTTGTAATGCGCATCGACGCCCGTACCCGACGCGATCCCGCCCTTCCAGGGCCACAGATAAGCCGAGGACGTGAAGAGCCCGTATCGGATCAGGTCGGTGCGCCGGAAACACTCCCAGCTCAATTCCCTGCCCCGCTCGTCGAGGATGTCCTGCAGCCCGATGCTGCTGGCTTCATAGCTGGCATTGTTGCCCGACGCGCGGTCCCGCAGCATATTGTAATACGTAAGCGCCTGCGCTTGCGTACCGCCGGTTCCGCCTCTTAGTACAGCTTCCGCATAGATCAGGTATTGCTCGGCAAGCCGGAAGAGCGGGAAGCTCGTGGAGCAAAAAGTGGCCGCGCCCACCGGAAGTTGGCCGGTCGAAGTAACGTTTTGGAACTTCACCGAAGCATACCCATTCGTGAACGTGCTGATGCTGGCGATCGATTCGGTCTGACCAGCCGTGTAGAACAGGGCCCGCTTGTCGGTAGTCCCGGTCACATCGGGATACAGGTTCGGGAGGTTGGCCGTCGTCCTGTTGCCGCCCCAGCCGCCTGTGGGCACGCCATAAGCGGTGGGATTCATCGAACCGCCGATCTCCGCATTGATGATGAAAGTAGTTCCGCCGTAATTCTGCGTGTTGACACCGTCATAAGCGATAGAAAGGATCTGCTCGGTATTGGTCGGTGCGTCGTTGTCCGCGAGGAAATTATCGTGGAAGTTGGGCAGCAGCGTGTAGCCGCCGCTTGTGATGACTTTCGAGGAATAGGTGATGGCATCGGTGTACCTGGCCGTTCCCGTGTAGACCTCGGCATTCAGGTATAACCGCGCCAGGAGGGCCCATACACAAGCCTGGTCCGCGCGGCCGAATTCATTCTGACGTGCCGCGACCAGTGCGCTCGTGTTATCCAGATCTTTCAACTCGGATTCGATATAGTTGAAGAGGGAATCGCCCTTGATTTGCGGAGGCAGGTAGGTCCCTACCCCGATCGGGCTCTTTTCGGTCACAAAGGGCGCTTTGCCGAACAGATCGAGCATTTCCCAATAGTCAAAGGCGCGCAGGAACCTGGATTCCGCGATGTAGTGGTTGAGGTCCGCCAGATCGGAGCCCTTGAAATTCCCTTTCGCCGCGGTGGCCTGCTGAATAAAAGTATTGGCGACGGTAACCTGGTACATGATCCGGAAATAAAGGCCGAGCAGGATCGGGTTGCTCGAGTTCCAGGCCATATTATGGAAGTCCGGTACGCCGGGGTCGTTCCAGGCGCAGACGGCCTCGTCGGTACTCAATTCCGAGGCGTCCCACAGCAGGCGCACGAAGTCCGAGGTTCCGGCGTCGATACCGACCAGGTTGGTGCTGCCCGACCCATTGCTGCCGGTCAGCGCATACGCAGCGTACACCTGTGCCAATGCTTTCTTGGCGCCCGCGTTGGTACTGAAGACCTGCGACGCAGTCACCGAATTCGGCGGCTGGCGATCCAGCTTTTTCGAGCAGGAAACCAGTGTCCCCGCACCCAGCATTGCCGCCATCGCTATCGTGAAAATATTGCGTTTCATATGTTCAACCATTTACTTTATTATCGTGATACCTATGGATTAGAAATTTATACTTGCTCCGAGCGTGTAATTCCTGGGTCTCGGGTACAGGTTGTTATCAATACCGCCGCTCACTTCCGGATCCTGACCGTTATACTTGGTGACCACAAACACGTTCTGGCAGTTGGCGCTCACCCTCAGACTGGCCGTACGGGATATCTGGCCGAAATCATAATTGAGTCCGATATTATCCACCCGCAGGAAGGAAGCGTTCTGCACATAATAGTCGGAATAGAACTGCGGCGCGTAAAAATGACTCCTGTAGATATCGGTAGACGCATTCGTCAGGTAGTTCAGGGGGTTCAGCATATACTCGGTTACGCCCAGGTCGGCGGCGACGTTGTTATACATATAATTACCGATGTTAGCCCTGGCTACGATAGAAAGGCTCCATTTTTTATACGAGAAGTTGTTCGTCATGCCCATGATCACCGGGGCATAAGGAGCGTGATCGTGATACCCGTCCGCGGACGGCGGCGGTGTGATCACCCCGTCCCGGTTGCGGTCCACAAAGACACCTTCGACCGGTACGCCGTTCTTGCCATAAACTTGTTGCAGCACAAAAAAGGAATAGGGATCGTTGCCGACCGTTTGCATCTGGATCATATTGCCCGTCCCGCCGGAGATGGGCCCCGCCTGCTGGCCATAGAAGTTGGCGCCGGGTGTCCCAACCGTTATCTTGGTGATCGTATTCTTGTTATAGGCAATATTGTAATCCACATCCCAGTTGAAATTCCTGGCCTTGATCACGTTGACGCTGAGGGCCAGTTCCACCCCGTGGTCGGTCATCGTCCCGAAATTCGCGGTAATGTTATTGGTGAAATTAGTGCCTGCGGGAACGGCTGTCGGGAAGAACAGGTCGGAGACCGACTTGTTGTAATAGTCGACCGCGCCGATCACCCGGCCGCGGAAAAGGCTGAAATCCAGCCCCAGGTCGGTCGATGTGGTCTGTTCCCACCTGATGTTGGCGTTAATGGCGGCGGGCGTATACGTATTATAGAATGTATTGCCGAATTTATATTGGGAGGAATTGGAGCTCAGCGAATATTGCGGGATGTATAAATAATCGTTGATCCCGTCCTGGTTCCCCGTCTTGCCATAGCTGCCCCGCAGTTTCAGATCTGTCAGCCAGTCGACATTCTTCAGAAAGCTTTCCTGCTTGAGGCGCCAGGCGGCGGCTACGGCCGGAAAAATCGCCTTCCGGTTGGTCGGGCCGAATTTCGAAGACCGGTCGTCGCGGATCGAGGCGGTGAGGATGTATTTCTGGTCGAACGTATAGATCAGGCGGCCGACATAAGAGATCATCGAGTAATCCGGGTTGTACTTGGGGTATATAGGCGCCGAACCGCTGAGGGTATCGTGGGCCGCGTCATAGCCCACATAATAATACTGTGTCGTCGCCGTGTTCGCGTAGGTGTATAACCCCGTCAGGTTGATGTTGCTCTTGATGGAAGGGAGATCCTTGATGTAACTCAACTGGTACAAAGCCTGCACATACGTCGTGTTGGTCTTGTATTTATTGTTGAGCCCCGGTCCCGGCGAATTGCCCGCTGCCTGTGCCGCGTTCGCGGGCACTTTATTCGTACCATACCCGGTCGCGGCGTCATAACCCAGATCGGCAATGGCGTGCAGGCCGTCGACGTGCGGGATCTGGTAATCGATGTGGACATTTCCGAGGCTGGCGCCCGAGTTGCCGGAGTTGTTGTCCTGTTCGAGGAGCGCCAGCGGGTTCCTGGTGGCCAGGGAGTTCAGGTGACCCGAAGATTGAGTCCACTCAAAATAGCCGCCCCAGGGGCTGCCTTTCTGATAGGGCGATTGGGTAGGGTCGAAAGTTGTTGCGGACCCGACCGCACTGGTATTGGCAAAACGCGAGGCGGTCCAGATGCCGTTGAGGTTCAATTCGATCTTCAGCTGGTCGTTCAGCAGGTGCGGGGACAGGTGAATACCGATCGATTCTCGCTGGAGCTTATCCGTCTTCAGGATCCCCTGCTCGTCGTGATATCCGACGGAGACCCGGTAGGGCATCCGGCCCGCCGTCCCGGAGATACTGAGGTTATCGTTGTTCGCGATGGCTGTCTGATAGATCAGTTTTTGCCAGTTCGTATTCGAATTGCCCATCATGTCCGCAAAACTCGTATCGGCCGGGTTGGCGGCCACCTGGCCCGCCATGAAGGTGCGGAACTGGCCCGCATTGAGCACCGGCAGGTATTTCGCGATCGTGCCGGCGGTGACGGAAGTGTTAAAGTTGAAAAGCGGCGTGCCGCTCGTGCCTTTCTTGGTGGTGATCATGATGACGCCGGCCGATGCCCGCGACCCGTAGATAGCGGCCGAAGCTGCATCTTTCAGGACAGTGACATTTGCTACATCGTCCGGGTTCAGGAAATCCAGCGGGCTTGAGATGCCCGCGGTCGTGGCGATCCCGTCGTTGGTAGTCGCAGGCATTTCGAGTCCGTCAAGTACATACAGCGGGTCCTTGTTGCCGTTGATCGAAGCGATGCCGCGGATGCGGATCGTGCTGGAACTGCCGGGCTGGCCGCCATTCGACGTCACGGAGACGCCCGCGATCTTGCCCGCGATCAGTTGGTCGACACTGGTAATGGCCCCTTTCTGGAAATCTTTGGCGTTGAGCGAGGTGACCGCTCCTGTCAGGTCCTTCTTGAGCTGGGTACCGTAACCGATGACCACCACTTCATTTTGGATCGAATTGGCGACCACCAGCATCACGTTCACATCCGGCCCGGTAATGGGCACCCGCTGGGAGGCGTAGCCAATGTGGGAGATCAGGAGCGTTCTGGCGCGCGCAGGAACCGAAAGGTGAAAGACACCGTCGGTGCCCGTGGATGTCCCGCCCGGGTATCCCGGGGAGGTGACGGTCGCCCCCGAAACGGGCGAACCCGTGGAGTCAGTAATTTTTCCGGTGACGGTTCTCGTTTGAGCAGAGCTGCTTATTCCCAGAAGCAGCAATAGGCAACCTATTGCCATTTGCACAAGCAATCGCTTTTTTCTCATACTGGCAATTAATTTTGAGTTTTGTCGTGTATTATTTACACATTGATTTGTGTAAATCGTACACAATGTTAGGAACATTTTTCGTTTTACCCAATATTCCCCGCAAAATTCCATAAAATAATTTTGTTAACCGCGACAACGGGAATGACGGATCGGGTCAGCAAGTTCAGTGGAGTATATATAGTACGGGAGGCGGCTGCAATCGGTTGTCCCCGGGGCTCAAAAATCGATGCCAAACCACTTTTTCCGCTCCTTTTTCTGGTATTTCTCATAATTGAACCGGTATAGCTTTCCGGGGCGGTGGGGGACATCCGTCTCGAGCTCGCCGGTGTCTTCGAGCAGGCCCATGGAGAAGAACTTCTTCCTGAAATTGCGCCGGTCCAGTTTCACATCCAGGATAGCCTCGTAGAGATTTTGCAATTCGCGGAGCGAGAACTTCTTAGGAAGGAGGCTAAAGCCCAGGGGATGCTCCTGGATCCGCCTTTGAAGCCACTCATAGCAGACGTCGAGGATCGCCTGGTGGTCGAAGGCCATTTCGGAAAGCGTGGTCACCCGGTGCCAGTGCAGTTCATTGGCGAGGATCTTGAGCTGGTGGTGCTCGATATTGATCAGGGAGCAGTAAGCGATCGTGACGACACGGGCGGCGGGGTGGCGCCCGGTTTCGCCAAAAGCCTTCACCTGTTCGAGGTACACGTCTTCCATCCCCGTCCTTTCCCGGAGGATGCGGTAGGCGGCCTGGTCCAGGTCCTCGTGGTTGCTGACGAGGTCCCCCAGCAAGCTCCACTTGTTGTCATACTGCTGGAAGTCCGACTTGATCAGCAGCACCTTGAGCTCGTTGTCGTCGAAACCAAAAATGACACAGTCGACCGAGATGCCGATGATCCCGTCGTTTTCCAGTTCCTTCAGGATTGTCCTGATATCTTTCTGGCCGGCTGGCATTGCGTCCCTCGACGACAAGCCTTTTTTTGATATCGATTCGAGGTTCATGTAACCACTAAATTAAATAATTCGACTGCGAATAACCGAAATAAATTAACCGGCGCGCAAATCGGAAGCCATTCAAATCGAAATTGCCGATATTTACGAGTCGACACACTAATACCAAAGACCTATGTATTCATCGGACCAAACGCAACGGCTGCAGGAGTTGTCAGCCGGCCTCCTCGCGGGCCTTCGCGGCAAAGGCCTGGGCAAGGAACGGCTGGAGGAATTGAGGGACGTGCTCCGTTTTCACGAATATCGATACGCCATCCTCAACGACCCGCTGATCGCTGACTTCGAATATGACATCCTGTACAAAGCCCTGGAAAAAATTGAACGCGAATACCCCGAACTGGTGAGCGCCGACTCGCCGACCCAGCGGGTGGCCAGCGGCCTGACGAAGGATTTTCCGACGACGGAGCATCTCGTGCCGATGCTTTCGCTTGAGAATTCGTATAACGAGGAAGACCTCCTCGATTGGGACCGTAAAGCCAGGGAACTGGCCGGTCTTGCGGAACTGGATTACTGCATCGAGCCCAAATTCGACGGCGCCAGCATTTCCCTGGTCTATGAGAACGACCGGTTGATAAGAGGCGTTACCCGCGGCGACGGCGTCGCGGGCGACGAGATCACGACCAATATCCGGCAGATCCGGTCGGTGCCGCTGACTGCGGCATTTTCGCGGTATGGCATCCAGCTGATCGAGATCCGCGGCGAAGTGCTCATGAACAAAAAGAATTTCGCTAAATACAACGAACAGCTGGCCGAACAGCAACTGCCGCCGCTCGCCAATCCGCGTAACGCGGCCGCGGGTTCGCTGCGGATAAAGGACCCAAGGGAGGTGAGCCGCCGCAACCTCGAGGCATTCCTGTATCATGTCAGTTATTATACCCCTGCCACCGAACACCCGGCCCTGGCGACGCACAGCGGAAGCCTGAAGATGCTCTGGGACCTGGGATTCCGCAGTCCGCAAAAGGAATTGAAGACGGTTCGCGGCGTCCGCGCGGTGATCGATTATGTACACCAGTTCGAACAACAACGCGACGGCCTGCCCTATGAGATCGACGGGATGGTGATCAAGGTGGATGCTATCGCCTTGCAGGAAAGGATGGGTATGACCACGCACCATCCGCGCTGGGCGATCGCCTTCAAGTTCAAGGCCCGGCAAGCCACGAGTACGCTGCGAAAGGTGGAGTTCCAGGTGGGACGTACCGGGAGCATCACGCCGGTCGCCAAGATCGATCCGGTACCCCTTAGCGGGGTAACGATCGGGTCCATCTCGCTCTTCAATGAGGATGTCGTGCGGGAAAAGGACCTGCATATCGGCGACCAGGTATTGGTCGAGCGCGCGGGGGACGTCATCCCTTATATCGTCAAGCCGCTGGCCGAACTGAGGACCGGCAAGGAGCAACCGATCGTGTTTCCGACCCATTGCCCCGTCTGCGGCGACAAGCTCGTGAGACCCGAGGGCGAAGCGGTGCTTCGTTGCGTCAATATCAACTGTCCGGCGCAGGTGGTGGAAAGGATCATCCACTTTGCCAGCAAGGATGCCATGGATATCCGAAGTTTCGGGGAAGCCAATGTCCGGAAATTCTATGAGCTTGGTTTTGTAAAGGATATCCCGGGGATCTACCGGCTGCCGTTTGACAAGATCCGGCAGCTCGAAGGGTTTGGCGAGAAAAGCGTCGCCAACCTGCAGGCGGCGGTCGAGGCCTCGCGGCAGCAACCGCTCCACCGGCTGATCTTTGGTCTCGGTATCCGTTATGTCGGCGAGACCACCGCCAAGGTGCTCGCCGCGGCGGTCCCGCACCTGAAAGATCTCGCCGGGTATTCGGTGGAGGACCTGCAGAACCTGGAAGACGTCGGCCCGAAAGTAGCGGCAAGCGTCTACCAGTTCTTTCACAACCGGGACAACCTGCACCTGCTCCGGGAGCTGGAAACCCTGGGGCTGACGCTCGAAAGCCAGAAGTCGAAGGCCGCCGCCGGGGGCAGCCTGACCGGTCAGACTTTCCTGTTCACAGGCACCCTTAGCCGGTTGAAGCGCTCGGAGGCGGAGGAAGCCGTCGAAAAGAACGGCGGCAAGCTGCTCAGCGGCGTCAGTAGCAAGCTCAACTATCTGGTCGTCGGCGAAGACGCGGGAAGCAAGCTGGAAAAAGCCAGGAAGATACCTTCGATTCACATTCTCACGGAAGACGAATTCATCAAGCTACTAACGAGTCACGAAGCAGCGCTTTGAACACATAATATAATTTTCTTACGTTACTGGTAATTCGAAATTCTTTTTCGTAACTTTAAAGAAATTGCCAGGCAATGATTAGAAAACTCACCGGCGAAGTGTGGAAACCATTGCAGTTTCCCGGCTGGAAACAACTCCGAAAAAAATACGCACTTTCTTCAATGGGTCGCGTTGCCAGCTACTCGGAAGATGTGCTTGCCGACGGCAAATTGCTGAACGGCAGCCTGACGACCGGTTACAAAACGCTCAATCTTCACCGGCCAGGTAACAACGGTACACTCTACATCCATCGCGAGATCGCCCGGCTGTTTCTTGGCAAAGGATCGCCGAAACACAAGTATGTGATCCATGTCAATCATAACAAGCTGGAAAATTCGGCGAGGAACCTGAAATGGGCGACGCTGGAAGAGATGATCAACCACCAGCAAAGAAGCCCCGCCAAAATCGCCTACAAGAAGGTACAGGCTAATCGCACTGTCGGCCTGAAGCTGACCGCCAACCAGGTCAAGACGATCAAAAAGACGCTGGGCAGCAGGAACCGCCAGCTCACCATCAAGAAACTCGCCGAAAAATATAAGGTCAGCGAGATGACGATGTACAGGATCAAGAGCGGCGAAAACTGGGGAAGGATCAAATAGAACGCATGCTCAAAGCTTCCACGCTCAAGTTCCTCAAAGACCTCAAAAAGAACAACAACAAGCCCTGGTTCGAAAAAAACAAATCCATCTACCTTGACGCCAGGGCGGACGCAGCATTATTCGTGGCGCAGTTGATCGACCGTCTGGGCAAGACCGATCCGGATATCGCGCCCCTTCAGGCAAAAGACTGCACCTACCGGATCTACCGCGATATCCGCTTCTCCGCCGACAAGACACCCTACAAAGTGCACATGGGCGCCTACCTGAACAAGGGAGGCAAAAAGGTTCCGACCGCGGGTTACTATTTCCACATCGAGCCCGGCCAAAGCATCCTGGGCGGTGGCTTATGGATGCCCATGGCGCCGGAACTGAATAAGGTCCGCCAGGAGATCGATTACAATTTCGCCGACTGGACGGCCATCCTGAAGAGCCGGACCTTTTTGAAATACTACCCCGGCGGCCTGGACCAGGAGGAGAAGATCTCCCGGCCGCCAAAGGGCTATGATGCGGACAACCCCGCCATCGAATACCTCAAATTGAAAAGCTTCGTCGTCACGCGCCCGGTCGACGACAAGACGCTGCTGTCGCCGTCGCTGCTCAAAGAAGCGGTCGCCGCCTTTGCCGCGATGAAGGACTTTGTCGGCTTTTTCAACCGCGCATTGGAATAACCCTAGTTCAACAATCCTTTCCCCAGCAGGTATTCCGCGATCTGCACCGCGTTGGTGGCCGCGCCCTTGCGGAGATTGTCGCTCACCACCCACATGTTCAGCGTATTGGGCTGTGACTCGTCGCGCCGCAGCCTTCCGACGAACACATCGTCCTTTTCGTGCGAATCCCTCGGCATCGGATATTGCTGGGAAGCGGGCTCGTCGATGACAACGACGCCCGGAGCGTGGGCGAGCAGGGACCGGACCTCGGCCAGGTTGAAGTCCTTTTCGAATTCGACGTTGACGGCCTCGCTATGTCCTCCCATCACCGGGATCCGAACAGTGGTGGCGGTCACGCGGATATTGTCATCGCGCATGATCTTCCGGGTCTCGTTGACCATCTTCATCTCCTCCTTCGTGTAGCCATTGTCGAGGAACACGTCGATCTGCGGGATGGCATTGAGGTCAATGGGATATTTGTAGGCCATTTCACCGCTCACTCCTTTCCGCTCGTTGTGGAGTTGCGTGACCGCCTTCACACCGGTACCCGTAACGCTCTGGTAGGTGGAGACGACGATACGTCTGACACCATACTTCTGATGGAGCGGGTTGAGCGCGACCACCATCTGGATGGTGGAGCAGTTCGGATTGGCGATGATCTTGTCCTCCTTCGTGAGGACGTCGGCGTTGAGTTCGGGGACCACCAGCTTTTTCGAAGGGTCCATCCGCCAGGCCGACGAGTTGTCGATCACCGTGATGCCCGCGGCCGCAAACTTCGGCGCCCACTCCAGTGAGGTGCCGCCGCCGGCTGAAAAGAGCGCTACGGCCGGTTTTGCCTTAATCGCATCGGCGGCGCTGACGACCTTATATTTCCTGCCTTTGAATTCCACTTCCTTGCCGACGGATTTCTCCGAGGCGACGGGGATCAGTTCGGTAACCGGGAAATTCCTTTCTGCCAATACCTGCAACATTTTGGTGCCAACCAGGCCGGTGGCGCCGACGACTGCGACTTTCATGTAGTGAGTGTTAAGGTTCAATAAAAAAATAGAGCCTTCCCTGGGGAAGGCTCTTGATATTTTGTATACTCAACAATCAAAACCTTCCCGGAAAGGGGAGTTTCTTGATTTGCTTTGTATCGATCATCGTATTCATCGGACGCAAAAATAAAGACGATAACGGGATTTGCAAAATTTTTGTGCCCGCGGGAGCCGCCCCCTCAAACCAATTCGATGTCGAAATTCACCAGGTCGACGAATTGCCGGATCCGGGTGTCGATATCCGCCCGGGTGATCTCCTTTAGCCGGGTAGGTCCGAATTTCTCGACGCAGAAAGAGGCCATGGCGGAGCCGACGATGATCGCCGTTTTCATATTCTCGAACGAAATGTCCTTCGTGTGCGCGATATGGCCGATGAACCCGCCGGCAAAGGTATCGCCCGCGCCGGTCGGGTCGAAGACCTCCTCCAGCGGCAGCGCCGGCGCGACAAAAACCTTGTCTTCATAGAATAACAGGGCCCCATGCTCGCCTTTTTTGATGATCAGGTACCTCGGTCCCATGTTGAGGATCGTGCGGGCCGCCTTCACCAGGGAAACCTGTCCGCTGAGCTGCCGCGCCTCGCTGTCATTGACCATCAGGACGTCGACCATCGTCAGCAGTCGTTTGAGGTCGTCGAGCGCGTTGTCCATCCAGAAATTCATCGTATCCATCGCGATGAGCTTCGGGCGCTTCTTCAACTGCTGGACGACGCTGATCTGGAGGCTGGGCAACACATTGCCCAGCATCAGGAACTCGCTGCCCTGGTAGCTTTCGGGGATGACGGGGTTGAAGTCCGCGAGCACGTTGAGATCGGTGACCAGCGTGTCGCGGGTATTCATGTCCATATGGTATTTGCCTTTCCAGAAGAAAGACTTCTTGTCCTTAACGATTTCCACGCCTTCCAGGTTGACGCCGCGGTTTTCCAGCTCCGTCATTTCCTCTTTCGCGAAATCATAGCCTACGATGGAGACCTGGTTGATGGGTTTCACAAAATTACTGGCGGCGTAAGCGGCATAGGTTGCCGCGCCGCCTACGATCCAATCCGTCTTTCCGAAAGGGGTCTCGATGGCGTCATAGGCCATCGACCCGACAACAATTAAGGACATGCTCGTGGTTTTACGATGAAATAATGTCTTTTCAAAGGCAATCGTGCATCCGGTGACCGGATTTGGGGCGCAACCTACGCATTTTTATGTAATTTGTGCCGCTAACGGTCGTTAGTTAACGGACTATGGCTAAAATTCAAAGCAAGAAGAACAGCACCAAAAAAGAGGTCATCATCGAAAAGGCGTCCCGGCTATTCCGGGAAAAGGGTTTTGGCGCGGCCAGCATGCGGGACCTCGCCGAACATGTGGGCGTGGAAGCAGCCAGCCTATACAACCATATCCAGTCCAAGTCGGAGATCCTGCAGACGATATGTTTCAAAGTCGCTAACGAATTCATCAGCAACCTGGACGCCGTCGAGGCGAGCCACCAGTCCACGCTCAAGAAAATGGAAGCGATCATCCGCCTCCATATCCGGATGATGCTGGACCAATACGAGTATGTATACATCGCCGATCACGAGTGGCGGCATCTCCCCGAGCCCTATCTCTCCAATTTCCTCAATCAGCGGCGGAACTACCGGAAACGGCTCGGCGATATCATCGAGGAAGGGATCGCCAGGGGAGAGATGAAGGCCCTGGAACCCTATACCGCCGTATTGGTCATACTTTCCGCCGTAAGCGGCATCGACTCGTGGCAACGGTCGCGAAAAAGCACGAGCGCCGAAGCCCTCGAGGCAAATATGGTCAAATTCCTCGTCGAGGGACTGAAAAAATAGAGCGATGGGTACACATTTCAGAAGTCTTACAATTGAAGATATCCGGCGCGAAACAGCAGATTGTGTGTCGGTGGCGTTTGGCATCCCCCCCGAGTGGCGGGACGAGTTCCGGTTTCGCCAGGGACAGAATATCACCGTCCGGATGACGGTCGGCGGCGCCGAGGTCCGCCGCTCCTACTCCATTTGCAGCAGTCCGGAAGAAGGCGAACTCCGGATCGCCGTCAAGAAAGTCGAGGGCGGGATTTTTTCGACCTACGCCAACGAGGCCTTGCAGAAAGGCCACGCGCTCGAGGTGTTGCCGCCCAGCGGGAAATTCTATACCGAACTACACCCCGCCAACCGCAAACATTACCTCGCCTTCGCGGCGGGCAGCGGCATCACCCCCGTCATCTCGCTGGTCAAGACCACGCTCGCGGTCGAGCCCGGAAGCCGGTTCACGCTCGTCTATGGCAACCGCAACCGCCTTTCCATCATTTTCCGCGAAGAACTCGAGGCGCTGAAGGACCGCTATATCGACCGTCTGGCACTCCATCATATCCTCAGCCGGGAGGAAATGGACGTGCCCGTTTATCAGGGACGCATCGACGTGCGGAAATGCGAGGAGCTTTGCGAACGGCTCATCGACCTGCGGTCGGCGGATGAGGTCTTTCTCTGCGGGCCGGAGCAGATGATCTTCTCGCTCAAGGATTGGTTGGAGGGGCGGGGCGTGGAGCGGAAGCGGGTGCATTTTGAATTGTTTCACACCCTGGGTGAGGTATCGGCGAAACTCGTGGAGCGCGGCGGCAAGATCACGACGGGAAAAGAAAGCGAAACGGGAGCGGGGGGAGGCGGGTTTGGGGCGACGGAAGGCGGCGTGGCGGGTGGTCCGGGTGGTCCGGGTGGTCCGGGTGGTCCGGGTGGTCCGGGTGGCGCATCGGGCGTTGGGGCGACGGCTGGGCGCGAGGGGGTGTTGGGTGTTGTCGCGGGAGGCGGTGTTGGCGCGGCAGGCGCCGCGGGAAGCGGCGGGAAGGGCGATGTCGGTGGTGCGATTGGCGGCGTGGGTGGTGTTGACGCGAAAGGCGGAATGCCGACACGTGCGGCCGCAGGACCGCCCGCGGTGAGCGAGGTGACGGTGAGACTCGACGGGATCAGCCATCGCTTTGCGCTTCCGTATGACGGGGCGTCAGTGCTGGAGGCCGCGTTGATGGAGGGGATCGATCTGCCGTATGCGTGCAAGGGCGGCGTATGCTGCACCTGCCGCGCGAAACTTGTGGAGGGGAAAGTGGAGATGGACCACAATTATGCGCTGGAAGCGGACGAGCTCGAAGCGGGGTATGTCCTGACTTGCCAGTCGCACCCGCGGTCTGACAAGGTGGTGGTGGATTTTGATACGAAGTAGGCGAAAACGCCGGAGCTCCCAGATCGTTAGCGAAATGACGCATTAATGTTGAAATTCCTTTTGATTATTGTATCGCTCCTCTGCAGCCAACTGCTCGTCGCACAGAACGTCCGCCGGCGCCCGATCCCTGTCGACTGGTACCAGAAGGACCCTGCAATGGACTCGCTTGCAGGCATCACCCTCGACAAAGCGTATGGTTTGCTTACCTGCCGCACGTCTCACACAGTCATTGTCGCCGTTATTGACAACGGTGTAGACATCCGCCACGAAGACCTGAGAGCGATTATTTGGACAAATTTGAAAGAGATACCCGGCAACGGAATTGACGATGATCAAAACGGGTTTACAGATGACATTCACGGTTGGAACTTTCGCGGTATGACCGACGGTACCATCGTCAGGAATGAGCAGGCCGGCTGTCTGCAGTTGTATGAAAAATGGCGTGCACGATATGACGCAGCAGACACTGCCGCTTTCGACAGCGCGGAGAAAGCAAACTGGACGATTTTCGAAAAGGCAAAGAAGGAATATTTTGACGGTCGGAGCAGCCAGGACTCGACGGACAGGCTCTTCGTCTACAATATAGACTATGCGTCCTCGTCGTTGATCGCAGGCGACCCGGATAATGATTCTGCAAGGCACTACGGAAGTCCCTTGTCTATTCTTTCCCCGGACCTCTCGCACGGCACGCACGTTGCCGGAATTATTGCCGCGGTCAGGAATAATGGCATCGGGATCAGGGGTATAGCGGACAATGTCCGGATCATGCCGGTAGTAGCGGGAACGGCCGCGGGTGACGAAAGGGATAAGGACGTTGCCGCGGCGATCCATTACGCCGTCGATAACGGTGCTAAGGTCATCAACATGAGTTTTTCCAAGTTGTTCTCGCCGGACAAGAAGGTGGTCGATGAAGCGGTCCTTTATGCGGAAAAACATGACGTCCTCATTGTGCACGCGGCCGGCAATGACGGGGTGGATATCGATAGCGCGACAAATTATCACTACCCGATTGGCATCTATGACGATGGCCGCCGTGCCGGGAACTTTATTACTGTAGGGTGGAGCAGGCCACTTTTCGACCACCGGCTCGCACATCCTTATTCCGATTACGGCAAAAAAAATGTCGACCTGTACGCCCCTGGCAGTGATATTTACTCGACAGTGCCAGATAACCGATATGACTATAAGTCGGGCTCCAGCATGGCGGCCCCCGTCGTTACGGGTGTTGCCGCGCTGTTATTCTCTTATTTCCCCCAACTGTCAGCTCAACAGGTAAAAGAAATTCTGATGCGATCGGCTTTCCGACCACAACAAATGGTCGACAAACCCCGCTCGAAAATATCAGTCCCATTTAGTAGCATGTCGGTCAGCGGCGGAATTGTCAATGCATACCGGGCGGTAAAAATGGTGTTGGAAATGGGCCTCTAATGAAAGCCAAGGTGAATCTTCCGGGCGACCGGAGAGTGCCCGGCCGTCAGAATGTTCTATATTTGAGCATGACTCGATCAACCCTCCTTTTTCTGCTTGTAGCGGGTGCCCTGAGCGTCTCCGCTCAGCAACTAACCACTCCAGGCTACATGGATTCGATCAAAGCCTTTCGCGCCGACTACGTCGGAAATCACGAGCTACTGACCAGCGCGGCCCAAAAAGCATTACTGCGATTTTATCCGGTAGACCCAACCTACCGCGTTGCCGCCCGCTTCGAAAAATATGCCGACAGTCCGTGGTTCCCGATGGCGACCTCCGGCAGATCATCTCAGATCCAGCGCAAATACGGCCGCCTCACCTTTCGGATCCACGATACGACCCTCCACCTCACCGTCTACCAATCGCAGGCCTTGCTGCAAAAAGAAGCTACGCGTGAATACCTTTTCATTCCCTTCACCGACGCCACCAGCGGCATCGAAACCTACGGGGGAGGACGCTACCTTGACTGTACGATGGGCGATATCCACAGCGGCGTCCTGGTACTGGATTTCAACAAGGCCTACAACCCCTACTGCGCCTACACGACAGGATATAATTGCCCGATCCCGCCTCGCGAAAACGACCTGCCTGTCGCGATCCGGGCCGGGGAAATGAATTATGGGAGACGGCATGGATAAAGGACATGGCGTCGCATCGCGGTGTACACGGCGGTTGCCGCCTTTTTGCTGTCCCCAGCAAAATAGCCCTGGCCTGAATCCCCGAATATAACATTCCCTCATTTTTTCCAGCGTTACAAGTTTCCAATTGTTAATTCGTTGATTATATCCACTCTACAACGTTTTCTGCATGTATTTTCAATTAATATACCAATACATGTTGGTAAAAATCGATATCTTCGTGGCATTGCGATGAATAGCCGTAGAACATTACGAACCCATTTAAAGGAAGGCTGCCTTTACCGGCGCTCCGATGTCGGCCAGTGGTCCAAATCCCCAGATCGGCACCTAGCCGAACTGGTAAAAGAGGGCACACTGGAAAAGTTGTCCCCCGGGCTTTACTATTACCCCAAACAATCCGTCTTTGGCAAGACGCCGCCTGATGAGGTCAAGCTTGTCAGGAGCTTTCTGAAGGACGACCGCTTTCTGATCACCTCCCCCAATGTCTACAACGGTCTTGGGGTGGGTACTACGCAACTGTACAACCAAAGGGTCGTCTACAACCACAAGCGGCATGGCGAATTTGTGCTGGGGAAGCAGCGATTCTTGTTTCGGATCAAACCCAATTTCCCGAATAAACTGACCGAGGAATTTTTGCTTGTGGATCTGTTGAATAACATAGAGTTAATAGCCGAAGATAAAGCGACGATCCTTCAAAGCGCGAGAAGCAAGGCATTATCCATGGACCAGAAGAAGCTTGCCCGTGCAGTGAAAGAATATGGCGGCGTCCGGGCCAAAAAATTTTTCCACCCCGTCCTAAAAAAGACCTAGCAGATGGCCATCACCTTTTTACCGCCTTTCCCTTTCAAACCGGAGATTTCCAACTAGAATTCCGATTCACTCAAAACGACCTATTGTACTTCAATAGTCCAACAACCAGGCCACGTGAATACAATATCGGTCTCTTATTAAAATAAATCATGCTGCCGGTCCCCAACCCAACACTTTTGGATCACCCGGCGCGAACACCCCCTACTCCCACGTCTTCTCCCCTTTCTTCATCTTCCCGATCGTCGCCTGGTAGCCGGCTTTGTCTGCTGTCCCCGCCAGGCCCGCCGCCTTTGTCTCCAACGCGATCGCCTCGTCTTTTTTTCCGAGCTTGTACAGGATATTCGCATAGGTGTCCATAAACGCGGGCTCCTTTGCGTCCTTCAGCCGCTTGCTCCAGTCGAGCACGTCCGAGACGCAGCTCATATCCGCGCATTTCTGAAAGACGGACCAGGCGATGTCGTTCAATTCCGGATCGCTCATCTTCCCGCCATAGGTTTTCATGTAGGCGACGATGGCGTGCTCGAAAGCCGGCCAGTCGTTGCGGCTGCGGTAATAGTTGACCTTGATCCTGGCCGTGAGCTCATCGGCTTCGGCGGGGAGAAAGCGGGCGATCTTTGCGTGCACCGCCTGCCAGTCCGCCGGCCGGTCGTCGCCCTTTTTGCGGTCGGCGCCCTCGGACATCAGGACGTTGCGGACGAGCCGCTCCGCGGTGCCCGGGCCCATGGTCCTGTCGACCTCCGCCGCGTGCTTGGTAAACACGGGAAAATATTCATCCGTGCTTTTGCTGGTGTAGGCGATCTCCAGCCCCACGGCATCACGGCTGAACTGTCCCTGTTGCGTGGCCAGCCAGTCGCGGGCAATCTTCTTTCCGGCGGTCAGGTCATAGGCATTGACGCAGGCCATAGCGACCGCATGCAGAAAGGCCGTGTCGCGGCGGCCATGATCGTACTCGTCGAGCAGCGTGTAATATTGCTTCGTGCTATCGAACGACGAGGACAAATCGTTGATAAAATCGTTCGCGGTCAGTCTGGACCCCACCAGCCGGTGAACGGCGTGGCCGTCGGGCGCAAAGATCATATAGGTCGGATAGGCGCGGATGTGATACCTGGCGGCCAGCTCGTGGCCATCGGCGTACCAGGCCCTGGTGTCGGCCGCATCCTTCGCCGTGGTATCCAATTGAACCGCCACGCTGATGAATTTGTCATTCATGTAAGCGCCGGTTTCATCCTGCGGGAAAATGGTGGTCGACATGTACCGGCAGGGTCCGCACCAGGTCGTGAAACAATCCATGAAGATGTACTTGTTTTCCGCCTTCGCTTTTGCCTGCACGGCAGCCCAGCTCAGGCCATGCTCGAAATGGACGCCCTTGTCCTCCTGCGCCCGGAGCAGGAAAGGGATGAGCAGGAGTAGCACGGCGGGTGTGCGTAACAAGAGGGTGGCGGTCGCCAGGGGAAACGTTGACAGCTTTTTCATCGAACAAAGTTTTGGTATGAGCCATAAAGATAGCTCAATAACCCGGATTTTGCGACAGGATCGAGGTCGCGCCCGGATTGCGGGTCGGGGAAAAGCAGCCTTTGCGGCGTTACCTGAAACAAAAAGCCCCGCCGGAGTGGCGGGGCGAAGTACAGGTATCGGCTACGCGGAGTAGCTAGTAGCCCGGATTCTGAGTCAGATTCTTGTTTAGTTGAATATCTTCCAGCGGGACCGGGAAGACATACTGGTGTTTGTCCGGCGCCATGTTGTAGTTGAGGTTGTTGCCGTTTGCGTCGAACTGGTTGGCCATGAGGTTGACGATATTGATCGTGCCGTTTGCGTCGGCGCGTTGCAGGTCGTTCCACCGCGTACACTCGAAAACGAGTTCCAGCTGGCGTTCGTTGAGGATGGCCAGGGCGAGATCGCTCTGGGAGCTGGCCGTGGTGTTCGGCAAGCCGGCACGCGTTCTGATCTGGTTCAATTCCGTAACGGCGGCCGTGGTGTTCCCCAGCTGGTTGTTGGCCTCCGCCGCGAGCAGGATGATATCCGCCAGCCGGATCAGCACGATGTCGTCATCCGAATTGTAACCATCCGCGTCGGGGTATTTGTTCATAAAAGGGATCGGCAAATTCGGGTCCCAGGCATTGGCGGGCATGACGAATGCCGCGCCGGGGATCTGCCAGTTGATCGTGGCCTGGTACCGGGCCATCGTATCCCCTTCCGCCTTGAACGCCTTGATGAGGTTGGCGGAGGCGATATCGCGTTTGGGATATCCATCCGAAGCTACGTAGTCGAAGATCTCAAACCCAAAAAAGCCATACGCCACGCCGTTCGCCTGCAATTCAAAAATGGACTCGGAATTGTTCTTGTTCGCCGCTCCCCACAGGTTGGCAAAGTTGGGAACCAGCGAATAGGTGTCGCTGTTGATCACTTTGTTGCAATAAGTGAGACAGTCGGCGTAGTCGCCCATCTGCGCATAGGTCTTCGCGAGCATCGCTTCCGCGGCCCCCTTTGTCGCGCGGCCCAACTGGCCGTTGTAAGGGGTGGCATCCAGTACGCTGTCCGCGTATTTGAAATCCAGGATCATCTGGGCATACACCTCCGATTTTTTATTTCGGGCCGGATACAGGTTGCCGCCATTCGCCACCGACAGGATGATCGGGCAGTCGCCCCATTCGGTGACCAGCCAATAATAGTGGTAAGCCCGGAGGAACCTGGCTTCGCCCAGGATCTGCGCCTTGCGGGCGGCGGATAACGCGGGGTCGTTGATATTAGGCACGTCGTCCAGTACGGCGTTGGCCGCCCTGATATCGTTGTACAGTTCCTGCCAGTCCCGTTGAACGTTGGTATTGGAGGACGTGACGGTGGAGAAATATTCGAGCGGTTGTTCCGCCGTCACGTTGTCACTGTTGACATAGCAATTGTCGGATTTACCGTCGGTGTTCATGAAATTATCATACTGGTAGAAATTGGTATAGTACACCATCCAGTCGTAGGCCCCCGTCAATTCGCTTTCGGCGTCCGTCGCCGAAAGGGGAAAGTTACCGGTGGTCAGGCTGGATTCTGGCTTCTTATCGAGGAAGCTTTTGCTGCACCCGGCGAGCGTAAAGAGCAGGACCGCCGGAAGCGCAAAGTATATGGCTGAGTTATGTACACGCATATAAAACAGGTTTATCGTTTTCATAATTGAATATTTGCGCCGATGGTGATCGTTCTGGCCGCCGGGTAGGCGCCCGCATCGACACCGATCGAATACAGCGAAGGGCCCTGGCCGGCATTGACGGCCTGGTTGTTGGTGCCCTGGCCGAAACTGTCCAGATCGGGGTAGTATCCCTTGTATTTTGTGACGATGAAGAGGTTCTGCCCCGTAATATAGACCCTGAGGCCGGCGATACCCGTCCGCTTCAGCACCTTCGGGTTCAACTGGTAGGAGAGCGTCGCGCTCCGCAGGCGGATAAAGGACCCGTCCTCCACATACAGCGAGGATACCTGGTTCTGGAGCAAGGCGGCATTGGTGGCGTTGGTCGTCCCGTTATTGATGGCCGTGGGCACGCCGGTATTCTGGCCGGATTGCTCCCAGCGCCCGAGCACGGCGGCGCTCTCGTTGGTGTAACCCGTCAGGCCTTCGATCTCCATGCGCGTCTCGTCGTACACTTTGTTCCCCTGTACGCCGTCGATCAGGACCGACAAGGAAAAGTCCTTGTACCGGAAAGTATTCGTAAACCCGAACGTGTATCTCGGAAGCGCCGATCCCAGATCCGAGAGGGTGCTGTCAAATACCTCGTTGCCCGTCTTCGGGTCGACCCCAAAAGCGCGGTAGCCCCAGAACGTTCCCAGCGAATAGCCGTTCTTGATGATCTCGGTATAGATGGGCGCATGGCTGCCGCCGACCGTGATCGCGCCGGTCTGATAGGAAGTGGTAACGCTCGTGTCCAGATTGGTGATGAGGTTCTTGTTGAAGGAGAGATTGAAATTGACATCCCACGAAAAGTCCTTCGTCTTCACGATGGAAGCGTCGACATTGAACTCGAGACCTTTATTGATATCGTATCCCGGTACGTTGATCTGGGTGATCGGCCCGCCGAAAACGAGACTGCCCTGCTGCGAAAAGATCATGTTCCTGACCTTCTTGTGGTAGTAGTCCGCGGAAAAGGTCAGCCGGCGATCGAGAAAGGTGGCGTCAAAACCGATATTGGTCTGCGCGCCGGATTCCCATTTCAAATTCGGATTCCCGATCTGCGAGGTGGTGGTCACCCCCGGGGCGGCCGTGGCGCTGCTGCTATACGCGTATGGTGCGCCGGGGCTTAACAGGGTATAGGAAGGATAGAGCACCGTATAGGGCGGCAGGTTGCCGGTTTCGCCCCAGCCTGCCCGGATCTTCAGGTCCTGCACCCAGCTCACGTTGTTCATGAAGTCTTCGTTGGAGACCCGCCAGCCGGCCGAGACAGCGGGGAAAGACCCCCACTTGTCGTTGATGCCCACCCGCGAGGTACCGTCTTCCCGGAACGTCCCCGTCAACAGGTATTTGTCGTTGTAGGAATAATTGACGCGACCGAAATAGGAATTGGTCGCCCACTGGAAATTCTGGGTGCTGACCGAGTAGTGACCGCTGGCGCCGTTGAGGGTCTGGATCGAACTTGTTGCAAAGCCCTGGCCGGACTGCGAGGAGAGCGCGATGGATTCTTCCAGCGCGGAGGTCCCGACGACCACATTCAGCGAATGCAGGCCGAACTTCCTGGCCCAGGTGAGGGTGTTGTCCCAGGCCCAGCGATAGGTTTCGGAATAATTGTCATTGGCCTGCCCGTTCAGTGTAAGCCCATACAGGCTTTTATAGGGATCGAGGAAATAATCGTATTTGGAGTTCTCGATGACGGTATTGAGCTGCGACCTCAATTTCAGATTGAACGGCAGCGTGACCTCGGCGTATGCATTGCCCAGCAGGTTATTGCCGACCGTATTATTGGTATTATTATAAATATCGGACATCGGATTGTCACCGGAATAGAAGGTGCTGTAGCCATAGACGCCCGGGTTCGGCGAACCGGCGGGCATGAATACCGGGACATACTCAGGCGTTACGATCGCGGCTACGACGGCGCCGCCGAACTGCGTCGAAGTATTCACCGGCACCGTCCGCTGGTTGGTGCGGTTATAGCTGAGGTTGGCTCCGATCCTGAGCCAGGAGGTGGCGGCCTGGTCGATGCTCAATTTTACGGAATAACGTTTGAAATTCGATCCGACGATGATGCCGTCCTGGTTGAGGTACCCGAAGTCCAGGTAGTAGGTCCCTTTTTCCGAGCCCCCGGAAATACCGGCATTCACGCTGGTCTGCATGGCGGAATGATAGATCATATCCTGCCAGTTGTTGTTGGTCGTCGTCAAATTGTAGTAGCTGGGAATGGTTGCCTGAAAAGCGGACGGGGTGGTCCCGAAGATCTCGGACTCGAGCCCGAGCCACTGGGTATTGTTCAACACCGGAATCTTTTTTGTCACCTGCTGCTGGCCGGTATAGAGACTGATATCCACCCTCGGCTTACCCTTTGTTCCCTGCTTGGTGGTGATCATCACCACGCCGTTGGTGGAACCGGCGGCCCCGTAAATACCCGCGGCCGACGCATCTTTCAAAATGCTGATCGATTCGATCGTATTCGGGTCGATGCTGCGGATATCGTTGGTCAGGACGCCATCCACGACATACAACGGTTCGCCGCCGTTGGGAGAGCCGATGCCCCTGATCTTCACCGAAAGATCGCTTCCCGGCATTGCGCCGTTGGGGATGGAGACCTGCACGCCGGGCGCCTTTCCGACGATCGCCTCCACCGGGCTGACGATCGGCCTGCTCGCGATGTCTTTCGTATTCACCACCGAAACCGCAGAGGTGATATCCTTTTTCGTCGAGGAGCCGTAGCCGATCACGACGACCTGGTCCAGTTGCCTGTTGGATGGCGTAAGCTGGATATCGACCACCGACTGGTTGTTGACCTTCACCTCCTTGCTCTCGTACCCGATATAGGATACCTCCAGCGTGGCGTCCTGCGGGACGGTGAGGGAGAAGGATCCGTTGTTGTCCGTATTCGTTCCCACGGTCGATCCTTTCACCACGACGCTCACCCCCGATAAAGGTTCGCCGTTGGCGCCGGTCACCTTACCCGTGATGCGGATGTCCTGCTTTTGAAGGCTGGAGGAGATGACGACGACCAGATTATTGTCGAGGACCTTGTAGGTCAGGTCAGTACTGGCGAAGAGCGTCGCCAGGGCGTCCCGGAGGCTGGACTGCTCGAACCGGATGTTCACCTTTTTCCGCAGAGACGGCAGATCGTAGTTGTACAAAAAGCGGAAGTCGCCGCTTTTCTCGATCTTATTCAGGACTTTAGAGATCTCGGCCCCTTGCATATTCAGGGTGATGGAGCCCTGTGCGTGGACGCCGGCCCTTGCCTGCAGGACGCCAAGCAGGAGCAATAGCATGGAAAGCTTCATAATGACTAACAATTTAAAGAGCACCTGTAACCTACGCCTCCCGACAGGAGGTTGTGAATTTTTCATACATTTATGATTAAGGATTTACAAATAGGAAACCCATACCGCCCTCCAAGTTGGTTACAGGTTTTCCGATGTAGCCTGACGGGGAATGCGTCAACATTTCCCGTTTTTTATTGAATCGCGGGCGTCAACCCGTATCGTCCTTATTTTTTTTCAATTTCGATAACATTTCCGCTGATTTTATAAGTGAATGGAGCAGTTAGTTGCAGCGCATTCAGGGCATCCTGCACGGATTCGTTGGCAAAAGCGCCGGCGAAGCGGTATTTATAGAGGCCTTCATCCTGGAAAACGATCTTTACGTTGTACCACCGCTCCATTTTTTCCGCCAATTCATTAAAGGGATCTCCGTTGAATACGAGCCTGTTGTACAGCCAGGAGGTCTCAACCTTTTCGCTGTCCGGAATATTGGCCGGAACCGGATTTACCGAAATGTCGGGCAGGACGGGCCTTCGTCCGGCAAGGCCCGGTGCTTTGACCGGGGATGACACCGGTACGGTCAGCAGGTGCTTGTCGAGCACCAGTTTCTCATCGGGCTTCAGGATGACCCGCGGGGAGTTGGGATTGTCGCGCCCGGAGACCTCGATGGCGCCCTTCAGGAGCGTCGCCTCGATCGTCTCGTCCTGAGGATAGGATTTGACGGTAAATGCCGTGCCCAGCACGCGCACGTCGATCGCGGAGGCGTGGACGATAAACGGGCGCGCCATATCCCTGACCACGTCGAAATACGCTTCTCCTTCCAGCTCCACTTCCCGTGACCTGAGATTGAAGTCGGCGGCATATTTCAATTTACTGTTGGAGTTCAGCCAAACCTGGGTGCCGTCCGGCAAAAGCATCCTCGTCCTCACGCCGGGTCTTGCGACCACCTCCCCGCCCCTCGCAGCGGGTATGACCGGCGCGGCGGGTTGATGCCCGAAAAAAGCGCCCCATGCGCCGAAGACGCCCCAGGCCAGGAGAGCCGCTCCTGCACACGCGGCAGCATAGTACAATAGCCTGCTGGAAATGACCCGGATCTTTTGAGCCTTCCGCGGTTCTTGCCGGACGATCCTGCGAAATCGCTGTTCCAGGTCGCGGTCGGCCAAGTCCATGTCCGGCCCTGAGACCGGAGCCGAAAAATAGGTATGGAGGATATCGAGCAACTGGTGCTTGTCGGGCGACTCGCGCAGCAATTCCTGCAATTCGCGCTCTTCAGCGGGGGACGCTTCGCCGGACAGGCGGCGGGAGATCAATAGCCATAAGCGGTTGTTGTGGTCCATATAGCAGGCGCTATTTTATTCAGACAAGAAAATCGCGACGATCTACTAGTGGAACTGAAGAAAAATTTCAGGAAAGGCGGCTTCGGGGTCCGCACCCGCGGCACCGGTCATCCCTGCCGCCGCTACGCCACCGGAAATGCAGCTATTTATGGACCGGTTTCCTTTGCAACGGGTAGCCGAGTTCCGTTCCGAGCGCGGCCGCGATCCTTTTGACGGCGACCGCCATGTGGACATCGATCGTGTTCACCGAAATATTCAGGATCTCGGCGATCTCCCTGTACCGGAGGCCGTCTTCGCGCACCAGCTTGAAGATCATTTTGCAGCGGGGCGGGAGGGCTTCGACCGCCTCCTGGAGTCGTTGATACATTTCCGCTGTGATCAGGATCTCCTCCGGGGAAATGCCGGATGCGCTCAGTTCGATATGAATGTGGTCGAACGGCTCGGCGATGCTCTCCCGCGCCTTCTTTGACAAATAATTGAGGGCGGTATTCTTGGTCGCGGTGTAAAGATATACGCGGAGGTTGCGGATGGACGAAACGGAAGCCTGTTGCTGCCAGAACCGGACGAACACATCTTCGACGATCTCTTCCGCCGGCTCCCGGCTTTTCACGATCGCAAACGCAAATTGGAACAGGCGTTTGCAGAACCCGGCATAAACTTGTTTGAACGCAAATTGGTCACCTGCCGCGATCTTTTCGAGCAGCTCGTTTGCAGAGGCAGTCAGTTCGTCGGAACGCTCATTTTCCATACGCCACGCAAAAGTACTAACAATTGTTAGCCGTGGAAAAAAAAGTATCTTTGAGTATAAATCAGTGGACTATGCCGCAGGCTGAGCACGAAAAAGAATTCCAGCAAAAAGTCGACCAGGAGATCCGGGTCGAGCCCAGGGACTGGATGCCCGACGCCTACCGGAAAACCCTCATCCGACAGATCTCGCAGCACGCCCATAGCGAGATCGTCGGGATGCTACCGGAGGCCAACTGGATCACGCGCGCGCCGACGCTCAAACGAAAAGCCACCCTGATCGCCAAGGTGCAGGACGAGGCCGGACACGGCCTTTACCTGTATGCGGCGGCCGAGACGCTGGGCATCAGCAGGGAAGAGATGATCGGGCAACTGCATAGCGGAAAGGCGAAATATTCCTCGATCTTCAACTACCCGACGCTGACCTGGGCGGATATGGGCGCGATCGGCTGGCTGGTGGACGGCGCGGCGATCATGAACCAGGTCCCGCTTTGCCGCGCATCGTACGGTCCTTACGCGCGAGCAATGGTGCGGATCTGCAAGGAAGAAAGTTTCCATCAGCGGCAGGGGTTCGAAATTTTGCTGACGCTGAGCAAAGGCAGCGAGGCGCAGCGGCGGATGTGCCAGGATGCGATCGACCGCTGGTGGTGGCCGTCGGTGATGATGTTCGGACCGAATGACGATGCGTCGCCGCATTCGGCGCAGAGCATGCAATGGAAGATCAAGCGGTTCTCGAATGACGAGCTTCGCCAACGTTTCGTCGACATCTGCGCGGAGCAGGTAAAGATACTGGGGATGCGGTTGCCGGATGCGGACTTGCGATGGAACGAGGAGCGCCAGCACTACGATTTCGGCCCGATCGACTGGGCCGAATTCTACCAGGTCATCCATGGCAACGGTCCCTGTAATAAGGAGCGGCTGGCAGCCCGCGTGCAGGCCCACAAAGATGGCGCCTGGGTGAGGGAGGCGGCGCTGGCTTATGCGGAGAAGCGGGAGAAACGCCGCGAGCGCGAGCAACAGGTCGCGTGAGGGTAATCAAAAATCCGGAAATACCGAATTATGGCTGAACAGCAGTGGCCGTTGTGGGAGGTCTTTATCAGGAGTAAACAAGGTTTGGATCACAAACACGTGGGAAGCCTCCACGCCGCCGATGCCTCCATGGCCATCGAGAACGCACGCGACGTCTATACCCGCCGCATGGAAGGCGTCAGCATCTGGGTCGTCGAAAGCAAATATATTCACGCTACCAATCCGGACGAAGCCGCCTCGTTGTATGATCCGGCCAGCGATAAGATCTACCGGCACCCTACCTTCTACGATCTGCCGGACGAATTAAAGCATATGTAAGATGGCATTTTCCGCTTCTATCGAGTATACCCTCTTTTTGGCCGACAGTGCGCTGATCCTCGGGCATCGCAACAGCGAGTGGACCGGGTACGGTCCGATCCTGGAACAGGACATTGCCCTCTCCAATATCGCGCTGGACCTGATCGGTCAGGCAAGGTGGCTGTTCCAGCATGCGGCCAAGCTGGTGAACGAAAGCGGCGCCGCGCCCCGAACCACCGAAGACGGGCTCGCCTATGGACGCGACTCCTGGGATTTCCGGAATTGCCTGCTCGTGGAGCAGGTCAACGGCGACTGGGGCCGCACCATCATGCGACAATTCCTTTTCAGTGCCTGGCAATATTATTATTACGACCAGCTGCGGCAGAGCCGCGACCGCGAACTAGCGGCGATCGCAGAGAAATCCGGGAAGGAAGTGACCTACCACCTGCGCTGGAGCAGCGAATGGGTGATCCGGCTGGGGGACGGGACCGCGGAAAGCCATGACCGGATGACATCGGCGCTGGAGGGGTTGTGGCCGTTTACCGGCGAGCTGTTCGAGACCGTGTCATACGAGCAGACCATGATAACGGCGGGGATCGCAGTGGATCCGTCGACGATCAGGCAACGCTGGACGGAAAAAGTCGGCGAGGTCCTGGGCGAAGCGCAGCTGAGCGCGCCGCAGGGCGGAGCGGGAGCAGGCGGCAACGGCAGGCCGCAGGGCGGCGGGGAAAAGGACGGTGCCGGCGGCGCGGGACAGGTCTGGATGCAGACGGGCGGGAAGACAGGGAAACACACGGAGCACCTGGGCTATCTGCTGGCCGAAATGCAATTTTTACAACGGGCCTATCCCAATTGCGAATGGTGAGTGAGAACGATATATGGTCGATGCTGGAAGAAGTCAATGATCCGGAAGTGCCCGTCCTGTCTGTCGTGGACCTGGGGATCGTCAGGGACATCCGCATAGAAGGAGACGACATCGAAATCGTTATTACGCCCACGTATACCGGATGTCCGGCGATGGATGCGATCCGGACCGGTATCCGGATGAAGCTGTTGGAACACGGCTACCCGGGGGTTCGGCTGACGACGGTCCTGTCACCGGTATGGACGACGGATTGGATGAGCGAAAAAGGAAAGGAGAAGTTGTCGCAATATGGCATCGCGCCGCCGTTACCCGTACAGCAGGTCTGTCACCCCGGACTGTTCCGGATGGAGGAAGCGATCCCCTGCCCACGCTGTCATTCGTACCACACGGAGCGGATCAGCGAATTCGGCAGCACCGCCTGCAAGGCGCTATACCGGTGCACGGACTGCGGAGAGCCGTTCGATTATTTTAAATGTCACTGAATATATGTCCAGTGTTCTTTTTGAGATCCGCGAGCAGATCGCCTTTATCACGTTGAACCGGCCGGATAAGCTGAACAGCTTTACGCGGGACATGGCACTGCAGTTACAAAGCAGGCTGGATGAATGCGCGACGCTGCACGAAGTGAGGGCGGTCTACCTGACCGGGGCCGGCAAGGCCTTTTCAGCGGGACAAGACCTGCTCGAGGTCATCGACCCCGAGGGCCCGGGCATGGCGCGGATCCTGCGGGAACACTACAATCCGATCGTTACCCGGATCCGGAATCTGCCAAAGCCGGTGGTGGCGGCGGTGAACGGGGTGGCCGCGGGGGCTGGCGCCAATATCGCATTGTGTTGCGACATCGTGGTGGCGGCGCAGGGCGCCTCCTTTATCCAGGCTTTTTCAAAGATTGGCCTCATCCCGGACAGCGGCGGCACCTTTTTCCTCCCGAGGCTGATCGGCTGGCAGAAGGCTTCAGCAATCGCGATGCTGGGTGATAAGATCGGTGCGACCGAGGCGGAAAGAATGGGAATGGTATATAAGGTATACGACAATGAAGCGTTTTCCGGCGCTTCGCGGGCATTGACTGCAGTCCTGGCGCAGTTGCCCACCCGCGCGCTGGCCTTCACCAAACACGCGTTGAACTATTCCGCGACCAACAACCTGGAGGCACAACTTTTATTGGAAGATGAGTTTCAGCAAAAGGCCGCGATGACCGCCGACCATCAGGAGGGCGTGCGGGCATTTCTTGAAAAAAGAGCGGCCGCGTTCCGCGGCGAGTAATACTCATTCAATATGACCTACGAATTCAATGGCTTCCGGCCCGCCGTCGACCCGACCGCGTTCATCCATCCACAGGCGGCGGTAACCGGGAACGTGCGGATCGGCAGGCAGGTATACATCGGCCCCGGCGCGGCTATCCGCGGGGACTGGGGCGCGATCGTCATCGAAGACGGCTGCAACGTCCAGGAAAACTGCACGATCCACATGTTCCCCGGCGTCACGGTGCTCCTCAAGGCAGGCGCGCACATCGGTCATGGCGCGATCGTGCACGGCGCAGTGATCGGGCGGAACTGTCTGATCGGGATGAACAGCGTCGTCATGGATAACGTGGAGGTCGGCGACGAGTGTATCGTCGGCGCGTTAAGTTTTATCAAGGCGGGCGAAAAGATCCCGCCGCGAAGCGTCGTGGCCGGCAACCCGGCAAAGGTCTTGCGCGAGGTCAGCGAGGAAATGCTCCGCTGGAAGACCGAAGGGACCGCGCTCTACCAGGCCCTGCCGGATGAGATGCGGGCAGCTTGGCGGGTGTGCGAACCGCTCCGGCCGGAGGAAGCGGGGGATCAGGCAGCGACGGGCGCCGACAACGCCACCGCCCCGAAAGGACCCTACCGGCCATGGAAAGAGTCACAATAAAGTATATTTGCGGTTCAAAGCGAATTCGTGGAGAAATCTAACTTCGTCGATCAGATCAGGGTCTTTTGCAGGAGCGGGCACGGCGGCGCGGGCAGCAAGCATTTTATGCGGACCAAATTCAACGCCATGGCGGGCCCGGACGGCGGGGACGGCGGCAGGGGCGGGCATATCATTCTCCGCGGCAGCAAAGACCTGTGGACCCTTCTTCATCTCCGGTATTACAAGAACGTGCTGGCGGAAAACGGCGAAGCGGGAAGCGGGAACAACTGCACCGGCAGGTTCGGGAAGGATATCGTCATCGAAGTGCCGCTTGGCACGATCGCGCGCGATGAGGAAACGGGCAAGCTCGAAGTCGAGATCCTTGAAGATGGGCAGGAAGTTGTTTGGTTAAAAGGAGGCAAGGGCGGCCTGGGGAACGCCAATTTTGCCACGGCCACCAACCAGGCGCCGGAGCATGCGCAGCCGGGGCTGCCCGGCGTGGAAGGATGGAAGGTCCTGGAGTTGAAGGTGCTGGCCGATGTCGGGCTCGTAGGATTCCCGAACGCGGGAAAGTCGACCTTGCTGTCGGTGGTCAGCGCCGCCAAACCCAAGATCGCGGACTACGCTTTCACCACGTTGACACCGCAACTCGGCATGGTGGATTATCGCGAAGGTCTCTCTTTTTGTATGGCGGATCTGCCGGGAATAATCGAAGGCGCCGCGGAAGGAAAGGGGCTCGGCCACCGATTCCTCCGGCACATCGAACGCAACCCCGTGCTGCTCTTCATCATTCCCGCCGACAGCACCGATCATGCCGCGGAATTCCGCATCCTGCTGGGCGAACTGGAAAAATACAACCCAGAATTGCTGCACAAGCGATTTGTCATTGCGATCACCAAGAGCGATATGCTCGACGCCGAGCTCAAGGAAGCGATCGCAAAGGAATTGCCGGACCAGATCCCGCATCTGTTCATTTCTTCGATCACGCAACAGGGGCTGGTCGAGCTGAAGGACGAATTGTGGAAGGTGTTGAATGAGGGGCCCGCGGGCGCTGCGTAAAGAAAATCGCCCCGGCGGCGCCGGGGCGAAGAAAGCAATTAATTAATCGAGGGGGTTTCGGATTTCCTGGCGCCGGGCGGGAAGGTCTTCATGATCTCGGCGTAGTTCATGGACCTTGCCTCCACCGGAGTAATTCCCCTGGTGGTCAGCACATGGCCGGGTATGATCACATAACGATACCAAAGGCCGGAGTTGTCAAATCCCGATTGCAACAAAATATTTCCAACCGAGAAGGTCTGGAACATGTCGAACTCCAGGGCCTGCTCAACCACTGTATCGTTGCTCTGGTTCAGATATGCGCCATACCCCAGAACGACGCCATCGTTCAAAATCGCCGAGGTGATCGCAGGCGCCGATATCGTTTGCTCATAGTTGGAATCGGTCGGGTTGAGCGTCATGTTCAACGTTGTCCAGGACGAAGTAAAGACACTGTCCGAGTTGGAGGTCTTGTTGTTATTGTTGCTCTTGGAACAGCCGATCAGAGAAAAGAAGCCAATTGCAGCGGCGGCCAGTAAGGAGATTTTTACATTTCTCACAGTTTGAAATTTTAAAGGTGAACATTGATTTATAGACATATAAGACAAAGCCATTCAACAGTCAAAAACGCAGGAACGCCAAGGTTAGTCTACAAATAATCGGCCAAACAGGGGATTTTACCGGTCAATGTCCTTTGCCGGTGCGGGTGGCGGCGCGGGTGGCGGCGCGGGTGCAAGCGCAGGGGGCGGCGTCCGCCACAGGTACAGACAGGCATAGCTGCGATACGGGCTCCACTTGGCGGAGATCCTGAGCAGTTTTTCCCGAAAGGCCTTTTTATCTTCCCGATCCAGTTTGTACAGCCGGATCATCGCATTTTGGATGCCCCAGTCGTCGATCGCAAAGATATCCTCCCGGCCTAGCCCGAACATCAGCAGCATTTCGGCGGTCCAGCGGCCCACGCCTTTGATCCGGGTGAGATAGGCGATGACTGCCTCATTGTCCATTTCTTGCAGGCGGCGATGGTCCATGCCTTCTTCAACGGCAAAACGGGCGACATTTTGAACATAGGCCACTTTTGCATTGGACAATCCGATGGCGCGCAGCGATTTCGGCTTTGTTTGAAGGATTTGCTGCGGGGTCGGCTGGTGGCCGCCGTACAGGTCCAGAAAGCGTTGCTTGATCCGATGCGCCACCGTGGTGGACAATTGCTGGCTCATGATGGACGCGCAAAGGAAAAACACCATGTTTTCCTGCTTCTGCAGGGTGAGCGGGTCGGCATGCTGATCGATCAGCTTCTTCAACCGTTTGTCGCGGGATAGATGAATTAAATGCTCCATGGGGAATTATTTGCCGATGAATTCCCGCCAAAATTAGACTATTGCCGGGTTCGCTGCAGTCCATTCTGACAAAAAGACGCCTACGCAAGCGAGTAGCTCACTCCCCCATCCTTCTCGTCCTTGAGCACGATCCCCAGCTGCTGGAGCTGGTTGCGGATCTTGTCCGAAGTGGCGTAATCCTTCCGGGTGCGGGCGTCGCGGCGGATGTCGATCAGCAACTCTACCACACCGGTAAGTTTGTGGTCCTCGTCCGCGAATTCGCCTTTCAGCCCCAGGATATTCTCCAGGTAGTCGGTGAAGTATTTTTGCATGAGAGCGATGGTAGCCGGGCTAAGCGCATCCATCCGGATCTGACCGCCTTTCAGCGAATTAATGACCGGCACCACATCGAAAAGCGTCGCGAGAACCTTGGCGGTGTTGAAGTCATCGTTCATGAACTCGTCGAGACTGGCCAGCTGGCGGCGAACTTTTTCATCGAGCGCCGGATCGCCGGCTGTCGTGGAGAGGGCGGCGGGAGGCGTGGCAGCGGCGGGTCCGTCGAACTTTTTGAGGAGCTCGTGCGCTTCCCAAAGCCGCTTCAACCCCTTTTCCGCGGCCTGGAGGGCTTCGTTGCTGAAATCGAGCGTGCTCCGGTAATGGGTCTGAAGGATAAAGAACCGGATGGTCATCGGCGTATAGGCCTGCTGCAGCAACGGGTGGCTGCCGGTGAACATCTCCGTCAGGCGGATCTGGTTGCCGTAGCTCTTGCCCATCTTCTTCCCGTTGAGGGTGATCATATTGTTGTGCAGCCAGTACCGGGCAGGGATATGGTGATTGCAGATCGTGCTTTGCGCGATCTCGCTTTCGTGATGCGGGAACTGAAGGTCCATGCCGCCGCCGTGGATGTCGAACTCGGTGCCGAGGTATTTGGTGCTCATGGCCGAACACTCGATGTGCCAGCCGGGGAAGCCCTCGCCCCACGGGCTTTGCCAGCGCATGATGTGTTCGGGGGGCGCCGATTTCCAGAGGGCGAAATCCTGGCGGTTGTGCTTTTCATCCTGCGCGTCCAGGTCGCGGGTCGTCTCGAGGAGATCGTCGAGAATGCGGCCGCTCAATTTTCCGTAGGGATAGGAGGCGGCGTATTTTTTCACGTCGAAATAGACCGAGCCGTTGACGACGTAGGCATAGCCCTCCCGGATGATCGTCTCAATCATGCTGATCTGCTCCACGATATGGCCGGTGGCGGTCGGTTCGATGCTGGGTTCCAGGTTATTGAACTGTCGCATCGCCCAGTGGAAAAGGTTGGTGTATTTCTGCACCAGCTCCATCGGCTCGAGCTTCTCGAGGACGGCCTTTTTGGAGATCTTATCCTCCGCCTCGCGGCCCTCCTCCTCGAAGTGTCCCGCATCCGTGATATTGCGGACATAACGGACCCGGTAACCGAGATGAAGCAGGTAGCGATAAATGAAATCAAACGTTATGAACGGACGCGCATGACCCAGGTGACTTTCGCCGCTAACAGTCGGTCCGCACACATACATACCCACATGGCCGGGCGTAAGGGGGGTGAATACCTCTTTCTGTCTCGTATACGAATTGTGGACTTTTAGAACGCTCATACCCGGTCGGTGTTGTAGCGAGCGAAGGTACAGAATTCCGCACGGTTATCGGGGTCCGGGCGCCGTTAATTCCAGGTCGGCCTCGACGGGATTGTGGTCCGACCAGGGGACGGATATCTTTCTGCATTGGAGGACGTCGAGTGCGGGGGCCGTCAGGATATAGTCGATCCGCAAGGTCGGCGAAATGTTCTTATAGGTCCGGCCGATACCGAAGCCTTTCTGCAGCCAGGCGTCGCGCCAATTCCCGCGGATCGTCGCATAAGTATAGGAATTGGGGACATCGTTGAAATCACCGCAGATAAAGGCGGGATAACGGCAACTGTCCAGCCGTTCCCGCACCTGTTCCGCCTGCTGCCCGCGGGCCCAGAAGGCGTCCCGCAGTTTCCGGACGATCGACCGGGACGCATCGACAATGCTGTCATCGACGTTCTTGATGATCTCGATGTCGCGGAATTCCTTGCTGCCAAACAGCACCGACTGTAAATGGGTCGTATAGACGCGGATGGTATCCCGGCCCGCAAGGATGTCCGTTGCGATGAGGCTCTCCGTCGTCCGGAAACCCATCGGTCGCGGGTAGGAATAGAGGAAACTGTCGATGATGGGGAAGCGCGAGAATATGACGACTCCGGCTTCGTACAACCCCGGCCGGACATGGTCCCGTGAAAAATAATAGTACGGGTAATGGAGGCGATCGCGGATATAATCGATGTTGGATTCTGATCCGTGACGCGTGAGTGGCTCGTAGAATTCCTGGAGGCAAAGGATGTCGGCATCCTGGCTGCCGATAAAGTCGAGCATGTGCGGCCGGTGCCTCAGGAGCGGGCGCTTCCTCGTGAGGAACTCGTCAAAGCTCCGCACATTCCAGGTCAGCAGGCGCAGGGTGGCGCCGGAAACCCGCTCGTGCTGAAAGCGCCCGCCCGGGTGCAGGGCGAGGAAGTGGCGGATATTCGACCAGCCGATCAGCAAAGCGACGAGCGAAACCAGCGACCAGGGCCGCAGGGAGCGGACAAAGAGCGTTCCGATCAGACAACAGGCCAGGAAGAGAAAAAGATAGGGAAATGCCAGGCCGAGCAATGAAATGAGCCACCATTTGCCGGGCCGAAGAAAGCCGTTGGCACAGGCCAGGAGGAACAAAAGTACCACCAGGCCATTCAGGAAGATGAACAGGTGGCGGGTAAAGCTGCGAAATTTAGGCATGGCTGCGCCTAAGTTACAACTCTTCTTCGTCAGCTGCCCGTTTCAGGATCTCTTTTTCCTCGTCGGTCAGGAACCGGTAGCCCTGTTGGTTGATCTTGTCGAGGATCTCGTCGATCCGCTGCTGCGTGACGTTGGGGATCTTTTTGAAGGGTTGAGTGCCGGAGACCTTATAATAGAATTCGTCCCTGGGAGACCGGACCTTTTTTTTCTTTTCGGGGTCGAAAAGATCGTTGCACCAGTCGAAGATCTGGTTCATCCAAACGCTGCCGTCATGCCCTCTGCGCATCTGATAGATAAAGAAAAATCCGGCGGCGCCACCAGCCAGGTTGGCGATATAGGCGGCCGCGTCACCGTGAGCGATACTCGAGAAATCAACCACGAAATAGAGCAAGGTCAGGATCCACAACGGAATACCTCCGTTGATCATCGGGAAGATCCGGTAGTCGGGCGCAACGGTGGTCGTCGCGATGGCGATCCCCATGATGGCCGGGTTGGCCCCCACCAGCCGGGCAAGCGGCGCAGCGGACTGGAGCTGCGGAAAAATGGCATAGGACAGCACGAACATCAGCGAACCTGCCATGCCTCCATACAGGTAAATGGGCACCAGCTTCTTATTGCCTGTCATGTCCTGCAGGATATAGCCGAAACACCAAAGCCAGAACATGTTCCCGACAAAGCGAAGGATGTGCCGGTCGGAAAACATATAGCTCAGGACCGTCCAGGGCCGGCTGGACAGCCGGTCCACCGTACCGGGCAGGACAAACCAGTTGAAAACGTTCGTCTCATAGGCGGCCGGGTTGCGGGAGTTCAACTTGTAGAGGAGATAAATGAATTGAAGGATCACAAATAAACAGCCATTGATCACCACCAGTTGCACGAGGGCGTTGCCGTCCTGTCCCAGTGCCATTCTTTTCCTATAGTTGTCTTCCATTACCTTCATATCGTTGATTGCGAAAGCCGGCGCCCGCATGGGTCGACCCCCGATCTCTTTAAACACCCGCCGATGGATTGGGTTCGATAAGAACGGGTATAAATTTGGCAAATCGTTGAAAAGAACGCGGTTAATAAAAATTTCGCCGGTTGGTCCGGTTCCAGTACACGACCAGCAATAACCCCACCAATCCGCCGCCCAGATGCGCCCAGTGGGCCACATTGTCGCCGGCCGTTACATGCACGCCGGACCATAGCTCGAGCGCCGCGTAGCCGAGAACGAACCATTTGACCTTTATCGGGACGAAGAAATAAAGATAAATGAGGCTGTTGGGAAAAAGATAACCCATCGCAGCCAAACAACCGAATATCGCCCCGGAAGCGCCGAGCGTGGCGTCGTTCCATGGCTGACCCGGGTCATAAAATCCCGGTTGCTGATCAAGGTTCGAGAATTGTTGATGTAAGTCGTTGAAATAAGGAGTCATTTCCGGGTAGAGGACCGCCAGATTCGCCACCGCCGCGCCCAGGCCGCAAATGACATAAAATATCAGGAAGCGTTTCGGACCCCAGTAATTTTCCAGTATTGAGCCGAACATCCATAAGGCGAACATATTGAATAACACGTGTTCCCAGCCGCCGTGAAGAAACAGATAAGTGAGCAGCTGATGTGGGCGGAAGAGGGGCGACCGGACGTCGTGCAAAGCAAAAAGGCTGATCATCTTCTCATTGAACGAAGATCCAAGCGTGTATTGCGCAAGAAAAATGAGGATATTGATGATGATCAGGTTCTTTATTACTGGCGGTATCAGTTGAAAGCCGCCCGGCCGAAATTCTGCCATAGGTTATTCCTTGTTTAGTTACCACTACGCGTGCGGGCGGAGCCCGGATCGCGGTGCAAATTACATTTTTTATTTTGGAGAGGCCGCCCGCAGCTTCAATTGCACAATATTCTCGATGTGATGGGTATGCGGGAACATATCGACCGGCTGCACCCTCGAGACGGCGTATTTCGCATCCAGGATCGCGAGGTCGCGGGCCTGGGTCGCGGGGTTGCAACTGACGTACACGACGGTGCCGGCGGCCATATCCAGGATCTTCCGTGTCAGCGCATCGCTCATCCCGGCGCGCGGCGGATCGGTGATGATCACATCGGGCCTGCCCTCGCGGTCGAAGAACGAATCCTGGCAGAGCTCCGTCACGTCCCCCGCAAAGAACGCCGCATGGCCGATGCCGTTCAACGCCGCATTTTCCCGGGCATCCGCCACAGCCTCTCCGATCAGTTCCACGCCGACGATCCGGCCTGCCAGCCGGCTGACGAAGATACCGATGCTGCCCGTGCCGCAATACAGGTCATAGACGGTCTCCTTACCGCTCAGTTCCGCGAAATCGCGGGTGACCTGGTAGAGCCTCTCCCCCTGCCGGGAATTGGTCTGGAAAAAGGACTTGGGGCCGATCTTGAACCGGAAATCCTCCAGCGTCTCGATGACATACCCTTTCCCGGACAACACCCTGGGTTCCAGATCCGATATGCTATCGTTCCATTTCGGATTGACGGTGTACAGGAGGGTGGTCAGCTCGGGCAACCCTTCCAGCAGCCGGTCGGCCAGCCGCCGGACAAGCGCCTCATCCTCATACCCGACGACGATATTCGCCATGACCTCACCGGTCGTACATACCCGGACCTGCAGGTTCCGCAGCCAGCCCGCATGCGCACGGATGTCGTAAAAGCTCAGGTCTTCCGCCAGGCCGAAATCGCGGACCGCCTTTCGCAGGCGGTTGGTCGGTTCGCGCTGCAAATGACAGATATCGATGTCCACGACCTTGTCAAAAAGCCCCCTCGCATGAAATCCCGCCACCCGTTGTTCCGACGAAATCTCCGGGTTATGCAACTCCGCCGGCAGGAGGAAACGCCGGTTCGAAAAGGTATACTCCATTTTGTTGCGGTACAGCACGGTCTCGGGTGCGCCGAGGATCGGGCTGATGTCGGGAAGGGCTATTTTGCCGATCCGCCGCAGGTTGTCTTCGACTTGCTGCTGTTTATATTGAAGCTGCTTTTCATAAGGAAGCATTTGCCAGCGGCAGCCGCCGCAGACGCCGAAATGCGCGCAAAACGGCTGTACCCGTTCGGGGGAATATTTCCGGAAGGCTATGACGTGACCTTCGGCCCAGTCTTTTTTGTTGTTTGAGAGCCGGATATCGACGATATCGCCCGGCACCGCGTTTTCTATAAATATCACCTTTCCGTCCACCCGGGCCAGGGACTTGCCTTCCGCGGCATAATTCTCGACCAGGACCCCTGTCAATGTCAGGCTCTTATTTTTTTTTCGCACGGCGTAAAGGTCTAATTTTACAGGCGTATGAGCAAAATCCTATTGTGCCTTGCGTTCAGTCTCCTTGTGCTGAGCGCCCGTTCGGAAGATGGCTATACGATCCGGCTGCACCTGAAGCCCTACACCAGCGGCAAAGTTTACCTCGGTTATTATTACGGAAAGATAAAAGCACTGGCTGATTCGGCGCAGCTGAACGGCAATAGCGACGGCATTTTCAGCGGCAGCACCCGTCTGCCGGGGGGCGTCTATTTTATCGTATCGCCGAACCGCGCGATACTCTTCGAATTGCTCATCGACTCCCAGCAACATTTCTCCGTCTCGGCGGACACGACCAACCTCCCGGGCAGTATCGTCTTTTCGGGCTCGCCGGACAATACCGTTTTCCAGAACTATACCAAATACACGGCCGAAAAGGGAAAGGAGATCACGGCGGACCAGCAGGCGCTGGCCAGGGCGCGGAAAGAGCATGATTCCGCCGCCGCACGCGCCGAAATGGAGAAGATCCGCCAACTCAACGATGCCATCCAGCATTACCGCGAAGAACTCGGCAAACGATACCCGACATCCCTGCTGGCGATGCTGTTCCGGGCCCTCAAAGAACCGGAGATCCCGCCGGCGTCGAGACAACCCGGCGGTAGATACGACAGCAGTTATGCCTTCCGTTACTTCAAGGACCATTATTGGGACGGCATTTCCTTCAGCGACGAAAGGCTGACGCGGACGCCCGTCTTCGAACCCAGGCTCGACAAGTATTTCCGGGACCTGGTATCCCCCGTCCCGGATTCCATCGAAAAAGAGGCGGACCGGATGCTGCTCGAGTCCCGGGTCAGCAAGCCCATGTTCCAATACCTGATGGTCTATTTCGTCCAGAAATACGTGAACCCGGAATTCATGGGTCAGGATGCCGTCTTTGTGCATCTGTTCGACAAATACATCAACGCCGGGGAGACCGAGTTCTTTACCGAAAAATACCGGAAGTATCTGAATGACAGGGCCTACAGCATGATGGCCAACCTGATCGGCGAACCCGCGGCCAACCTCGAGATGGTGGACAGCACCGGCGCGCTGCGCCCGTTGTACGGCGTCAAGGCGGAATACACCATTGTGTGCTTCTGGGATCCGACCTGCAGCCATTGCAAAGAGGTCGTTCCCCGGCTCGATTCGATGTACAAGGCCAGGTGGGCGAGCGAGGGGGTCAGGATCTACGGGGTCAAGGTGGACGGCAGCCGCGAGGCCTGGCTCCAATTCATTAAGGATCACAATTTAAGCGGGTGGACGCACGTTTATGAAACCAAGGAGCACGCGGAGGCTACCGAAAAGGCCGGCCAGCCCGGCTTCCGCCAGCTTTACGACGTCTATCAAACCCCTACGCTGTATCTGCTGGATAAGGACAAGCGCATCATTGCGAAAAAGCTTTCTTTCGAACAGCTCGATGAAGTTATAAATTTGAAATTGCAGCATGCAAAATCCAAATGATATCCTTCGCCCGTACAAGCGGGTATGTCTCCTCTCCTTCCTTATCCTGCTCATTTCCTCCGGCGTCTACGCTCAGACGCTGTTCACGGTGGACGGCGCGCCCGTCAGCAAAAAAGAATTCCTGCAAGCCTTTACAAAAAATAATAACGGCGTCGCCCCCACCGACAAGGTTTACCGGGACTATCTCGAGTTGTATATCCGCTATAAGCTAAAGGTTCGGGCAGCGTACGCGGAGCACCTGGACACCCTCACGGCGCAGCGGTCCGAGCTCCAGAATTTCCGGTCCCAGGTCGCCGATGCCTTCATGAAAGACCAGCAAAGCCTCGATAAGCTCATCGGCGAGGCCTTCCAGCGCGGGCAAAAGGACATCCGGCTGGCGCATATCTATTTCCCGCTGCCAAAGGACCCGACCCCGCTCGACACCATGCGGGCCTATGAAAAGGCCATGAGCGCATACAACCAGCTCAGGAAAGGGAAAGCCTTTGGCGAAACGGCGCTGGCATTTTCCGAAGACCCGTCCGTAAAAGCGAACAAAGGCGAAGTAGGTTATATCACGGTCTTCACGCTTCCTTACGACCTGGAAACGCTTGCCTACTCGCTGGCGCCCGGTCAGTACTCAAAGCCCTACCGCAGCAAGGGGGCCTATCATATTTTCAAAAACGAGGGCGAGCGCAAGGCCCTGGGCCGCGTCAAGGTGGCCCAGATCATGTTATCCTTCCCGCCGGGCGCCACCACTGTCGTTAGAGATCAGGTCAGGGCAAAGGCCGACTCGCTGTACCGCCTGCTGGAGAACGGCCACGATTTCGCCTCGCTTGCCAGAGCGGCGAGCACGGATAACCTCTCCTATCAAAATGGCGGCGAGCTGCCCGAGTTCGGGATCGGCCATTACGAGCCGGCCTTCGAAGCCGCCGCATTCGGACTCACGCGGGATGGCGAGATCAGCCGGCCGGTCGCGACGGAATTCGGGTATCATATCCTCAAGCGCCTCGCACGGCACCCCTTCCCCGCGGAATTGGACGAGACGGCGATCGCCGGGCTGAAACAGCAGGTCCTCAACGACCCGCGCGTGGAGATCAGCCGCCAGGCGCTCTTCAACCGGATCTACCGCGAAACGGGCTTCCGCCGCGCCGACCTCCCCGAGGCGGAGCTCTGGGCCTTCACCGACAGCGCGATGCGCAACCCGGGATTCACCTCGTATGACGGGCTGGACAATTCGACAGTGGTCTTCTCTTACGGAGCGAGGTCATATTCGATCAAAGAGTGGCTGGACTTTGCCCGGGCGACGCGCCCGACGCGGCTGGGGAGCGGTCTGTCCGACAGGGAGCTCTTCCGGCGCTATATCGAACGGACGGCGCTGGACTACTACCGCAGCCACCTGGAGGAATACAATAAAGACTTCTCGTTCCAGTTGAACGAGTTCAAAGAAGGCAATTTGTTGTTTGAGATCATGCAGCGAAAGATCTGGGACAAGGCCTCCGCGGACAGCGCGGGTCTGAAGAAATATTACGAGGAACACGCCGGCAAATACTGGTGGAATTCCAGCGCGGACGCGCTGCTGTTCACGTGCAACAACGAAAAGACGGCCGCGGATCTGAAGGCTGCGCTGTCCGTCAACCCCATCGGCGGATGGAGGGTCGCCTCGGATAGCCTCGGAGCGGCCGTACAGGCGGATTCGGGGCGGTATGAGCTCACGCAATTACCCGGTGCGGGGAAGCTTGCGCCCGCCGCCCGGACCTTCACCGCTTTCACCACCAACAAGGCCGACAACACGATCAGTTTCGCCTATATCGTGGATGTTTATCCCGGGCGGTCGCCCCGCAGCTACCGGGATGCCCGCGGATTCGTCATCAACGATTACCAGGGTTTTCTCGAAGAACAATGGGTGGCCTCGCTGAAAAAAGAATATCCCGTGAAGGTGGACGAGAAGGTGTTGAGCGGGCTGATGAAATAATACCTTTAAAAAGTTGCTTTGACGACCGCCTCGATCACCTTCGGTTTCCCGAGCGTATAATAATGCAATACCGGAACGCCGGCTTTTTTGAGCTCGCGGCTCTGACCGATCAGCCATTCCGTGCCGACGCGTTCCACTTCCGCATCGTTCTTGCATTTGAGGATGGCGCCAGACAGATCGGTGGGCAGGTCGACGTGGAAGACCTTGGGCAGCATCGAGAGCTGTTTGAAATTGGTGATCGGCTTCAGACCCGGGATGATCGGCACATGGATCCCCTGTTCGCGGCAGGTCCGGACGAAATCGAAATACTTCTGGTTGTCGAAGAACATCTGCGTCGTGATATATTCGGCGCCCGCTTCGACCTTTGCCTTGAGGTACATCAGATCGGTGTCCAGGTTGGGCGCCTCGAAATGCTTTTCCGGGTAGCCGGCGACGCCGATACAGAAATTGGTGTGGCTGCCATTCTTGATATCCTCCTCCAGGTAAACGCCCTGGTTGAGGCAAACGACCTGTTTGAGCAGGTCGATCGCGTACCGGTGGCCGTCAGGCTCCGGTTCGAAGGAGCTCTCGTTCTTCGCCGCATCTCCCCGCAACACCAGGACATTATCGATGCCCAGGAAATGAAGATCGATCAGCGCGTCCTCGGTTTCCCGTTTGGCGAATCCGCCGCAGATCAGGTGGGGAACCGCGTCGACCTTATAGTGGTTCATGATCGCCGCGCAAATACCTACCGTCCCCGGCCGCTTCCGGACCTCGACCTTTTCGAACGTGCCATCGGTCTTTTTCTTGAACATCGTCTCACTCCGGTGATAGGTGACGTTAATGAACGCGGGATGGAACTCCATCAGCGGATTGAGATGGTCGTAGATGGAACTGATCGTCTTTCCCTTCAGGGGCGGGAGTATTTCGAAAGAGACGAGGGTCTCTTTGGCCTGCCGCAAATGCTCGATAACCTTCATAATGTTCCGCAAAATAAACGATTAGGCCCAAACCCGCAAACAGGCCGCCGGGGTCGATGTCCTAAAACACCCATAATTTTGGCCCCCGGTACTTGCGGCATGGCGCACAGCGCCTAAATTTGCGTCCAAATAACCGGGATTTGAGCATTATCATTCATTCGCAAGACCTCGTGAAGACCTACCACAACCGGACCGTGGTCAACCATGTGTCCGTCAAGCTGGAACAGGGCGAGATCGTGGGGCTGCTGGGACCGAACGGCGCGGGAAAGACGACGACTTTTTATATGGTGGTGGGACTCATCAAGCCGGACAGCGGGGACGTGTTCCTGAACGATGTGAGCATCACGCGCCAGCCGATGTACAAGCGGGCGCAGATGGGCATCGGGTACCTCCCGCAGGAGGCGTCGGTGTTCAGAAAGCTCAGCGTGGAAGACAATATCAAGGCGGTGCTGGAAATGACGACGCTGACCCGCGGCGAGCAGAAGAAAAAGCTGGAAGCGTTGCTCGATGAGTTCCACCTGCACCATGTGCGGAAGAACAACGGGGACTCGCTGAGCGGCGGGGAACGGCGGCGGACCGAGATCGCGCGGGCGCTGGCGGTCGATCCCAAGTTCATCCTCCTCGACGAACCCTTTGCAGGCGTCGATCCCATCGCCGTCGAGGACATCCAGGCGGTGGTGGCGCGGCTGAAGTTCCGAAACATCGGGATCCTGATCACCGACCATAATGTCAACGAGACGCTGTCGATCTGCGACCGCGCTTACCTGCTGATCGACGGTAAGATCTTTAAACACGGGACGGCCGAAGAGCTCGCGGAGGACGAACAGGTACGGCGTTTGTACCTCGGCAGGAATTTCGAGCTGAAGCGGAAGGACTACCTGCACGAGGAAGCGAAACAAGGCATGGGGCCGCATCAATGACCGGGAGAAGCACAACCAGGAGCTCAGAAAGGCCGCGGGAAAGGCTGTCGCCCAATGAAGACGCGGCCAACAGAGACCTCTACGAGATTTTATTGCAGTTGGAAGCCGATGAGCCTTAAGCACTTACCTGACAGACAGCGTGGCCCGGCATTTGTTTCGGTATATCCCGGCGATTCTTTATTTTGCCAGCTATGAAGTTGTTGAGCCCGGCTATATCCAGACTGGCCAGATTGCGTCTGGGGCGCATCGAGGAGTGGATCAGGAATCCGATCGCGGTCCAGCGCGAAGTATTGCAGCACCTGGTGACTTCCGCACAGTATACGGAGTTCGGACGCAAGTATGATTTTTCCAGGACTTACACCATCCGGGACTTCAAACACGCGGTCCCGATACACGACTATGACGACCTCAAGCCCTACATCCAGCGGATCATGGCCGGGGAACAGAACATCCTCTGGAACACGCCCATCACCTGGTTTGCCAAGAGCAGCGGAACGACGAGCGACAAGAGCAAGTTCATCCCCGTGAGCGAGGAGAGTCTGCAGGACTGCCATTACAAGGGGGCCAAGGACGTGCTGACGATGTACTACGATTTCAATCCCGATTCGGATCTGCTGACCGGGAAGGGACTCGTGATCGGCGGAAGCCATACGATCAGCCAGGTCAACGAAGACGTGCACATCGGGGACCTGAGCGCGGTGCTGCTCCACAATTCGCCCTTCTGGGGCCATTGGATCCGGACGCCCGAGCTGAGCATCGCGCTGCTGGACGAATGGGAAGACAAGATCGAACGGCTGGCGTTGAATACGATCCAGGAGAATGTCACCTCTATTTCCGGCGTACCCACCTGGACCCTCGTGCTGATCCGGCGGATACTCGAGATGACCGGCAAGGACAGCTTGTCCGAGGTCTGGCCGGCGCTCGAGTTGTACATACACGGCGGCGTCTCGTTCACCCCATACCAACAACAGTTCCGGAAGCTGATCGGCAAGAATATCCACTACCTGGATATGTACAATGCAAGCGAAGGTTTCTTCGCCGCGCAGGGCAACCCGCAAGACGACGGCATGCTGCTCTTTCTCGATCACGGGATCTTTATGGAATTCATGCCCGTGGAAGAATATGGGAAGGCGGAGCCGGAGACGATCGGGCTTGGAGACGTGGAGGTGGGCCAGCACTATGCGCTGGTGATCAATACCAACGGCGGTCTGTGGCGATACCTGCTGGGCGATACCATCCAGTTCACCTCCCGATTCCCGTTCCGCATCAAGGTGAGCGGGCGGCTCAAGCATTTTATCAATGCCTTCGGCGAGGAAGTGATCGTCGACAATACCGACAAGGCGATCGCGGTGGCCTCGGGAAAGACGGGCGCGATCGTAAACGACTATACCGCCGCGCCGGTGTATTTCGGGGACAAGAGCAACGGGGCGCACGAATGGCTGGTCGAATTCCAGCGGGAACCCAATGACATGACCGCCTTTACCCGCGAGCTCGACAGAGCGTTGCAAAGCGTCAACAGCGATTATGAGGCGAAAAGGCATAAGGACATCGCGCTCGGGATGCCCATCGTGCATTCTCTGGAAAAAGGCGTCTTCACCGCCTGGCTGAAAAGTAAGGGGAAACTGGGCGGCCAGCACAAAGTGCCGCGCCTGTCCAACGACCGGAAACACATCGAGGAGATCCAGGCTATGCTGCCTGGCCAGTTCGCTCATCCCGGATCGCCAGCGCCAAAATGATCAGGCTCACAAAGGATGAAGTGTAGAAGAGGTAGAGATAGGGGACGTCGATAAAGCAATAGAATACCACCAGGGTCAGCTTCAACGCCGCCAGCGGGATATTGTTCCGCTTTTTCCGGAAGGCCGCGACGGTAAAGACGACAGGCACGATGAAACTCGACAGCACGAGCAACCAGTGCAGGATCGCGGTGCCGTTCCGCCCGAAGAACCAGGCCATTCCGGGCGCCGTCGAAAATACATCGGGGCTGTCCTTCCAGACCCGCGCCGCAAAAGCGATATAATTCCCCGGCAGCCTCGCGAGCCGCAAAAAAACCGGCACCCCGACCGGCAGCAGGAACAGCAAGACAAAACAGGCCATTCCCGTTAGTGAGACGATCCCCAGTTGCCGGTACTTCTTTTCGAGACACAACCAAACGACAAACGCGGGGATCCAGCCGACAAGGGCATACCGGCTGAGCATGCACACCGAGATCGCTATGCCCGTCAGCCAGGGTTTGCCGGACAGCAGCGCCAGGACGAGGAAGACATAATACCCGATCACCACACCCTCCTCCGAGACGCTGACGATCCCCGGCGTATTGTCCGCCACCACCCACCAAAACAAGAGGAAGGCGATTACGCCGAGAAAAAAACCGGGTCGCGAATTTGAAGGCCGGTACAGCAACAGGAATACGGCGAAGGCGAAGAGCAGACCCGCGACCGCGATCCAGCGCATGTCGATCCCCATGGCGACGGCGGGGACGTAGGGGAGCCACATGGCCGGGAGATAGATGGGCTGCACGCCATGCCAGATGGCGGGAATGGGATCATATACTCCACTGTGCTGACCGGCGAGAAAGCGCTGGCACATCACCTTTATGATCGGGAGCATATCCGCATTGCTGACGTCGATCGGCATGTCGTCGAACCAATACAGGCACCAGGAATAGATCGCCAGCACCGTGAGGCCGATAAGGATCGCACGCCGCTGATACACCGGGTTTCGCCAAGGTCTTTGGGTTGCCGGCGACAGGCGGAGTGCGGGGGCACGGAGCAGCAGCACCGCAAAAGCGATGCCCGACAGGAAGTAGACGATCGAGAAGACGGGTGTCCAGTTTTGTAGTTTGAGACACCAGGTGGCGCTGGCTGTTTCCGCCGCATAGGCGGCAAGCAGAAGAGAGGATGTGCTGCTTCGGCGTGTCATGGGTAGCAATGAAACTACAAATAAATATATTTTTTTACCAACAACCCAACGGTTTTATATTTGGCCCATGAAACTACTCGAAAACAGAGTCGCGATCGTCACCGGCGCGAGCCGCGGGATTGGAGAGGCTATTGCGCTGAAGCTCGCGGAGCACGGGGCGCATATCGCGTTTACCTACCTGAGCAGCGAGGAGAAAGCGAAGGCACTGGAGGAGCGGCTGAAAGGGATGGGCGTGAAGGCCAGGGCATACCGGAGCAATGCCGGTGTATTCGCTGAAAGCGAAGCGTTCGTGAACGACGTAGTGAAAGAGTTCGGAACGGTGGATATCTGTGTCAACAATGCCGGCATCTCGAAGGACAACCTGCTCCTCCGGATGTCACCCGAGCAATGGAACGATGTGATCAACGTCAACCTGAACAGCGTGTTCAATGTCACGAAGCAGGTGATCCGGCCGATGATGAAAGCCAAAAAAGGCGCCATCGTCAACATGAGCTCCATCATCGGCATCGGCGGCAACGCGGGCCAAAGCAGCTATGCCGCCTCCAAGGCGGGGATCATCGGATTTACGAAGTCGATCGCCAAAGAGCTGGGTAGCCGAAACATCCGCTGCAACGCGATCGCGCCGGGTTTTATCGAAACCGATATGACGCACTACCTGAAGGACGGCGAGGGGGCGAAGAAATTCCTGGAAGGAATCCCGCTGGGAAGGTTTGGCAAGGCCGATGAGATTGCCGAAACGACGCTGTTCCTGGCCAGCGACATGAGCTCTTATATAACGGGTCAGGTCATCAGCACCTGCGGAGGATTGAATATATGACAACCATCGATAAATTACTAGCCGACAATAAAAGCTGGGCGAGTGGAATAAAGGCCGACCAGCCCGACTATTTCCTGAAGCTTTCGCGGCTACAGACGCCGCAGTTCCTGTGGATCGGGTGCAGCGACAGCCGGGTGCCCGCGGACCGGATAACCGGCACGCAGCCCGGCGAGATCTTCGTTCACCGGAATATCGCCAACCTCGTGATCCATACGGATGTCAACCTACTGAGCGTGTTGGACTTCGCCGTGAACCATATCAAGGTAAAGCATGTGATCGTGTGCGGGCATTATGGCTGCGGCGGCATCAAGGCAGCCATGACCAACCACGACTACAAGTACGTGCTCAACATGTGGCTGCGCAATATCAAGGATGTTTACCGGCTGCACAGCGGCGAGCTCGACGCGATCGAAGACCCCGAGGCCCGGGCGGACAGGCTGACCGAGCTGAATGTCACCGAGCAGGTGATGCACCTCGCGAAGACCTCTATCATCCAGCGCGCCTGGAAACAGGAGCAGCGGCCGATGCTGCACGGCTGGGTGTACGGGCTGAAAGACGGACTGATCAAGCCGGTGTTTCGCATGGACGTGGGGACTGAGCTCGACCCGATCTATCAGTATGATGATTTGTAGCTCGAACTGTCGTTCGTCAATGGCCACGCCGCCGATGCCATCCTTAAATTGATATATTCCTGCTGTGCAGCTTATGTTTTTGTGCGGTGGCTACTATTCTTCTCCCGGCCGGCGGAAGCCGATGCGGGTCCGGGGTTCCTGCGGCGGATTCAGCAATTCTTTTAACGCAGTAAATATCGCTTGTATGTCCTCGCTGTTCCGGAAGGTTTGCCCTTCCAGTTGTTCCAGCTTCAGTAGGATTTCCTGGTGAGCCTCGAGCATTTCCCGCATCCGAGTGAAGATCCGGACAATTTGGATATTGACTTCGATGGCTCTGTCGCTGTTCAAAACGCTAGCCAGCATCACTGCCCCATATTCCGTAAAGACATAGGGTAACTGGGGCGAGTACTTCAGAGTCCTGAGGTGGTCGCATTTTGCGACCACCTCCTGCTTTTCCTCCACCGTCAGCTGATACATGAAATCAGCCGGGAAGCGTTTTACATTACGTTTGACCTGCTCATTCAGCCGCTTGGTGGATACGCCGTACAGTTCGGCCAGGTCTCTGTCTATCATTACTTTCCTTCCCCTGAGGAACAGTATTTTACTCATTACGATTTCGTCGGTAACCCGCAGATTATTTTTGCTCTTTGCCATAAGATCTAGTTTAACGGTTGCAAATGTATTTGTTATTTAGCCCATGTGATGATGATTTTGCAGTTCATTTGCAGTTCGTCGCCGCTAATCACTGGTGTCGCCGCGTCAACTGACGAATTACGCGGGGTTCTGCCGGCTCCTCATCGTTCGCGTCCAGGGCCACCTGCAAGCTGCTGATATCATTCTTAGTAATCCTGGATCGGCCGGGTATATTCCCGCCGCAACCGCTTGAGCAGGACAGGAACGCACGGACTCTGCTTTGAACGAAGCCATACCAAAAATTTCATACTCGAATTTAGACGACTAGACTACACCGTTCCAAGTTGGAACCTAGCCCAGGGAATTGATGGGCCAAATTCACCTTTGTTGTGGTAGTCTATTCAAATAGAGAATATCAGCTTCAATACAACGGTTGCTGATTGGTGTTAAATGGAGAAAACAACGGAATTTATTGTTTAAATTTCTTTAGTTGTGTCAGACAACGGGGCAATCCGCCTATGGCTTAATTTTGAATTTGCAATCAACCAACCTTTCTGGGTGCGAATCGACCTTGGCCCCTATTGATGCAATAAAATCATTGGAACTTTGCCGCTCCTCATTTCACGACCCGAAAATCCATAATCCCTCCGTGTTCAAGATTAATTACTGCTAGAAAACTAATCGCGGTATAGGCAAGCAGCACTTAGTTGGCTGCATCTAACTTCATATCCCAATAAAAATCCCTTTTCGATTTAGGCGGCTCAATAGTCCAAAGTAAATTCCCAGACGAATCGAATGCTTGGACGTTTCCAAGGCTAGGCTCTTCGGGCCTGTTCTCGATTTGCACCTCATAAAGTCTAATAGAACACGATTCCCATTGAATTTCCTTATTAATAATTCTTTTTCTTTCCATGCACAAGTCACAATTAGGGGCATAATTAGCAAGACGTTTCCTAATTTTTGTCGCCGCATTATTTCCACACTTTAACTAACGTAGATAAAGATAGGTCGGTATGTAAATTTGCGTTCCTTTACGACCTCGCACGGCACCTGTTGCTCAAACACCTGTTCATACTTGTCTCAACTGACCTATTTCTTCCGCACCGTATGCAGGGCCTTGCTGGAGAATTCGCTCAGGATGAGGCGGCCGCTGATGGCTGCGCGCTCGAGCAGCAACTGGTCCCAGTGTTCGGTCCCCTTCCAGAAACCGGCTTTGAGGAGCGCCATGGCCTCGGGGTTGGCATGCGCCAGCGTGCGGGCCAGGCGGTCGATCGATTCGTCCATTTCGCTCACCTGCTCGTACAATTCGACGAAGAGGCCCCGCTTCCGGGCCCATTCCGCGTCGCGCCACATCGTCGCGTCGATGGTCAGGCTGGTAAAGGCCGACACGCCGATCTTTCGCTCCACCGCCGGGCCCACGACGAACGGTCCGATGCCAATCGCCAGTTCGCTCAGTTTGACATCGGCGCCCTGGACCGCAAACGTATAGTCCGCGGCCGCCGCAATCCCCACGCCTCCGCCAACGCACTTCCCGTGGATCCGCGCGAGTACGAATTGCGGACATTTCCGCATGGCGTTGATGAGATGCGCGAAGCCGCTGAAGAAGAGGAAGCCCTGATCGGCCGTCTGAATGCTCATCAATTCATCAAAGGACGCGCCCGCGCAGAAGGCACGGACGCCGGCGGAACGCAGGACGATGACCCGGGTATGGGGGTCGTTGCCCGCGCCATGGACCTCATGCGTCAGGGCATCGAGGAGTTGGCCGGGGAGTGAATTGCTCTGGGGATGGAAAAACTCGATCGTGGTCACCCCTTCGTGGTGCTCGGTTTTCACATATCCGTCGCTGATCTCTCGAAGCATAAGTTGGTATTACGGTTTGGTTCTTGTGTCAGGATTGGTTCTTCTTTTCGACCATCGTGAGAATGGTGGCGACTGCCACAGACTCACCCGTTTCATCATAGACATCCACAAACCATTTTACGATGCCCCGGGGGAGGTCCGTCTCGGCCTTTTTTTCCTGGGCGATCTTCTCTTTACACGTGAGCCGGACGCCGATGGTGCTGCCGGCGTACACCGGTTTCAGAAAACGGCATTCTTCGAGGCCATAGTTCAGCATCACGGGACCTTTGCCGGGGTCGACGAAGAGGCCGGCCGCCGCACTGAGCACAAAATAGCCGTGGGCGACGGGCTTTTCGAAAAGCGTGCCGCCCAGCGACGTATGATCGGTGTGCGCATAAAAATGGTCCCAGCTCAGGTTCGCGAAATTACTGATGTCCGCCTCGGTGACGGTGCGTTTGTGCGTGATCACCGTGTCCCCTATCTGCAGCTCTTCGAAGTATTTCCGGAAGGGATGGCGGTCGTCCGTGACCTGGCGCGCATGGGGCTGCCAGTTGCCCGTGACGGCAGTGATCATCGAGGGCGAACCCTGTACGGCCACCCGTTGCATATAGTGAAGCACGCCCCTGGTGCCGCCCATCTCCTCGCCGCCACCCGCGCGCCCGGGGCCGCCGTGGACCAGGAGCGGGAGCGGGCTACCGTGGCCGGTGCTTTCTTTCGCGCATTCGTTGTTGAGGATCAGGATGCGCCCATGCCAGGTCGCAGAACCGAGCACATACCGGCGCGCGAGGCCGGGGTCCGCCGTGACGATCGTACTGCAGAGGGATCCCCTGCCCTTCTTCGCAAGTTCGATCGCCTGCTCGTGGCCATTATAGGGCATCAGCGTACTGACCGGCCCGAACGCTTCGATCGTGTGCGGTTCTTCGCTGGTAAAAGGTTGTTCGTTGAGCAGCAGGATCGGGGAAAGGAATGCGCCCTTCCTGGCGTCGGCGTCGATGACCTCCACGCTGTCCAGCGAACCATAGATCAGCCGGGAAGACGCCAGCAACCTGCTCACCTGTCCCCGTACCTCCTCGCGTTGCGACTGTCCCGCCAGCGGCCCCATCCGCACCTTCTCATTTTCCGGGTTCCCGATGGTGGTCTGCGCAAGGGATTTCGTGATCGCCTTCCAGGCCTCCTCCATCTTGTTCGCCGGCACGAAAATGCGGCGGACGGCGGTGCATTTTTGACCGGCCTTCACGGTCATTTCCTTCCGCAGCTCCCTGACGAAGAGGTCCCACTCGGGCATGCCGGGCTCCACGTCCTCGCCGAGCACCAGGCAATTCAGGGAATCCGCTTCCATATTGAAGGGGACATTTTCACGCAGGATGTTGGGATGGGAGCGGAGTTGCAGACCGGTGGTGGCCGAGCCGGTAAAGGTCACCACGTCCTGCGCGCCCACATGATCCAGCAGGTCCCCGGCACTCCCGCAGATCAGCTGCAGGGCGCCGGGCGGCAGAATACCGGACCGGTCGATCTCCCGGACAACGGCTTCCGTCAGGAAAGAGGTGATGGTGGCGGGTTTGACGACGGCGGGGACACCCGCGAGCAAGTTGACCGCTATTTTCTCAAGCATCCCCCAGACCGGGAAGTTGAAGGCATTGATATGGACCGCGACCCCCTCCTTCGGCACCAGGATATGATGGGCCATGAAGCTGCCCGCCTTGCTCAGGTTGGCGGCCTCCCCGTCGAGGCAATACGGCGCATCGGGAAATTTCCTGCGCAGCGAAGCATAGGAAAACAGATTGCCGATGCCCCCTTCGAGGTCGATCCAACTGTCGGCGCGCGTGGCGCCGGTGCCATAACTGATGCGATAGAAACTGTCCAGGTGTTCGCGGAGATGCAGGGCGAGGGCCCGGAGCATCCGGCCGCGTTCCGGGAAAGTCATGTTGCGGAGCGCCGGATTGCCCGTCGTGCGGGCGTAGGCGAGGATGGCGGAGAAATCCAATCCTTTGGTGCTGGCGTGTCCGATAAGGTCGCCGGTATAAGCGTTGTATAAAGGCTGCCCTTCACCGTCACCTTCGATCCAGCGGCCGGTGATATAGTTGCCAAGCTTAGGCGTCATTTCACAATCGTTGAGCCTGCAAGGTACGGATTTTTAGTCCGCAGGTCCGGTGTCAAGGTGGCAGACAGGAACGTTTGGTCGGCATTTTGAGCAGCGGTCTTTATGGAAAAGAACGAATGCAGTTTTATCGAATATGCGCCGGGCGGCGACGGCGCGCTGCCCGACAGTTATTCCCGCACGATCACCGGAGTGGTTGGCCAGGTCGCTGAAGCGGTGGTGCATATCCAGGTGCAAAGGCGCAGGACAGATCGCAACATCCGCCGCGAACCCGGGCCGGCGCAGGCTTCCGGTTCCGGCTTCATCATCTCCACCGACGGGTTTGTCGTCACGAACAACCACGTGATCGAGCAGGCCGAAGAGATCAAAATTTCGCTAGCGGATGGCAGGGTCGTTCATGCGGAGCTGAAGGGTGCGGATCCTTCCACCGATATCGCCGTGCTGAAGATCGATGTGACGGGGTTGCGCTCCCTCGGCTTTGCGAATTCCGAAATGCTCCGGCCCGGCCAGATCGCCATCGCCATCGGCAATCCGCTGGGGCTGCAGCACACCGTGACGGCCGGGGTAGTGAGTGCGCTCGGACGGACGCTCCGAGCGAACAATGGCCGGTTGATCGACGATATCATTCAAACGGATGCCGCGCTCAACCCCGGGAACTCCGGCGGTCCGCTCGTCAACTCGCTTGGCCAGGTCATCGGCGTGAACACCGCCACGATCGCCTCCGCGCAGGGACTTTGCTTTGCCGTCAGCTCCAATCTGGCTGCGTTCGTCGCGGGCAAGCTCATCATGGAAGGAAGGGTAAAGCGGGCCTGGCTCGGGATTGCCGGCCAGGTGGTGAGCCTGACGGCGAGGATGGTGGCGGCCAACCGGTTGGAACGGAACACGGGTGTGTACGTGTATGAAGTGGTGGCGGATCACCCGGTCTCGAACCATCCGATCAGCGTGGGCGACATCATCATTTCCTTCAACGGCAGGGCGGTGGGGACGGTGGATGAGCTGCACCGGCTACTCGAGGCGCGCGTGATCGGGCAACAGGTTGAACTGGAAGTATTGCGCGGCGGGCACAAGGTGCTGCTGCGGGTGATCCCCGGAGAGGCGCGGTAACTAGGCCCGGTCGCGCTGGTCGATTTCGCGGCAGAGGGACTGAAAGATCTCGTCGACATCGCCTTCCCCGTTGACATAGACGACCTTCCCGTATTGCCGGTAATAGTCGGCGACGGCCGCCGTCTTTTTCTCATACTCGGCATGCCGCGACCGGATGATGAGTTCGTCCCGGTCATCGGAGCGGCCGGATGTCAGGCCCCGGTTGAGCAGCCTCTTCGTGAGCTCCTCTTCCTTTACCACCAGCGCCAGCACGATGGAAATAGCCGTGCCTTTCTGAGCGAGCAGTTTGTCGAGCGCCTCCGCCTGCGCGGTCGTGCGCGGGAAGCCGTCGAAGAGGAACCCATTGGCGTTGGGGTTGTTGTCGAGGGCGGAGCTGATGATCTCGATGACGACCTCATCGGGAACGAGCTGACCTTTATCAATGATACTTTTTGCCGCAAGGCCAAGCGGGGTCCGACCCGCGATCTCCGCGCGAAGCAGGTCTCCGGTACTCAGGTGCTTCAATCCATATTTGGCTATCAAACGTTCAGATTGCGTACCCTTCCCGCTACCCGGCGGTCCAAATAAAATTAAATTAAACATAATACGTGCTACTTACCCGTGTGTTAGAAACAAATATACCACTTGGTTTAAAAATTATTTAACATTTTTCCGCATTCCTTTTGACCGCTTCAAAAAAACGCAAGCCGGAGCCCATTGCCGAACTCCGCGGGAGCAAATTTGTTAAGGAAAGGTCGGCTATCCCTACCATCCAAATCAAACAATATGGATACAAGTAAAAGCAACCCGCTCTATTCGCGGACGGATAACAGCCCCGTGAACCTTAGCAACGAGCAATGGCAGAAGATCCTGCCAAAGAATGTCTATGACGTGGCCCGCCAGAAAGGAACAGAAAGGCCGTACAGCAGCCCGCTGGAAGAGAACCGCGAAGCCGGCACCTATTATTGCGCCGTATGCGGGAACCCGCTCTTCCGGAGCGATACCAAATTCGAAAGCGGCTGCGGCTGGCCCAGTTTCTACGAGCCCGTCAGCAAAGGCAGCGTCATCTATCTCCCCGACCACAGCCATGGGATGGAGCGGACAGAAGTGGAATGCGGGCGATGCAAGTCGCATCTTGGTCATGTCTTTCACGACGGCCCGCCGCCGACGGGGCTCAGGTATTGCATCAATGGTGTAGTGCTTGACTTCGCAAAGGCCAGGGACGCAGAGAAGAACTACAATGCAGAACATGGACAATAAGCGGATCGGATGGATCGGCCTGGGGAATATGGGGACGCCCATGGCGCTCAACCTGGTAAAGGCGGGATTTGAGGTAGCGGTGTATAACCGGACGGCGGCGAAGGCCGCGCCGTTGGAGGCTGCCGGCGCCCGGCTCGCGAAGAGCCCCGCGGAATTGTGCGAACGGGCAGACGTCGTGATCACGATGGTCGCGGATGACGCCGCGCTGAAGGCGATCCATGACGGCGGGCTGCGCGACGCGGCCAGGGCAGGACAGCTGGTGATCGATATGAGTACGGTGTCCCCCGCGACGACGCGGGAGCTGGCCGCAAGTTTGGCGGAAAAGCGCGTCGACTATCTCGACGCCCCGGTATCGGGGAGCGTGAAGCCGGCGGAACTGGGTCAGCTGGTGATCATTGCCGGGGGAAAAAAGGAAGCTTTCGACGCCGCGCAACCGATCTTCGGGAAACTGGGTAAAAAGTCATTCTGGATGGGCGAGCAGGGATCGGGAAACATGGCCAAGCTGGCCATCAATCTGTTGCTGGCCTTCCAGATGCAGGGCCTGGCGGAAGCGGTTGTCTTCGCGCGCGAAAAGGGCATCAGACCCGAGTCTTTTCTGCCGGTCATCGAAGAGACCGGCATGGCCAATGGCATTTCCAGGGGCAAGGGCGCCAATATCCTGGGCGGCCATTACGAGCCCGCATTCGAGCTGCGGCATATGGTGAAAGATCTGCGCCTCGTTCTGGCGCAGGGCATGCATACGCCGGGTGGCCTGACGATACATGACAGTTTCCAGCAGGCGTTGAACGCAGGTTGGGGTGAAAAGGATATGTCGGCCATCTTCCCGTACCTTGACGGAAAGAAGGTGTGAACCCAACAAGGAAAGAAGGTATGCGCCCTACTTTTATTTTGCCGGCCAGCGGCCAGCCTTTATTTTTGCACGCCGAATCCCGCTGCCGGAAGGCCTGAAGCGGGTCCGCCAACTTAGCTCAGCTGGTAGAGCATTTCATTCGTAATGAAAGGGTCGTCGGTTCGATTCCGATAGTTGGCTCACTCTTATGCGATTATCCCAACTTGCCGGGACCCTCACGGGGTCTGAGATTGTCAAGCTTGGCGGCGAAATCCGCGAGAAGATCCGCCGGGGGGAAAAAATTTACAACTTTACAGTGGGGGATTTCGATCCCGCGATCTTTCCGATCCCCAAAGAGCTGGAGGATGGGATCGTCGAAGCCTACCGGAAGCATTTCACCAATTACCCGGCGGCGGAGGGGAACCTCGATCTCCGCGAATCCATCGGCGTTTTTCTGAACGACCGCGAGGGTCTGGACTACGGTCCCGACGAAATCCTGGTAGCCAGCGGCGGCCGCCCGCTGATCTATTCCCTCTTCAGGACCGTCGTCGATCCCGGGGACCGCGTCATCTATGCCGTGCCTTCCTGGAACAACAATCACTATACGCACCTGAACGGCGGCGAGCATGTGGTGATCGAAGCGACGGCCGCCAACAATTTCATGCCGACGGCGGACGCCATCCGTCCCCATGTCGGCAGCGCCAGCCTCCTTTGTCTTTGTTCGCCGCAGAACCCGACGGGCACGACCATCTCGCGGAAGGACCTCGCGGCCATCTGCGAACTGGTGGTGGAAGAGAACAACCGCCGCTCCGCGGAGGAAAAGAAACTCTACCTGCTCTACGATCAGATGTACTGGCAGCTCACCTATGGCGATATCGTCCATCACAACCCAGTATCACTGAACCCGGCGATGCGGGAATACACCGTGTTCATCGACGCCATCAGCAAGGCTTTCGCGGCGACCGGCGTCCGGATCGGCTGGGCGTTCGGGCCGGCGACGATCATGAAGAAGATGAATGCGATCATGAGCCATATCGGCAGTTGGGCGCCGATGGCCGAACAAAAGGCGACAGCCGCTTTCCTGCGCAAAAAAGAGTCGATCGACGCCTATCTCCGGGGATTCCGCGCCGGCGTGGCGGAACGGCTTAACCGGATACACGCCGGCTTTACGGCGTTAAAAAGCGAAGGCTTTCACGTGGACGTGCTGTCGCCGGAGGCGGCGATCTACCTGACGATTAAGATCGACCTCGTGGGTAAGCGCCTGGCGGGCGGAGCGGAGATCAGGGACCAGCAGGAGGTCACTTCGTTTTTACTGAATGAGGCGGGGTTGGCGGTGGTTCCGTTTTATGCGTTTGGGGCACCGAGAACTTCGCCCTGGTACCGGCTGAGCGTAGGCACGTGTAAACTGGAAGACATCCCGGAGATGTTCAGGAAGCTGAGGACCGCGATGGAAAAACTGGCTTAATTCTTATTGCAGATAAAAAAGAAAGGACGCAATTCCTTTTCGCGAATGATGCGTTGGATATTGTCCCGTTTGTGAAGGGTCTTGTGACGGTTGATGTCGAAAACCTCGTGGGCGACGCAGAATGTTTCCACAGTTTCGAAATGGAACAACAACTCATTCAGTTGCTCCAGTTCGCGCTCCATGGTTTTTTCATTCATGTGCTCATCCTTCACCAGAACGAGCAGATCCCTGTTACAAGCTTTCATTTCTATTAGATTTTGACCTGGGCCCGGCCCAGTTAGTAACCAACCATACCTTTTGTGATTCCGCAGCCGCACTTCTTGCTGCTACCGCCGATCGATCGCTGCGAACTGCAACCGGCG